>Ga0209681_1000078_pt1 | contig 25676 bp, 22 predicted proteins | sample WorMetLIZISLAND2_3_FD_187416 | JGI IMG/M metagenome (GOLD analysis project Ga0209681, IMG submission 187416) | Marine gutless worms symbiont microbial communities from Max Planck institute for Marine Microbiology, Germany - Olavius clavatus LIZARD... ... | reverse complement strand
AGCCCCTGCGAGCCGGCTTGGTTGGTCGCTTGCCGCGCCGCCCACCCCGGCGCGTGACGCGCCTCCACGTCTCTCTCGCCACGGCCCTCGCTCCTCCAGTCATTGGTTCTCCACTCATCGGCGGGCCCGCGGTCGGCGCCTCGGCGGCGCCGGCCGCGCAACCCTTCATGCGATCTGCCGGTCGAACGTAGCAGAGCCCGCCGCGTCGCATCGCTGAGCGTGTGCAGTAGTGCCGACGAGAGCCGCGAAACTGCACACGCATGGCTGAGCGTGTGCAGTAGTAACGACGAGAGCCGCGAAACTGCACACGCATCGGCCGGGCGACCCTCGACCGTGTCACTACAGCCGCGACAGACCGCTAGCGCGGCCCGCCCTCCCGGCGCGCCCCACGGCGCCGGTTACCCTGCGGGCATGAACATGATCGACGAGCTGCGAGCCGCCGTCGGCGCCGAGAACGTCCTCGAGGCGGCATTGGAGCTGCACCTCTACAGCAAGGACGCCTCGCTCGTCAGGGGAGAGCCCGAGGTCGTCGTGCTTCCCGCCGCCGTCGAGCAGGTGGCCGAAGTCGTGAAAATCGCCGAGCGGCACGGGGCGCCGATCACGGCCCGGGGCGCCGGGACCGGACTCACCGCGGGCGCCAGCCCGACCGAAGGGGGCATCGTCCTGGTCACGACGGCGCTCAAGTCGATAGAGCCCGACATAGCCAATCGGACCGCCTGGGTCGGCGCGGGCGTCGTCAACCTCGACCTGTCGAAAGCGGTCGAGCCGCACGGCCTCTACTTCGCCCCCGACCCTTCCTCGCAGAGCGCCTGCACCATCGGCGGCAACGTGGCCGCCAACGCGGGCGGGCCCCACTGCCTCGCCGAGGGCAGCACGACCAGCCACATCCTCGGCGTTGAGGTGGTGCTGTCGGGCGGCGAGATCGCCGTCCTCGGCGGCCAGGCCCCGGACCCCGCAGGCCTCGACCTCAAAGGCCTGATCGTCGGGTCCGAGGGCACGATGGGCATCGTCGCCAAAGCACTGGTCCGCCTTCTCCCCACGGAGCCTGAGACCCGCACCCTCCTCATGCAGTTCCCCGACGTGGAGGGGGCCGTCGCCGCCGTGTCCCAGGTCATCGCGGCCGGGCTTGTCCCGGCGGCCCTCGAGTTGATGGACCAAAAGATGATCGAGGCCGTGGAGAACTGGCTCCACGCCGGCCTCCCCACCGACGCCGCCGCCGTGCTGCTCGCCGAGGTCGTTGGGGAGCTTGAGGCCGTCGAGTCGCAGGCGGCCCTGATCGCCGACATCGCCCGGGCCAACCGCTCCTCGGGGGTCGAGATCGCAGAGACCGAGGAGCACCGGGCCGTCCTCTGGAGGGGCCGGAAGTCGGCCTTCGGCGCCGTCGCCCAGCTCGCCGGCGACTACTACCTCCACGACGCCGTCGTGCCCCGGACCAAACTCGTCGACACGATGCGGGCGGTGTATGAGATCGCCGACCGCCACGACCTCACCCTGCTGAACGTCTTCCACGCCGGAGACGGGAACCTCCACCCGCTCATCGCCTTTGACGCCGACGAGCCGGGCATGAAAGAGAAGGTGTACCGGGCCGGCGAGGAGATCGTCTCCGTTTGCCTGAGGAACGGGGGCGCTCTCTCCGGCGAGCACGGGGTGGGCCTGGAGAAACGGGACATGATGCGAGCGGCTTTCACCGAGATCGACCTCGACGCGCAGGCACGGCTCAAAGAGGCCCTCGACCCGAAAGCGATCTTCAACCCCGCCAAGGTGCTCCCGCAGGGGTCGCGCTGCTTCGACTTCGGCGGCGTCAGGCGGGAGGCGGCCGAAGGCGTGTGGGTGTGACCTACGTCCCGCCGCACGTCCTGAGGCTGGAGACGGAGGTCGACGGCGCACCCGAGGCGGAGCTGACGGTGGCGCCGAAGACGGCCCACGACGCGGCGGCCGTGCTCCGCCTCGCCTCGGAGCGGCGCCTCAACGTCCAGGTTTGGGGCGGGGGGACCCGGTCGGGGTTCGGCGACCCGCCCGCGCCCGACATCGTCATGTCGATGGAGCGGTTGTCGGGTGTTGAGGCCTGGGCGCCGGACGACCTGACCCTGACGACGGCGGCTGGGGCCGGGGTCGCCGATGTCGAGTCGATGCTGGCGGAGCGCAATCAGACCGCCGTCCTCCCCGAGGCGGCGGGCGCCTCGACCGTCGGCGGGGTGGTGGCGGCGGGCGCCTCCTCGCTCCGTCGGGGTCGCCTGTTGGCCACTCGGGAGCGCATCTTGGAGACGACGGTGGTGACCGGCGACGGCCGGATCGTGCGCTCGGGCGGTCGGGTGGTGAAGAACGTGACCGGCTACGACCTGTCGCGCCTGCATGCGGGCGCTTTCGGCGCCCTGGGGGTCGTTGTCTCGGTGTGTCTGAAGCTCTGGCCGACGCCTCCCGCCGCGGCCACGGTTGAGGTGGAGGCGGCCGAGGCCGCCTCGGTGATCGCCCGGCCGCTCGCCGTGATCCAGGAGAGGTCGGGGACCCGGGTCTTCGTCTGGGGGACGGCCGCCGAGGTCGTGAGCAAGGTGAGCCGGCTCGGGGGAGTCGCCCGGGAGGGCCACGACTGGCCCGCCGACCCGTCGGGCGACTTCCGCTGGTCTCTGCGGCTGCCGCCCGCCCTCACCGGCGAGGGGGTCGGCCGTCTCCCGAGTGATTGGGAGTATGCGGCGATTCACGGCGCCGGCGAGATCCGGGCCGCCTCCGGCTCGCTCGACGGGGCGCAGGACCTACGCTCGTGGGCGGAGGCCGTCGGCGGCCGCCTCGTGGCGGCGGATGCGCCGGCGGGCGGGTTGGGGGGTTTCGACCCGTGGGGTGCGCCGCCGCCCGCCCTGGGTGTGCAACGAGACCTGATCGCGCAGTTCGACCCGGCCCGCGTCATCAACCCGGGCAGGTTGCCGGGAGGGCTGTGATGGCGTGGGTCACTCCTCACCACCCGAAGATCGAAGAGCTCAACGCCTGTGTGCAGTGCGGGTTGTGCCTCCCTGTGTGCCCCACCTTCCGGGCGACGGGGCGGGAGACCGCCTCGCCCCGAGGCCGCCTGCATGCGATGCGCGCCGTTCACGACGGGGTCGTCGCCGTCGACGAGACGTTCGCCGGGGTCATCGACCTCTGCCTCGGGTGCCGGGCTTGTGAGCCCGTGTGCCCCGGATTGGTCCCCTACGGCCGCGCCCTGGAAGGCGCGAGAGCCGAGATCGTCGCCCAGGCGCCGGGCCGTAGGGGCAGGCGCAGGCGCTTGGTCAAGGCGGCCTCGTCTCGCCGGTTGATGAGGGCGGGCGGGGCGCTGTTGTCGTTGGCGCAGACCCTCCGGCTCACCGGCGCCGCCCCGAAGAGCTTGGCTCGCCTCATCTCGGGCGCCCGCAGGCTGCGTGGGCGGCCGAAGCCGACGGTCGGGCACGCCGGGGGGTCGGGCGCCGAGGCGACCCTCGGCCTTCTCACCGGGTGTGTCCAGGACGAGTGGTTCCGCCCTGTCAACGCAGCCGCCGTCGAGTTGCTGGAGATGGCGGGCCACCGGGTGGAGGCGCCGCTCGCCCAGGTCTGTTGCGGCGCCCTGGCTGCTCACGACGGCCGGGCCGCCGCGGCCCGTGAGCTGGCCGCCGTCAACACCGTCGCCTTCGCCTCATATGACGGGGTGGTGGCCACGGCCGCCGGGTGCTCGGCCCATCTCGCCGAGTACTCGCACTGGGCCGACGGCGGCGACCGGGTCGCCGCCCGGGTCGCCGACGTCACGAGGGCCGTCGCTCTCGCCATCAAGGAGAGGCGGTTGCCGACTCTGTCCGGCGACCGGGGCCCGATCGCCGTCCAGGACCCCTGCCATCTGCGCCACGCCCAAGGTGTGACCTGGGCGCCTCGCCTGATCCTTGAGGCCGCCGGCTTCGAGGTGGTTGAGGTCGACGAGGCCGGGCTGTGTTGCGGCGCCGCCGGCTTGTACGCGATCGCTCAGCCTGAGATGTCGGAGGCTCTCGGGAACCAGAAGGCCGATCAGATTCGTTCCGCGGGTGTGACCAAGACGGCTTCGGCCAACTCGGGTTGTGAGATGCAGTTGCGTCGCCATCTTGGGGACGGCCATGAAGTGGCCCATCCCATCGAGTGGTACCTGGATTCGCTGCGGGAAGATCGGGGCGAGTGACTGAGACGAAGGCCCCGGTCGACTCGAGATCAGCCGACCCGGTCGACTCGACGCCGCTCACCCCGGCCGACCAGGTCGACTCGGTCCCGCCCGCCCCGGCCGCCGTGAGGGTTTACGCGACTCTTGCCCACGGGACGGCGGGGGTAATGCTCGACGTCGGCCTCATGGTCCTCGGCTCGATCCTGGTCGGGCTGTCGGCGGCGGTGCTACTAGTCGGGATAGGGGTGGTGGAGATCTCTTGGGAGCTGTCCACCGGGGGGACCTTCGTCTCCGGCGTCGCCTTGGCCTTGAGCGGGATGTTCTGTTTGGGGATCGCCTCGGAGAGCCCTCTTGGCCGCGGCGGCCGCTTGGCGGGTTTCGGCGTGTGGCATCTCGGGATCGGCTTGGCGGCGTGCGCTCTCTTGGTCGGGTTGGCTGCGATGGGGATCCACCGGCTGGTCGCAGGGCTCGTCGAAGGCCGGCCCTGGCCGCTTCGCCAAGGCGCCGAGGCGTTACGCGCGGTCGGCGTCTCCGGGATGACGGTCATGCCGCTTGTGGGAGTGCCTCTGTCTGTGCTTGTCGGCGGCTTGTGGGGCGACTCTCCTCGGCTCTCGGCCCTGAGAGGGGCCCCGCGCGTCAACCTCCCGGCGATGTTCGCGGTGTGGGCCGTCGCCGCCATGATCCTCCTCGCGGCTCCCTGACCCCCCTCTTGGTTTCCTAATGCTCTGGATTCGGTATACCGTAGTTTGTGCATTGAGAAATCCCCGCGGGGCCGTCGGAGCGGGAGGCGCCGCCTCTACACGGGTTTGGCGTAGATAAGGATCTCCTTCGGGCGCCCTCCGGCCCGGGCAAGGGTCTCGGTCATCCACCCGACGTCGGGCGCCTTCACCGACAACTCGGCCCGGCCGCGTGAGGCCGTCAGGGAAAGGAGGGACTCGATCAGTCGGGGCCCCTCCTCCGTCGCCGCGGCCAGCCAGTCGCAGCCGCAACCCTCATCGTCCTCTTCGACGATCGCCCAACCGCTCGGCGACTGGAAGAGCCTGGCGGCGGCGGCGGCCTCCTCCAGGTCGGCGGGGGTCGCCTTGCGCCAGCGCCAGCCGAGCGCCAGCAGCTCCCGGCCGCGGCGGGCGAGGTCGCCGGCCGACCAGAAGATCCACGCCGGATCGACCTCCGAGCGGTGGGACGGCCTCAGCCGAGGCCCCTCGACGGCCGAGGGCCGGGACGTATCGAACGAGGCGTACACCCACTGCGAGATCGCCCGGTAGCCAAGGGCCTCCACTTGGCCCCTGGCGGCGGCGTTGTCGGCCTCCGTCGCCAGCCGTGCGACCCGCGCCCCGCGGCCCCGGGCCCACTCCACCCCGCGGTCGTTCATGGCGGTGGCCATCCCCGATCTCTTGTGGTCGGGATGCACTCGGGCGGCTTCCATCCACGCCTCCGTTCCCGACAACATCAACACATGGGCTACGGCCGCCGGCTCGCCGCTCTCGGTCTCACAGACGATCACCTCCGAATCGTCGTCTTCGATCCAACCCGCGAGCCGGTCGGGCACATAGTCGCCCCACTCGAATGTGTCGGTCGTCCAAGAGATGATCGAAGCGACGTCGCTCGGGCGGGCGGGCCGCACGTTGAATGCCACGGCTACATCCGGTCCGGCGTCTCGATGCCGAGCAGGTCGAGGAGGCGCTCCAAGGCCGACAACACCCAAGACGCCAACGCCAGCCATGAGGCCCGGCGGGCGGGGTCGGGCGCCGACAGTATGTGGCATTGGTCGTAGAAGCGGTTGAAGCGGCCGGCCAGGTCGTGGGCGTACTCGGCGACGTGGTTCGGGGCGCGAAGCTCCACGCTGCGCCGCACCGCCTCGGGCAGTCGCAGCAGGCACAACATCAGGTCGCGCTCGACTCCCGCCGTTGGGGCGACGATCGGCCCGGGCGCCAGGCCCCGGTCGGCGGCCTTGCGGAGGATCGACTTGATGCGGACCGCCGCGTACTGGAGGTAGGGGCCCGTCTTACCCTCGAACGAGCTGAAGCGCTCAAGGTCGAAGATGTAGTCGGAGCTGCGGTTGTTGATCAGGTCGCCGAACTTGAGGGCGGCGACGCCCACCTGCCCGGCGATCCGCTCTCTCTCCTCCGGCGGGTACTCCTCGGCGAGGCGAGCCTCGTCGAGCCTGGCGCGGGCGGCGCTCTTGATCATGGCGATGACGTCCCCCAGGCGGACCACCCCGCCCTCCCTGGTCTTGAAGGGTTTGCCGTCGGGCCCGTTCATCGTGCCGAACTCGATGTGCTCCAAGCCGACCGAGCCGGGGGCGATCCCGCCTTTGCGGCTGGCGCGGAACACGCTCTCCAAATGGTCGCTCTGCCGCCGGTCGACGACATAGAGGATGAGTTCGGCGCCCAGCTCCTCGACCCGCGCCTCGACTGTCGCCACGTCGGTGGTCGAGTAGAGGAACCCCCCGGCGGACGACTCCAGGATCAGAGGCGGCCGCTCGCTCTTGTCGCCCGGCCGGTCGATCCTGACGACGAGGGCGCCTTGGGACTCCTCGGCGGCGCCCGACGCCCGGAACCTCTCGACCAGGGGGCGGAGCCGGTCGCGGACGTCGGACTCGCCGAGCCAGAGGTCGAACTCCACGCCGAGGGCGGCGAAATCCTCCCGTTGGGAAGCCTCCGACGCCGACTTCATCCGGCGCCAGAGCTTCAGGTGGTCGGGGTCTCCCTGCTGTAGCCGCACCGTGGCCTCCCGCGCCCTTTGGGCCGGCCCGTCGTCGCTCGCCGCCCGCTCGGATGCCTCGGGGTAGATCCTCTGCAGGTCGTCGAGGGTGATCGAGTCGGGGTCGATCTCCTCTTCGGCGACGGCGGCGATGAGAAGCCCCATTTGAAAGCCCCAGTCCCCGAAGTGGGGGTCTCGGATGACCTTGTGCCCGGCGAAGGCGAAGAGCCTGGCCAGCGAGTCGCCGATGATGGTCGCCCGGAGATGGCCGACATGCATCGCCTTGGCCACGTTGGGGCCCGCGTAGTCGACGACGACGGTGAGGGGGGTCTCCACCGGCTCGCAGCCGAGGCGCTCGTCGCCGGCGCCGCGGGCGCTCCAGGCGGCGAGGGCCTCATCGGTCAGTGAGATGTTGATGAATCCCGGCCCGGCCACGTCGGTCGACTCGATCTCGGCGGCCTCGGCCAACGCGGCCGCCACGTCGGCGGCGATGTCGCGCGGCTGCCTGCCCGCCTCACCGGCGGCCGTCATCGCTCCGTTGCACTGGAACTGGGCGAGCTCGGGGCGCTGCGACGGCACAACCTCGCCGTGCTCGGCTGCGGCCCCCGCGGCGGCGAAGGCCCTCCCGGCCAGCTCGGACAGATGGGACTGGATCGACATCGTGAGGCAGGTTAGGTCGGGGGCCTCTCTTGACGCATGGGCCGGGGGCGCGGGCCGTTCCCAACTCGTGAGCCGCCGCCGGGCCGATTCGACAGGAGCCGCACTTCTGCACACGCATCTCCCAGCGTGTGCAGGATTACCGACAGGAGCCGCACTTCTGCACACGCATCTCCCAGCGTGTGCCGTAGCGCCGACTCAAGGCGCACATTCAGGGCATGGGCGGGTCCAGAGCATCAGGAAACCGGGAGAGGTCAGTACTTGGCCAGCTCCAGGGCCTTGGCGACGATCCCCTCGGGCGTCGGGTAGAGGGCGTCTTCAAGCGAGCCCGCGTAGGGCATGGCGGGCGTGTCGCCGAGCGCGTATCGCCTCACCGGCGCGTCCAGCCACTCGAACGCCTTGTCGGCGACCTGGGCCGCGACCTCGGCGCCGAACCCGACGAACTCGTTGTCCTCATGCACGATCAGCACGCGCGACGTCTTCTTCACGGACTCCTCGATCGTCGGCCAGTCCAAGGGCTTCAGGCTGCGCAGGTCGATCACCTCGGCGCTGACCTCCAGCCTCTCCAGGGCCGGGGCCGCCTCGACAGCGAAGTGAGCCATCGCGCCGTAGGCGATGACGGTCAGGTCGGTCCCCTCTCGCCTGACGGCCGCCCGGCCCAGCGGGACCCGGTGCTCGCCGTCGGGGTAGGGGCCGTCGGCCAGCCGGTAGAGCTTCTTCGGCTCGAGGAACATGGTCGGGTCGGGGTCCTCGACGGCGGTGTGCAGCAGGCCCTTGACGTCGGCGGGGGTGGAGGGGACGACCACCTTCAGCCCGGGCACATGGGCGTAGAAGGCCTCGATCGACTGCGAGTGGTACAACGCCCCGTGAATGCCCGCCCCGTACGGGGCCCGGATGACGATCGGGCAGTTCCACCGCCCGTCCGAGCGGTAGCTGATCCGAGCCGCCTCGGAGACGATCTGATCGAACGCCGGGTGTATGTAGTCGGCGAATTGGATCTCGGGGATCACCTTGTGCCCTGCGGCCGCCATGCCGATGGCGGCGCCGATGATCGACGACTCGGCGATGGGGGTGTTGAAGCACCGTTTCGGCCCGAATCGCTCGGTGAGGCCTTCGGTGGCCTTGAACACCCCTCCTTTCCTCCCGGCGACGTCCTCGCCGAACACGACCGCGTCGGGATGGGCCTCCATGACCTCGTGCAGCGCCGTGTTGACTGCGGTGATCATGTTGACTGAGGCGCCGTCGCAGGCGGGCTCTGCGGTGGTCGCGGCGGGCCCCGGCTCGACGACCTTGGCGTAGACCCGCGAGGTCGGCTCATCGGGGTCGGGCGACGCCTCGGCTCGCCGAACCGCCTCCGCCAGCTCCTCGACGACGGCCTCTCCGATGGCCTGCTCCTCGGCTTCGGTGAGCATCCTGTTCTCGATCAGGTACTGCTGAAGCCTGGCCAGCGGGTCCTGCTTGCGCCAAGTCTCCACTTCCTCCCGGGTCCGGTAGAGGGCGTCGTCGTCGTCGGAGGTGTGGGCGTAGTAACGGTAGGTCTCGGCTTCGATGAGGGTGGGGCCGCCGCCCGAGCGGGCGCGGGCCGCAGCCTGCTGCATGGCGGCGACCACCTCGAAGGGGGCGTTGCCGTCGATAGCCCGGCCCTCGAACCCGTAGCCCGCGGCCCGGTGGGCGAGCTTTCCGGCGATCTGCTCGTCGCTGGGGACGGAGATGGCGTATTGGTTGTTCTCGACGACGAACACCAACGGGAGCTGGTGTATGCCGGCCCAGTTCATCGCCTCGTGCCAGTCGCCCTCCGACGTCGAGCCTTCGCCGCCGTAGACGACGCAGACGCCGTCGCCGCCGCTGTTCATCAGGCTGTGGGCGACGCCGACGGCCTGCGGCCACTGCGTCCCGATCACCGACGATTGGGTGAAGACCCGCCTGTCCGGGTCGGACCAGTGGCTGGGCAACTGCCTCCCCCCGGACGTCGGGTCGCCTTTCTTGGCGAACACGGCGAGGAACACAGCCTCGGGGGTCATCCCCCAGGCCAGCGCCACCCCCATGTCCCGGTAGTAGGGCATTATCCAGTCTTTCTCCTTGTCCAAGGCGAAGACCGACCCGACCTGGATCGCCTCGTGACCCGAGGCGCCGAGGACGAAGGGAGCGCGACCCTGCCGCTGCAGGGCCCACATGCGGTCGTCGACGCGGCGGGCCATGAGCATGAGCCGGTACATCTCGATGACCTGGTCGTCGCCGAGCCCGAGCTGTCGGTGTGTGCCGGGCGCCGGTACTTGGATCACGGCTGGCCCGCCCGGCGATCCGTCGCCAAAACGGCAAACCAGGCTGGAACGGCTCCCCACCGGCCGGGGGCCATTCTCAATGCACAAACTACGGTATACCGAATCCAGAGCATTAGGAAACCGGGGGTGGGGGGGCGGTAAATCTGCGACATGTCGTCAGTTGCGGTCGTCGCCGCTGCGGCGGAACCGCCGCAGGTCGCCGATCTCCCGGATGCGGTCCTCGGCGATCTTCTCGGCCGCCTGGTTGGGGTTGATCCCGTGCTCCTCGGCGGCGTCGAGGATGGCCATGGTGGCGTCGTAGATCGAGTCGACCCGATGGAGCGCCCGGGTCCGCGAGTAGCCGTGCAGCTCGTCGTAGACGTTGATCAAGCCGCCGGCGTTCACCACGAAGTCGGGTGCGTACAGGATGCCGCGGTCGGCGATGCGCTGGGCGTCCTCCTCGACGGCGAGCTGGTTGTTGGCGCACCCGACGACGGCCTGGCAGCTCAACTCGGCGATCGTGGCCTCGTTGAGGCCGGCGCCGAGGGCGCAGGGGGAGTAGATGTCGGTCTCCAGCTTGTGGATCTCGCCGACCGGGACGGCCGTCGCCCCGAGCTTGGCCACCGCGGCCTTCAGGGCGGGCTCGTGGGAGTCGGCGACCACCACCTCGGCGCGGTTCTCCACCAGGAGCTGGGCGTAGGCGGCGCCCACCTTGCCGACGCCTTGAACGGCGAACCTCCGCCCGGCGACGTCGGGGTCGCCCCACAGCTTCATCGCCGCGGCGCGGACGGCCGCGTACAGGCCGCGGGCGGTGACCGGGGAGGGGTCGCCCGACCCGCCGAGGGCGACGGAGTTGCCGAGCGCCCAGCGGGTCTCGCGCCGGACCATGTCCATGTCCTCGGCCGTCGTGCCCACATCCTCGGCGGTTATGTACCGGCCGCGCAGGGAGTCGACGATCCGCCCGTACGCCCTGAACATCCGCTCGCTCTTGTCGGTGAGGGGGTCGCCGATGATGACCGCTTTCCCGCCCCCGAGGTCGAGCCCGGCGGCGGCGGCCTTGTAGCTCATGCCGACGCTCAGCCGGAGGGCGTCTGCCAGCGCCTCCTCCTCCGACCGGTACGGGTAGAAGCGGGTCCCGCCGAGGGCGGGGCCGAGAGCCGTGCTGTGTATGGCGATGATCGTCTTGAGGCCGGACACCTTGTCGTAGCCGAAGAGCACCTGCTCGTGACCCTCCCTGGCTGCCTCGTCGAAGATGACCAGGCCTTTGACCTCCTTGCGGCTCGAGGCCGATGTTACTTGCGGGCGGGCCGGTCCGCCGAGGGCCGCCGGGGGCGCGGCGTTGTGCGAAGATGAGGTATGGCGAACGCGGCTCATCTCAGGGTCTACTCCACGGAAGCCGCCGGCTCACAGGAGCCGGTCCCCGGGTTTGTCAAGGTCTACGCGGTGCTTTCCGAGGGCGGCGCCGACTCGGACTTGACGGCGGAGTGGGAGGGGAGGCGACTGGTCTGCCCACAGAACCTCAGGCTTCGCGTGCTTGAGTCGACGGTCGCCTTCGCCGGGGCGTTCGGCGCGTTCGGCGTCGGCTTGGTGCCCGAGGACGCGGCCAAGGCGGCCGATCGCGAGCTGCGCTCCTATCTCAGCTCGCACCCCGGTCACCGGTCTCACATCCTCACCTCCGCGTGGCATGTCCCGGTCCGCTGGTTCTGCGGGTTCGACCCTTCCGAGAAGGAGGTGTACGAGGGGCCTGGGGGCCCGCGCCTCCGCTATCGGGCCGACATCTCCCGGGCCCGAGACCGGGTGCGGGAGGCCCGCGGCGCGCTGGAGAGGTTCGACATGATCAGAGGACCGGCGGAGGAGTTGGCGCGGCTCGCCGACTGGTTGTCGCCGTTTCCCGACGGGTCGATGCTCGAGTTGGACTACGGCGACGTCTCCGACCTCTTCGAGCCTCAGGACATCGTCTTCGACGACTCCTGCGAGTTGGTCCGGGAGGCGGTCGCCGCCCTCGTCGCCGACGACCTGGCGCGAGCCGGCGACTGTTACGGCCGAGTGTTGAGCAGATGGGCGCCCGTCTTCTCCGTCGCTTTCAGCAGCTAGCGGCGCGTCGCAGGTTCAGCCCCCACTCTCAACCCGGTTTCCTGATGCTCCGGATTCGCCATATCGCAGTTTGTGCATTGAGAATGGCTCCTGACCGGTTGGGCGCCCCGCTTTCGCCCGCCGGGCCCGCCTGTCACTATTGGCGCCGATGAGCTCTCTTCCCCTCAACCTCCTCCCCGACACCGCCGCCGTCGGGGCGTCGGGCCGGCTCTCGGTCGGCGGGTGCGACGCCGGCGAGTTGGCAGCCGAGTTCGGGACGCCTCTGTTCGTCTACGACGAGGAGCATCTTCGGTCCCGGTGCCGGGAGGCGGTCGCCGCCTTCCCCGACGGGGCCGCCTACGCCGCCAAGGCGTTCCTGTGCGGGGCGATGGCCAAGCTGGCCCACGAGGAGGGGATGCTCCTCGACGTGGCCACCGGCGGCGAGATCCGCCTCGCCCTGGCCGCCGGGGCGCCCGCGGAGCGCCTTGTGTTTCACGGCAACAACAAGTCGCTGGGTGAGATTCGGATGGCTCTTGAGGCGGGCGTCGGGCGAATCGTCATCGACTCTTGGGAGGAGATCGACCGGATCGAGTTGCTGGTGGGGGAGGGCCGGCCGGCGCCGTTCGTCTCGATCAGGGTCAACCCGGGGGTTGAGGCCCACACCCACTCCTACCTGCAGACCGGGGTGGCCGACTCGAAGTTCGGCCTGTCGATCGAAGGGGGCGAGGCGTTGGCCGCCGTCGACCGCGTCAGGGAGTCGCGGGCGATGGAGCTGGTCGGCGCCCATGCCCACGTCGGGAGCAACGTGTTCGACGTCAAGTCGTTTGAGAGGGCGGCGGGCGCCCTCGCCTCCTTTGTCGCCCCGCTCGACTTGGAGGAGATGTCGATCGGCGGGGGCCTGGGCGTCGCCTATGTGGAGGGGGAGTCCGCCCCGTCGATCACCGAGTGGGCCCAGGCGGTGCGGGGCGCGGCGCGGGCCGCGGGCATCCGGCTTCGGATCGTCGCCGAGCCGGGTCGCTCGATCGCCGCCGGCGCCGCTGTGACCCTCTACACCGTCGGGACCATCAAGAGGATCGCCGGGATCAGGACCTATGTGTCCGTCGACGGCGGCATGAGCGACAACCCGAGGCCGGTCCTCTACGGGAGCGGTTATGAGGTGTTTCTGCCGAGGGCGGTGCTCGCCGATCGGGACCTGCCGATCCGCGTAGTCGGGAAACACTGCGAGTCGGGTGATGTGTTGGTGTGGGAGGGGCGGGCGCCGTCGGATCTCAAGGTGGGCGACATCCTGGCCACGCCGGTCACCGGCGCCTACGGGCACTCGATGGGCTCGAACTACAACATGGTGTTGCGGCCGCCTGTCGTGTTCGTGCGGGATGGCGCCGCCCGGCTGGTGGTGCGTCGCGAGGAGTACGAGGACCTGCTTGTCCGAGACCTGGGCGTTGATCGCTGATGGGGCTCGCTTCTGGGAGTTGACCGCTGACGGGTTTCGCTTACTTCGCCTACGGGTCGAACCTGTGGCCGCCTCAGATGAAGTCCCGGTGCCCGTCCGCTCGGCCCGCGACGGCGGCCGCTCTTGCGGGGTGGTCCGTGCTCTACGACAAACCGTCTCTCGACGGGTCGTCCAAGCTCAACATCGCGGAGAGCGCCGGGTCGGAGGTTCTGGGTGTGGTCTATGAGGTCGCCGACGACGAGCGACCGTTGCTCGACCGGGCCGAGCACCGTTACGACCCTATCGACGTGAGCGTGACGACCGAGGGTGGGCGCGTCGTCGAGGCGTTGACATATCGGTGGTCCGGCCCGGCGCACGGCGCCCTCCCCTACGACTGGTACGTCGCCACGGCGCAGGCGGGCGCCGCCCATCACGGGTTGGCGGAGCGTTGCCTGAGCGACTTGAGCTCTGATGTCGAGGTCGACCCGATCGCGCCCGGGGTCCGCCCCGTGTCGGAGGCGGACGCGGCCGCTCTGGCCGACATGTTGTCGGGCTCGGCCGCCGGCGGATGGCGGCAGCGGCGCCGCCGCTCGGCTCAGACCTCCTACTGGAGGCAGGGCGACTCGGCAGTGGTCATGGTCGACGCCGCCGCTTGTGAGATAGCGGTTGTCGCGAGGCCGGGCGCTCCCGCGTCGGAGCTGGTCGAGTGGGCCCAGCGCCGCCTGGGAGGCCGCGCCAAACTCGTCCCTCCGGCTTCCTGAGCGTGTGCAGTTTCGCGGCTCTCGTGGGTACTACTGCACACGCTGGGCGATGCGTGTGCAGCTTTGCGGCTCTCGTCGGTACTACTGCACACGCTGAGAGATGGGGCGACTCCCCTCTAGGCGGTGACCTCCCAGACCCGCGCCGTCCACACGAAGCGACTGCCCCTCTGGGTGAGGTTCACCACCTTCTCTTTGACCATGCGCATCACGGCGGGTTGCTGGGCGAGGGTCCCCGGCAGGGGGATCGCCTTCTCCGAGAGCTGGCGGATCGACCCGAACACCGATCTGGCCGTCTCCAAGATCGAGCTCTCGTCTTGAAGAGAGCCCGTCGGGAGGAGCATGCGCCCGCCCCGCTTGAGCCTGCGCTTCGCCTCTTGGAGCATCCGCATCGGGAGCTCGGCCCCCGTCGGCCCGCCGGACAACCCCGACGGGAACCATCCCGACTCGTCGGCGATCTCGTCGGGGATCCCGGAGACATCGCCGATCACGACATCGACCTCCAGGTCGGCGGGCAGCGGCTCGAAGAGGTCTCCCTGGTAGAAGACGGTCCTGTCCGCCACGCCCTGGGCGGCCGCGTTGGCCGTGGCGACGGCGACTGTGTCCTCGGCGGCGTCGACGCCGTGCACCTTCCGGGCCCCGAGCTTGGCGGCGACGATGGCGAGGATGCCCGAGCCGCAACCGGCGTCGACTACGACGCTGTCGGGCTCGATCTCCATGGCGTCCGCAAGCAGTCGGGAGACGGTGGAGGGTCGGAAAGTGTCCGGGGCCACGTTCAGGTCGATCGGCCCGAAGCGGCCCTTCCAAGTGATGGTCTCGAAGCTCATAACCGCAAGATACCGCGATCGCGGGGCTACATCCGACTCGCTGGGGCACATGCCGCGCTGCGAGCCTCGCAAGCGCCGGTCAGCGGACGTAGGCGCCGAGGGCGTCTTGGGTCGCCTTGGGCACGACGGCGGTCCCGCCGAGCACGATGATCCGCTTCGGTTGGAGCCGGGCCAGCTCGTCCTTCGTCGCCTTGGGGATCGCTGCGCCGGCCACGAGGAGGACGGGGCCGTTCTTGAAGGCCCCGGCGGCGCCCCCCGCCAGGGCGTCGGGGAAGTTGGCCCCGGTGGCGACGTAGGCGACGGGCACGCCGGGCCCGAAAGCGTTTTGGGAGATCGCCCTACCGGTGGAGTACCGGTCGGCGCCCGCCAGGCGAGACACCTTCCCCGGCGTGTATCCCTTCAAAGCGTTCTCGACCGCGGTTGAGACGACCCCCGTCCCGCCCAACACGACGATGCGCTTCGGCTTCAGCCGCCTCAACTCCGAGACCGTCGCCGAGGGGAGCCTGTCCCTCTGGGTGAGGAGGATCGGCCCGCCCAGCTTCGCCGCCGCCGGGCCTCCGGCCAACGCGTCGGGGAAGTCCTCGCCGGTGGCCACGAACGCCGTCGCCGCACCGGGCTGGAAGTGCCCGGCGGAGATCGCCGCCGCTGTCGAGTAGCGGTCGGCGCCCGCCTGGCGGGTGGTCGGCGCGTGCTTCTTCAACGTCGACTCGACCGCGGCCGACACCGCGCCGGTCCCGCCGAGCACGATGATGCGTTTCGGCTTGAGTCGCCTCAGCTCGGTCAACGTCGCCCCGCCGACGGCGCCCTTCGTCGCCAAGAGGATGGGGCCGTCCCCTCCCGAGGCGGCCGAGCCGGCGAGGGCGTCGGGGAAGTTGACGCCGGTGGCGATGTACACCGCGTCCACGCCCGGACCGAACGTCGCCTTCGAGATCTCAACAGCCGTCGAGTAGCGGTTGGGCCCGGCCAGGCGCCCCGAGGTAGCCGAGCCGGACGCGGAGCCGGACACCGAGACGGACACCGAGTCGGAGGCGGCGACCGTCTTCTTGTTCGACGTCTTCGCCGACACCTTCGCCGTGTTCTCGATCACGCCCGCTGCGATGTCGGCCTGAGTGACCGTGTATGTCGCGGTGCAAGTGAGCGTCCTGCCCGGGAGGATGAAGTCCTGCAGGCAGTTGACTCTGCTGACGCTCGGGTCGTCCACAGACACCTCGAGCAGCACCACGTTCCCGGGGTTACTCAGGGTGAACAGGAAGTAGATCGGGTCGCCCGCCTTCACCGCGACCTTCGGCCCGCTCCTCTCCTTGGTGAATGTGATTTCTTCGTCTGTCGGGATGATCGTGGTCGCAGCGGCGGTGTCGTCTACTTGTGTGCGCTCCGGCGAGGGCGAGTATGCCGCGGCCCTCGCCTTGCGGGACTTGATGACGCCGGCATCGATGTGCGCTTGCTGGATCCTCACCGTCGTCTTCGACGTGCAGGTTGTCGACTCGCCGGGAGTGAGAGTCGTCTTGACGCACTCGACGCCATCCGTGTCGGGGTCCACCACGGAGAGATCGTCCAACCGCACATCCCCTGCGTTCTTCACGGTGAACGTGTGGGTGATGGTGTCGCCGCTGTTGATCTGGCCCGCAGGCGGCGACACCGCGTCGTTCACGGTCGCTGCCATGTTGAGCTCGATCGCGGGGCCGGCTGTGGTCGCGGCGGGCGCCGTCGCCTGAGCGTCGGCGGTCGGGCCGCCGAGCCCGGCGGGGAGGAGCGCGAGTGCGCCGAGGAGCGCGGAGGCGACGAGGAACGCGAGGACGGCTTCGGTCAGCCTGCGATCACGCACATGGCTCACAACCGGCTCGTCCTCGTGGTCGAGTTGAGCGGCCGGCTCGCGCTCTCAACGCGTAATCGGCGGCCGGGGCCATTCTCAATGCACAAACTACGGTATACCGAATCCAGAGCATTAGGAAACCGGTTTGGGGCGGCGTTTGCGGATCAGGAGCCAGGCGCCCACCAGCGCGGCGCCTATCGACACCCATGCGTTGCGGGAGAGTCCGGCGACGCGGAACGTGGTGTCGGTCCTCAGCAGCTCCATCCCGAAGCGGATAAGCCCGTAACCTGCGAAGTAGAGGCCGACCAGCCTGCCCCGCATTGCCGGCCGACGTCGGCCGACTGCGACGATGAGCCCGGCGAGCAGCAGGTTCAGGATCGACTCGTAGAGGAAGGTCGGGTGGAACGTCTCCGCGTCCGGGTAGGCGTCGGGCCGGAGCCCCGGGTCGATCTCAATCGCCCACGGCAGCTCGGAGGGTGTGCCGAACAACTCCTGATTGAAGTAGTTGCCCCATCGGCCGATCGCCTGGGCGACGGGCACGGCGGGGGCGACGGAGTCGAGGATGTCCGCCGAGTCGACGCCCAGCCGCTTCTGGGACAGGTACAAGGCGACGGCCCCGGCGGTCAACCCCCCGAACATGGCGAGCCCGCCCTCCCAGACGGCCAGCACCTTCCACCACTCGCCCTCGAAGCGCGAGAGGTGGGTCGACACATAGGCGAGCCGGGCCCCGACAAAACCCCAGGCCACCACACGGACAACGACCCTCTCGGCCGCCAGCGGGTCGCCCCCCCGGGCGACGAAGCGACGTTTCGCTATGAGCCAGGCGACCACCACCCCGGTCATCACGAGGATGCCGTAGAACGTGATCCGCAACGGCCCGATGTGGAAGTCGTTGATCGACGGCGACGGGATGGAGGCGAGGGCTGCGATCATGCGGTGAGGGTCTCCTTGTTGGCCCACCGGAACCATATGACGGCGATCGCCCCCCAGACAACCGGGATGGTGGCGAGCTTCATGATGATCCCGGCGAGCTGTTGGTCGGCGAGGGCGGTGATGCCCCCGACTCGGGGGGCCAACTCGTAGACGGCGTAGATGGGGGTGGTCGTGAACGTGAGGAAGGAGGCGGGCGCCACCGCCACCACGCTGGTCGCGACGAACAGGTAGACCATCTTCACCCAAGGGGCCTGGGCGCGGCCTTCGGGCAGCGGCGAGATGACGGGCAGCCACAGGATGATGCCGGCGACGACCCAAAGGATGTCCATGGCGAACGACCCGAGTTGGCTTTGGCGCAGCGTCTCGACCGCGCCGGGGGCGTGTGTCGCCATGAGCAGCACGTTGTAGATGACGCCGGCGGCGATCACCCGTCTCCCGAGCCAGATGATCGGCCGGAGCAGCCCGGCCCGCTCGGCGAGGCGGCGGGCCATCCACTCGGGGGCGCCGAGGAGGAGGAGCGGTGCGGCGACCAGCGTGTACAGCAGGAACTGGGTCATGTGAGCGGAGGCGAGATAACCGGCGCCGAGGGGGCCGAGGGGCCAGTCGGAGGCGACCCAGAAGACCAGCATCCCGGAGGCGAATTGCCCGGCGCGCCGCCAATCGACGGGGCCGCCGCGGCGCCTGACCGATCGGGCGTAGAGGGCCGGCGGGAGCAGAGAGGCGATCCACACCCCCGGGTAGGCGGCCCAGGCCCACGTCCACGGCTGCTGTTGCGCGGTGCACCACCAGGAGATCAACCCAGGCTCCTCACATACTCGACCAACAGGTCGACTTGGTCCTCGTCGACGGGGAAGAAGGGCATGTTCGCCTCCCACCCGGCGACCACGTCGGCCGGCGGGTTGACGATCGAGCGTCTGACGTAGTCGGCGTCGGCCGTCACCGTGGTCCCGTCGCTCAAGGCGACCTTGCTTCCCCATAGGCCCTTGAGCGTCGGGGCAAGGTCGCTGCCGGTCTCGGTGTGGCAGACGAGGCAGCCGAAGTCGCGGGCCAGGTCGGCGCCCGTGGCGTCTGCGTCGTCACCCGAGCAGGCCGCAAGCGACAGTGGGGCGACGGCGAGGAGGGCGGCGGCGAGGAGGGCGGAGGCGAGGCGGCCTGAGGCGAGGCGGCCTGAGGCGAGGCGGCCTGAGGCGAGGCGGCCTCGGGCGAGGCGGCCTCGGGCGAGACGGCCTGCGGCCGTCATTGGCCGCCTTGGCCGGCGTCGGCCGGGTCGACGACCTCGGCCTCCACTTCCATGTCCCCGGCGCTCTCCCAGTGGAGAGTCACCTTGACCTTGTCGCCGACGTCCAGCCGGTCGACGTTGATGAGCATGAGGTGGAGGCCTCCCGGCTCGAGGACAAGGGCGCCGTCGGCGGGCAGGTCGAAGCCGTCCAGGGGGCGCATGCCCATTGTGCCGTCCGCGCCCATGAACGACTCGTGTGTCTCCACGGAGTCGGCGACATCGGTGGTCGCCCCGGTCAACCTGTCGACCGTCCCGTATCCCTCGGCCGTGAGGTACATGGCCCCGTTGGGCCCCGCGGGCCGGCCGATGCGCACGTCGCTCAGGGCGGGCGCGTCGCCGCTCCCGCCGCAGGCTGCGGCAAGCAGGCCGACGGCGACAAGCAGGCCGAAGGCGGCGAGGGTGGTCAATCGGGGGTGTCGTCTCATCTCTGTCCTTGTCTCGGGGCCGCTCCGGGTCTCTCTCGCGCTTTGCGGCTCAGCCTCCCTCGGCGCCGGTCATCTCGACCAGGAGGGGGAGGTCGTTCTTCCACTCGCTCTGACGGGTGCCGAAAGGGTAGATGGCGTGGTTGAGGCCGTCGGGAGAGTAGGCGATCACCATCGCCGCGTGGTTGACCGTGTAGTCGGGGCCTTCGCCGGCGAACTGGGCGACGGGCACGTCGGCGGCCGTCTGGGCGGCCTCAACCTCGTCGAGGGAGCCCGTCAGCCCGACGAAGGTGGGGTCGAAGCGGTCCAGGTAGGTGCGCAGCGCGTCGGGTGTGTCGCGTTCGGGGTCGACGGAGACGAACACGACCTCAACCTCGCGGGCGACGGCCGGGATCTGCTTGAAGACCTCGGCGAGCTGGGCGAGGTGGACCGGGCAGATGTCGGGGCAGTGGACGTAGCCGAAGTAGAGGAGGGCGGTCTTGCCTTCGGTCTCCTTGTGGAAGTCGTAGGCCTCGCCTGAGGTGTCGGTGAGGGTGAAGCGCGGCTTGGGTCGGGGAGGGTCGATCGCGGCGCCTTTGAGGTCGTCGGAGGAGGCGCCGCTCCCGCACGCCGCCAGGGCCAACGCCGCCGCGGCGATCCAGGCTCTTCTCCGTCTCCGGGACATGTGCGGCACATGGTCGCCGCGAGCCGGGCCAACGCGAAAACGACGGCGGCCCGGCGCCTAGCGATGCGTGTGCAGTAGTGCCGATGAGAGCCGCGAAACTGCACACGCATGGCTGAGCGTGTGCAGTAACACCGACAGAGCCGCGAAACTGCACACGCATCGACGGACCGCTCGCGCACCTCCGGCTCAGTCCTCTCAACCCTCGCGCTGACATCTATTGACGGGAGTGGGTTTATGCTGTAGCCTTGAGCGTCATGGGAACCTTCGCTGAGCCGTTTGAGAATCCTTACCGGCCGGGGGCGGGGCACTACCCCCCGCACCTGGCGGGCCGCGAAGACGAGCTCGGTGAGTTCGACCGGCTGCTCGGCCAACGCGAGATCCTCGAGAACATGGTGTTGACGGGGCTTCGAGGCGTGGGCAAGACGGTGCTCCTCGCCAAGTTCAGGCAACAGGCCGTCTCCAGGGGTTGGGTGTGGGTGGGGGCCGACATGTCGGAGCCCGCCGGCCTCACGGAGGGCAACCTCGTCACCCGGCTGTTGACCGACCTGTCGCTGGTCACGGCGGGTGTCTCGGTTGAGGTCCCGAGTCCCGCCGCCGGGTTCGGGCGCGCCGAGGAGACCGAGACGGCGTTTCTGACCTTCCCGGCGTTGATGGCCATCTTCGACGCCACGCCGGGCCTGGTCTCGGACAAGCTGAAGCATGTCCTCGAAACGGCGTTGGCGGCCCTCAACCGCAACGGCTACTCCAAGGTGGTGTTCGCGTACGACGAGGCCCACAGTCTCGCCGACCACTCCGACACGGGCGAGTACCCGGCGTCTGTGCTCCTCGAAGTCTTCCAGTCGCTGCAACGCAGGGGGGCGCCTTTCATGCTCGTCCTCGCCGGGCTGCCCACCCTGTTCCCGAGACTCGTTGAGGCGAGGACCTATGCGGAGCGCATGTTTCGCGTAGTGACGTTGGGCCGTCTCTCGGAGGGGGAGCAGCGTGAGGCCATCGAGGCGCCGATCGACTTCGACGAGTGCCTTGTCCGCTTCGACGAGGAGGCCGTCGCGGCTATCGCTCGGCAGTCCGGCGGGTACCCCTACTTCATCCAGTTCATCTGCCGGGAGGCTTTCTATGCCGTCGCCCAACAGGTGGAGGCCGGAGAAGAGCCTTCGGCCGTCCCTATCGAGGCCATACAGCTCAAGCTCGACACCGACTTCTTCGCAGGGCGTTGGGCCCATGTCACCGAACGTCGGCGACATCTGCTCTGGGTGGCGGCGCATGTCGTCTCCGGGCCCGAGGAGGAGTTCACGCTCCAAGAGCTGGTCGCCAAGGGCGGTGAGCTTCTCAAGAAGCCGTTCTCCAGCAGCCACGCCAACCAGATCCTGGTCGAGCTCGCCGAGGACGGCTTGGTCTACAAGAGCCGGTTCGGCCGCTACATGTTCGCGGTCCCGCTGCTCGGCGAGTTCATCCTCCGCACGGTCCCGCCCGAGTCGGTACAGCAGGCGTCGTCATCGCGGTGAACCCGTCCGGCGCCGTCCGGCGCCCCATTCTCAATGCACAAACTTCGGCATAGGCGAATCTGGAGTATTGGGAAACCAGTTTGGGGGTGGGAGGTTAACCCGCGACACAGCGGCGGGCGGGGTCTCGTGGTCAGGGACGGCGTCGATCCGTCGACCTCCGGTTTTTCAGACCGGCGCTCTTCCGACTGAGCTACCTGACCGACCCGCCGAGGCCGCAAGAGGCCTCAGCGTGCGGGCACGACGGGATTTGAACCCGCGACCTCCGGCTTGACAGGCCGGCGAACACTCCAGACTGTTCTACGCGCCCAGGGGGTCACCCGAGGCATCGGGTGCGACCGGGGAGTATATCGGTTGACCGGCCCTGCTCAAGAAGCCCGGACGTCCCTACAGGGCCTTGAGGGCGGCGAGCGAGTCCTCCAACGCCACCTTGGCGTCGGCGAAGAGCATGAGTGTCTTCTCGTCGTAGAAGAGCGGGTTGTCGATCCCGGCGAAGCCGGGCGACAGGCTCCGCTTCACCACGATCACCCGGCCCGCCCGGTCGACGTTGAGGATCGGCATCCCGTAGATCGGCGAGCCCGGCTCGTCGCGAGCCGACGGGTTGACCACGTCGTTGGCCCCGAGGATCAACACCACGTCGGTCTGGTTGAACATGGGGTCGGCCTGCTCCAAGTCGAGGAGCTGCTCATAGGGCACGTCGGCTTCGGCGAGGAGCACGTTCATGTGGCCCGGCATGCGGCCCGCCACCGGGTGGATCGCGTAGTGGACCGTGACCCCTTGAGCTTCCAACGCGTCGGCGAGCTTGCGGGCGGCGTGCTGGGCCTGAGCCACCGCCAACCCGTAGCCGGGCACGATCATCACCGACTGGGCGTATCCGAGGGCGATGGCCGCGTCGTCGGCCGTGGCCCGGTTGACCGGCTTGTCGCTCATCACGCCGGCGGCCCCCGTCGAGTCGCCCGAGCCGAACCCTGCGAACAGCACGTTGCCCAACGAGCGGTTCATCGCCTCGGTCATCTGGAAGGTGAGGATCAGCCCTGCCGCCCCGACCAGGGCGCCGCCGATGATCAGGGCGTTGCTCCCGATGGCGAACCCGGCGGCGGCGGCGGCAAGGCCGGAGAAGGAGTTGAGAAGGGATATGACGACCGGCATGTCGGCCCCGCCGATGGGGATGACGGCGAGGACGCCGACCGTCAGGGCGACGACGGCGACGACCCAGTAGGCGAATGCCTGGCCGGCCGCGGCGGCCCAGACGGAGGCGGCTGTCAAGCCGGCGAGAAGCGCCCCGTTGACGACCCTCTGGCCCGCGAAGAGGAGGGGACGGCCTGCGATGGCGCCCTGGAGCTTCCCGAACGCCACGAAGCTGCCTGTGAATGTGACGGCGCCGATGACGATCGAAGCGAGGATCGAGACGCTGGTCTCGACTGCGATCGACGAGAGGTCGCTCTCGATGACCGCGACCGAGGCGACCAGGGCGGAGGCGGCGCCGCCGGACCCGTTGAAGGCGGCGACCATCTGGGGCATGGCGGTCATCTGCACCCGCACGGCGAACCAGGCCCCGAGGCCGGCGCCGACGGCCAGCCCGGCCGTCAGCGTCCCCCAATTGACCAACCCCTCCGAGACGAGCGTGACGACGATCGCCGCGAGCATGCCGACAGCGGCTATGCGGTTGCCCGCCCGGGCGGTCCTGGGGCCGCCGAGCCGTCTCAGCCCGATGATGAAGGCGACGGCCGCGGCCAAGTAGAGAAGATCAGCCATCCGTCGCTTTGTCCTTCTTGCTCTTGAACATCTCGAGCATGCGGTCGGTGACGAGGAAGCCGCCGACGACGTTGACGGTGGCAGTGACCACGGCGAGGAAGCCCAGCGCCTGGGCCGCCGCGGTCGCTCCCAGCCCGGCGGCGGTGAGCGCCCCGATGATGGTGACGCCGGAGATGGCGTTCGCCCCCGACATCAAAGGGGTGTGCAGCGTGGGGGGGACCTTGCTGATCACCTCGAAGCCGACGAAGGCCGCGAGGACGAAGACGGTGATCCCGATCTCGAGGGCGCTCACGACCCCTCCTCGTCGTCGAGGCCGAGGGCGCGTCGGGTAATCGGGTGGGTCACCTTCCCGTCATGTGTGACACAGGCGCCGGAGGTTATCTCGTCGTCGAAGTCGAAAGCGGCGCCGCCCTCGTCGTCGGTCAGCCGCTCGATGAGCGACAGCAGGTTCTTGGCGTACATCTGGCTGGCGTCCGCCGCCGCATTGCCCGCCAGGTCGAGGGGGCCGACCACGGCGACGCCCTCATGCACGACGGTCTCGCCGGGGCGGGTGACCTCGCAGTTGCCGCCCGTGGGCGCGGCCACGTCGACGATCACCGAGCCGGGCCCCATCAGCTCCACCATGTCCCGGGAGATGAGGAGCGGGGCCGGCCGACCCGGGATCTGCGCCGTGGTTATCACCACGTCCGCCTCGGCGACGCTCTCCGACAGGGCCGCCTGCTGAAGCCGCTTCGTCTCCTCGGCGACCTCCTTGGCGTACCCGCCCGACGTCGCCGCCGTCTCGTCGACCGGGGCGGCGACGAACTTGGCGCCGAGGCTCTCGATCTGCTCTCTGACCTCGGGGCGGATGTCGTATGCGAAGACGACCGCCCCGAGCCGCCTCGCCGTGGCGATGGCTTGGAGTCCTGCGACGCCGGCCCCGAGGATCAGTGCCTTCACCGGGGGGATCGTCCCCGCGGCCGTGGTCAACATGGGGAAGATCCGGGGGGATTCGGAGGCTGCGAGCAGCACGGCGTGGTAACCGGCCGCAGTCGCTTGCGAAGACAGGGCGTCCATGCTCTGCGCCAGCGTGGTCCGCGGGATCGCCTCGACGGCGAAGGCGGTGATGCGCCGGTCGCGGAGCGTGTCGATCAGCTCGGAGGGCGAGAAGGGGTCGAGGAAGCCGATCAGGGCGGCGCCTTCGGGGAGGGCTCGGGCCCGCTCGGCCGACGGGGGCCCGACGACGAGCGCCATCTCGGCGCCCTGGAGGGGGGCGGCGACGGCCTCGGCGCCCGCCTCGACGTAGGCGGCGTCGCTGAGCCCGGCCAGATCGCCCAGCCCGGGCTCGACGGCGACCTCGTGCCCGGCCTCGACGAGGCGGCGGGCGACCTGAGGGGTGAGGGCGACCCGCCGCTCTCCCGCCGCTTCCTTCGCCGCCGCGATCTTCACGCCGCCCCCCGGTGGGTCACCGCGACCTTGCCGAGCTGATCGCCCGAGTCGAGGAACGTCAGAGCTTCTGCCAACTCCTCGAAGGAGAAGACCCGGCTGACGGGGGAGGAGGCCTCGCCGAGCCGGATCAGGTCGAGGGCGCGGGCGAACTGGGTGTGATTGCCCATCGACGAGCCGATCAACTCGAGTTGGCGAAAGAACAGGTAGGGGATGGTCAGCTCCATCTTGGGGCCGCTCGTCGCGCCGACGATGACGATGCGCCCCCCCGGCTTGGCGGCCGCCATCGACTGGCGCATGGTCGCCGCCCCCACGTTGTCGAACACCACGTCGGCGCCGCCGAGAGATCGCACCTCCTTGCCGTACTCCGACGTCGAGTCGAAGGCTGCGTCGGCCCCCCGGGAGAGCGCCCAGTCGAGTTTCTCCCGGGAGCGGGATGTGACGTAGACAGCGGCGGCGCCGAGGGCTTTGGCGAAGCTCATGGCCGCGGCGGAGACGCCGCCGCCGACGCCGACCACGAGGACCGTCTCCCCCGGCTCGAGGCGGGCCTTCTCCAACGCCCGGAGCGCGGTGACGGAGGCCAGCCCGAACGACCCGGCGACGTCCCAGTCGAGGCTCGCCGGCTTGGGAACCGCGTTCACCGCGGGGATCGCCGCCTTCTCGGTGAACGTTCCCGGCATGTGCTCCCCGATGATCCGGAAGTCGGAGCAGTAGACGATGTCGCCGCGGCGGCAGTAGTCGCAGGCGCCGCACGATGTGGAGGGGTCGATGACGACCTCGTCGCCGACGTCGACGCCGGTCACTTGGTCGCCGACCGCGTCGACGATGCCCGCGCCGTCGGCCCCCCCGATGTGGGGGAGCGAGTGCGGGGCGGGCAGCCCCTTAGACACCCAGATGTCGAGGTGGTTGAGGCCGACGGTGTTGAGCTTCACCCGGACTTCGCCGGGACCGGGCTCGGGCTCGTCGATGTCGTCGAGGACGTAGGAGCCGATCCCGCCGGTGTCGGTGAGTCGCCATGCCTTCATGCCGGCGAGCGTAGCCCGCCGCTC
>Ga0209681_1000077_pt1 | contig 25678 bp, 22 predicted proteins | sample WorMetLIZISLAND2_3_FD_187416 | JGI IMG/M metagenome (GOLD analysis project Ga0209681, IMG submission 187416) | Marine gutless worms symbiont microbial communities from Max Planck institute for Marine Microbiology, Germany - Olavius clavatus LIZARD... ... | reverse complement strand
GCAGGGACAGGTTCGCCCTCTCCCGCTGTTGGCGGATGAACCCGCCGAGATCGCCGTGCTTGCTCTCGTTCATCGAACGACAGTATACAGCAAGACGCTAACTATGGCAAGCGGCTCGCGAGCGGGGAGCCGCGTCAGGCCAGGGTGTGGCCCACCGCGGCGCCGATGGCCCAGGCGGCGACGCCGCCGACACCGGCGATCAGCATGTTCTCCAGACCCGGTTTCAGCCAGTGGCGACTGGCGACCCTGGCCTTGATCACACCCACGGCGAACAGGCCGATGAGCGCTCCGACGGTCGCCCACGTCAACGCCACGGTCGTGTCGGCCGTCAGAGCGAAAGGGACGATCGAAGGCAGGGCGCCCGCCAAGAACAGGAGGCCCGACATCATCATCGCCAGGAAAGGAGACCGCCGCTCCGACTCGACGAACCCGAACTCGAGGGCCGCCATGGCGTTGAGGATCGCCTCGTCGTTCTCCTCGAAACCGGCCATGACGCCGTCGAGGTCGTCCTCGGCCACCGCCATGTCGGCGAAGAACCCGCGCAACTGCTCCAGCTCCTGGTCTTTGAAGTGCTCGATGTGCTGTCTCTCCAGCTCCAACTCGGACTCGAGGATCTCGTCCTGCGACTTGGTGGCGAGATACTCCCCCGCGGCCATCGACACTGCGCCCGCGATGGCGGCCGCCACCGCCGTGAGCAGGACCTGCCCGGCGGCCAGGCCGCCTCCCACGACACCCACGACCAGCAGGAAGACGGAGACGAGGCCGTCGTTCACCCCCAAGACGATATCCCGCCAATACTGGCGGGAGGCGCCGATGTGGGGCGTGTACAACGGCTTGTCGCTCATCCCCGACACCCTACCCCCATCTGGTTTCCTAATGCTCTGGATTCGCCTATACCGTAGTTTGTGCATTGAGAATCGGGTTCGCGGGCGCGGGGCGGCCCCAACCGGTCCACTTGTTAAGCGACAAGCCGCTGGGGCGCTCCGGGGCCGGTCGCCCGGACGGCGCCCGGACGGCGCCCGGACGGCGCCTACAACCGCTTCAGCATGCCAAGGACCGCCGCCGTCCCCGCCTTGATCCCGAACGGGATCGCCGCCTCGTTGACCTTGAACGACGCCGAGTGGAGGTCGCCCCCGCCGCTGAAGGCGCCCAGGCGAAGGAGGGCCCCCGGGACGATCGACAGGTAGTTGGAGAAGTCCTCGCCACCCATGCTGGTGTCGGTGTCGACCACCGAGTCGGCCCCGCAGGCCTCCGAGATCGCCTGAGCCGCCGCCTCGACGACGCCCCGGTCGTTGATGACGGGGGGGATGCCCCGTTGATACTCAAGCGTGTAGTCGGCCCCGGCGATTGCCGTCAAGTGCGACAAGGCGCTCTCAATCAGGGTGGGCAACATGTCCCAGGTCGGGATGTCCAGAGTCCTGATCGTGCCCCGCAGCGCCACCCTCGTCGGGATGACGTTCCCCGCGTCCCCGCCGCGGACCGCCCCGAAGACCAACGTCATCGGGACCCTCGAGTCGACGCCGTGGCGCACCACGCCGGGCAGCTCCCGAACGACCCTCGCCGCCGCGTCGATGACGTCGACGGTCTTCTCCGGGCGGGCCGTGTGCCCGCCGGGGCCGTGGATGATGATGTTGAAGGCGTCGGCGCTCCCGGTGACGGCGCCCGCCTTGACCCCCACCCTGCCGACCTCAAGGCTCGGGTCGACATGAAAGGCGATCAGGCCCTTCAGCTCGTCGACCAAGCCCTCGGCGACAAGCTGGGCGGCGCCGCTGGGGATGGCCTCCTCGGCCGGCTGGAATATGACCCTCACGCCGCCGTCGGGGTTGACCCTGCTCATTACCATGGCGACGCCGACCGCGATCGCCGCGTGAGCGTCATGGCCGCAGGCGTGCATCCACCCCGGGTTCCTGGAGCGGGGAGCGTTGTCGGCCGGCTCCTCGATGGGCAGAGCGTCGAGGTCCGCCCTGAACCCGACCTGGGGGCTTGAGCCGATGTCGAGCCAGAGGCCGGGCGAGGGGGCGCGCAGGGAGTGCTCGATCCCGTGATCGGAGAGGGCGGCTGAGATCAGGGCGGTGGTCTCGTGCTCGGCGTGCGACGGCTCCGGGTGTTGATGGAGGGTGCGGCGAAGCTCGACGGCGATCTTGGAGACCTCATCCGCGACCTTGGAGACCTCATCGGCCGGCGCCGCCGCCTTGTGGCTGGGCATCCGGTGAGGTTACCCCCGCGGGGTCAGTCGTAGAAAAGGCGCTGGAAGCTCCGGCGGGCCCGGCGGGTGTGGCGGCGATAACCCTCCCGAAGCTCGCCGGTGCGGTCGAAGCCGAGAGAAGCGGCGAGCCGGGCGCTCGCCTCCGGGCTGGTCGGCAACGAGTCGGAGGCCGCACCCCGCTGCAGGTGGAGGCGGAGGCGCACCCTCGTGCAGAACAGGTAGGCGGCGGTGAGGGCGTCGAAGTCCGACGCCTCCAACACCTGGGCCTCGTGAAGCCGCCGGAGAGCCGCCAACGTGCCCGTCGCCCGCAGCCGCTCGTCGGCGCCGCCGTGCTTGAGCTGGAGGAGCTGAGTCGCGAACTCGATGTCCGACAAGCCCCCCGGGCCGAGTTTCAGGTGGAAGTCGGGGTCCTCCCCCGGCGGGATCCGCTCCGACTCGACCCGGGCCTTGATCGAGCGGATCTCCCTCGCCGTCTCGTCGGGGAGGGTCGGCCTCCACACGACCGGCGCCAGGATCTCCTCCAGCTCCTCAAGCACGGCGGGGTCCCCGGCCGCCGGGCGGGCCTTCACAAGAGCCAGAATCTCCCAAGGGGCGACCCACTCCGAGTAGTAACGACGCAGGCCGGCCAGCGAGCGGGCGATAGGCCCCTTGCGGCCCTCGGGCCGGAGGCCTGCGTCCAGCTCATAGGCGTCGCCGTGACGGCTCGACTCGGACAACACCCTGCTCAGGCCGGTCGCCAGCCGCAGCCCCTCCTGGCGGCGCTCGTCCCCGTCGTAGACGTACATGAGGTCGAGGTCCGACCCGTAGGACAGCTCACGGCCGCCCCACTTGCCCATCGCCACCACGCCGAAGCCGCGGGGCGCCCCGTCGGACAGGATGTGAAGGGCCCCCGCCACGGCGGCGTCGGCGCTGTCGGAGAGCGAGCGCAAGGTGACCTCGGCGGGCGCCTCCCCCAGCACGTCCCGGGCCGCCACCCGGAGCTTGCGCCTGCGGGTGAACCGGCGGATCGTGCCGATCTTGGCGTCGAGCTCGGGGCGAGACTCGAGGAGCCCGATGAGCCTCTTCGTCGCCGCCTGGCCGTCGCGCACCTCGGCGATGCGCTCGTCGTCGGCCAGCCGGGGGATGAACTCGGGGATCCTGTCCATCAAGTCCCCCAGGAGGCGGCCCGCCCCGAGGAGCCGGCAGAGCCGTTCGCCCGCTATCGGGTTGCCCCCGAGGAGCGCCACCAGGCCGCCGTGGTCGGGGGTGTGGGCGAGGAGGAGCCGGAGCTGGCTCAGGCCGAGGTCCGGGTCGGGCGACTGCGAGAGCCAGTCGATCATCAGCGGGAGGGTCTGTTGCATCACCCTCGACTTGCGGCTCAACCCAGCGGTCAGCTCCTCGAATGCCTTGGTCGCCGCGCCCACGTCGTGGAACCCGAGGGCGCCGAGGCGGAGGGCGGCGTCGGCCGGGTCGAGCCGGGCGCTGGGCAGGCCGACCAGGGTGTCGAGGATGGGCCGGAAGTAGAGCTGCTCGTGGAGCCGCCTCACCGCCCGGCGGTGGTCGTCGAGGCGCTCGCCGAAGGACTCCGCCGGGTTGACGGCGAAGCCGAGGCTCCGCCCGATGCGGTCCCGGGTGTCGGCGCCCGTTGCGATGGTGTGCGTCTGCCGCAGGTCCCAGAGCTGGAGCCGGTGCTCGATGTCGCGGAGGAAGACGTAGGCGGCGGCCAGGCGGGTCGCCTCCGTCTCGTCGATGTAGCCGTGGGCCCCGAGGACGTCGGCCGCCTCCAGGGTGGAGGTCACCCGGAGGTCGGGGTCGAACCGCCCGTGCACAAGCTGCAGGAGCTGGATGGTGAATTCGATGTCGCGGATGCCGCCGCGGGAGCGTTTCACGTCGTCGTGGGCCGCCGAGGCCTCGGCCCGGGTCTTGAGCAGCCTGATGCTGCGCAGGGCCTCCACGTCGAGGCCATCCTCCCAGATGATCCGGTCGGCCAGCTCGCCGAACCTCCGGCCGAGGCCCTCGTCGCCCGCCACGGGGCGGGCCTTGAGCAGGGCCTGAAGCTCCCACGCCTCGCCCCAGCGCTCGTAGTAGGAGGCGTAGCTGTCGAGGCTGCGGGAGATCGGCCCCGTCGCGCCCTCGGGGCGCAGGTCGGCGTCGACGCGAAAGGCGGCGCCGTCGAGGGTCGGGGAGGAGAGGTCGGAGATCAGCTTGCTCGCCAGGGCCAGGGCCGCCGACCGGCTCTCCTTCTCCCGGCCGGGGACCGGGTCGTGCACGAATACGAGGTCGATGTCCGAGTAGTAGTTGAGCTCCATCGCCCCCCACTTGCCCATGGCGACGACGGCGAAGGGCAGGTCCTCGACGACGGGGTGTCGGTCGGCGACCGAGGCCCGGGCCTCGTCCAGGGCCCTGCGGGCGATGTCGTCGACCGCCGCCGAGAAGCGGGCGACGGCCTCCCGGAGAGGGACCCGCCCGGCGAGGTCGTCGCCGGCGACGTCGATGAGTGCGGCCCTGAGCTGGAGGCTGACGGAGTCGCCGGGCGCGGCGCCGCCCAGGAGGCGCGGGTTCCGGGCGAGGGCCGCGCTCAAGGCCCGGCTGTCGGCGGCGATGGCGGTCGTCTTCTCCAAGACGGCCGGGTCGTCGGCTATCGACGGGTCCGCTTCCAGGATCGACTCAAGTCGGATCCGTGCGCCGTCGTTGTCCGAGGGGCGCTCGCTCACCGTCTCAGGCTATGAGCGCCCGGGGCCGCGGCGCCAACGCGTAGCTGTGTGCGCCCGGGGCCGCGGCGCCGACGCGTAGCTGCGTGTGCCCGGGGCCGCGGCGCCGACGCGTAGCTGTGTGTGGCCGGGGTTGCGGCGCCGACGCGTAACGTGGCGCTCATGGCAATCCGCGTGGCCGGCGCCCAGGTGAACCTCACGGTGGGGGACATTGAAGGCAACGAGCGGGTGATCGCAGGCGCCATCGACAAGGCCCTGCGGGCCGGCGCCGACGTGCTCATCACACCCGAGTTGGCGCTCACCGGCTACCCGCCCGAGGACCTGGTCAACCGCGAGGGGTTCGTGAGGGCCAACCTGGCGGCGCTAGAGAGGCTGGCCGCCCGCTCCGTCGGCGTCGTCGCCGTGGTCGGGTTCGTCGACTTCTTCACCGAGGGCTCTTGGGCCGTCGCGGGCTCGGGGGCTTCCGGCGGCCGGGCGGCCGCAGGCGACTCGGAGGAGCGGGCGGTCGCCAACGCCGCCGCCGTGCTCGCCGACGGCGAAGTGAGAGGCGCCTACCACAAGGTCCTGCTACCGAGCTACGGGGTGTTCGACGAGAGCCGGCTTTTCGCCGCGGGGACGGCGCCGGGCTCGGTCTGGCCCGTCGCCGGCGCGATCGCGGGCGTCTCCATTTGTGAGGACATCTGGCGCTCCGACGGGCCGCCGCGCAGTCAGGCGTCGAACGGGGCGAACCTCCTCCTCAACATGAGCGCCTCGCCGTTCCACCGCGGGAAGGCCGCCGAGCGCGAGGAGATGCTGGCCGCCCGCGCCCGGGAGACGGGCGCCCCGGTCGTGCACGTCAACCTGGTCGGCGGCCAAGACGAGTTGGTCTTCGACGGCGCCTCCGTCGTGTTGGGCGCCGACGGGCGGGTGCTGCACAGGTCGCCGCAGTTCGAGGAGGACTTCTTCGTGGTCGACGTCCCGATGGGGGACGAGGCGGCGCCGACGCGGGACGAGGCGGCGCCGTCAGGCGCCGCCTCGTCGTCGGGCGCGGTCGCGCCGTTGCTCGGGCCCCTCGAAGAGGTCTACGAGGCCCTCAAGACCGGGCTGAGGGACTATGTCCTCAAGAACGGGCTCGACTCTGTGGTGATCGGCCTCTCCGGCGGAGTCGACTCGGCGCTCACCGCCGTCATCGCCGCCGACGCCCTCGGGCCCGACGCCGTATGGGGAGTCGCCATGCCGTCCCGGTTCTCCTCACAACACTCGATCGACGACGCCCGCTCCCTCGCCGACAACCTCGGCATCCGCTTCGACCTGATCTCCATCGACGACGTCTTCAGCGCCCATCTCGACTCGCTCGCCGAGGTCTTCGCCGGAGCGGAGGGCGGGGTCGCCGAGGAGAACCTCCAGGCCCGGGTGCGCGGGGCGACGCTGATGGCCATCTCCAACAAGCTCGGCCCCCTGGTGGCGGCGACCGGCAACAAGTCGGAGCTGGCCGTCGGGTACGCCACCCTGTACGGCGACATGGTCGGCGGGTACGCCGTCCTCAAAGACGTCTTCAAGACGCTGGTCTACGAGCTGGCCCGTTGGCGGAACGGGCGCGGCGAGGTGATCCCCGCCTCGACGATCGAGAAGCCCCCGTCGGCGGAGCTGCGCCCCGATCAGAAGGACACCGACTCGCTCCCGCCCTACGACGTGTTGGACGCGATCTTGGAGCGATATGTGGAGGAGGACATGGGGGTCGAGGAGATCGTCTCCGCCGGCTTCGAGCCGGATCTTGTGGCGAGAGTCGCCCGGATGGTCGACCTGGCCGAGCACAAGAGGCGGCAAGCCGCCCCCGGGGCGAAGATCACGACGAAGGCGTTCGGGAAGGACCGCCGGTTGCCCATCACCAACGGTTATCGTCCTCGGCCATGACGATCAGCCAGATTCTCATCAACGGGGAGGTCTCCGACGGCCTCATCCCGGTCACCGACTCCTCGGTCCTCAGGGGCGACGGCTGCTTCGAGGTGCTCAAGGCCTACGACGGGGCGCCGTTCGCCCTCGACGGCCATCTCGACCGGCTTGAGAAGAGCGCCGGGCTTTTCGGCATCGAGCTTCCGCCCCGCGCCGATCTCGCCGATTGGGTCACGCAGGTGTCGGAGAGCCTCGGCGACTGCGCCGTCCGGGTGGTGGTGACCCGGGGCGGGGCGGTCCCCGGCCTGGAGGGCCCGCCTCAGGTGATCGTGTTCGGGCACCCGTGGCCGGTCGACCCCGGCCCTGCCCGGCTGTACCCGGTCGAGGCCCCGTGGCACGCCGCGGGCGCCGAGTGGGATCTCGCCGGGGCCAAGGCGCTCTCCTACGCCCCCAACCTCTCGGCCACTAGGCGAGCGAACCGCGAGGGGTTCGACGACGCGTTGTTGCTGACCGTCGACGGCATGGTGCTCGAAGGCCCCACCTTCACCGCGGCGTGGGTGATCGACGGCGCCTTGGAGACGCCCACCCTCGACTTGGGCATCCTCGACTCCATCACCCGGAGGACGGTCTTCGCTCTGGCGAGCGACCTCGGCGTCGAGGTGGTCGAAGGCGCCTGGAAGCTGGATCGCCTCGGCTACGCCGAGGAGGTCATGGCTTTGTCCACCATCAGAGAGGTCCAGGCGGTGTCCGACGTGGGCGAGATGACGTTTGCGGAGGGGCCGGTCACAGCCCGACTGTCGAAGGCGTTCACAGCCCTCGTCGCCTGACCCAAATCGGTTTCCTAATGCTCTGGATTCGGTATACCGTAGTTTGTGCATTGAGAATCGGGTTCGCGGGCGGAGGGCCGCCCCAACCGGTCCACTTTTTGGGCGACAAGCCGCTGGCCCGCTTCGCCGGGGGACTGGGCCCGCGGCGGCGCCTTCGGCGTCGCATGAGGTCGAAGGCGGTCGCGCTGGCGGCGGTGCTCGCCGCGGCGGTCGTCGCGTGCGACTCCGGGACGGCGCCGCCGGTCTCGGGCCCGGGCGCCGCCGAGACCGCGGGTGCGCCGTCCCCAACCACTGATGCGCCTGCGCCGTCGTCAACCACTGATGCGCCTGCGCCGTCGTCAACCGGTTCTACGGGCCCGGCCGACGGAGGAGAGGCCGAGGACGGCGCGACAGCAAGCGCCGCCCGCGGTGAGACGAGCCTCGACTTCGAGGTGGCGCGCCGGATCCCGTCAGACAACGGCGACATCGTTCACATCGTGCTGCCCGAAGGCGGATACACAGACGTCGACTTGGAGAGATTCATCGGCGACTTGGTCGAGAGCCTCCCCGGGCTGTGGGGCGCCGAGATCTTCGACAGCGAGGAGGGCCCCGCCGCGTTCGCCGTCCCCGAGCAGCAACGGACCGAGGAGCAGAGGCAGGCCCTCGCCAAACACCACTTCGCCAGCCTGATCGGCAGGGACACGGTCAGGTTTCAGGGACCGTTCGCCGAGCTGGGGGAGTATGTGCTCCCGTCTTGAGCGTGTGCAGTAGTGCGGCTCTGGGCTGGGTTATTGCACACGCATCTCTCAGCGTGTGCAGAATTGCGGCTCTCGTCGGTACTACTGCACACGCTTACAGCAGGACCGCCGCCACCAGCAGGAAGCCGCCGAAGCCGACGATGTCGGTGATGAGCGTGAGGAAGATCGACGACGCCAACGCCGGGTCTTGGCCCAACTTGCGGAGGATCAGGGGGATCCCCGTCCCGGCCACCGCGGCGATGACCAAGTTGGCCATCGTGGCCACCGCCACCACCGTGGCCACCGCCGCCGGCGCAGAGTCGCTCCCGAACAACCCGGTGGAGAGGAGCAGGTAGGTGACGCCCGCCGAGACGGTCGCCAGCAGGGCGCCGTTCAGGACGCCCACACCCGCCTGGCGGCCGAGGATGGCCGGCGCCTGGGCGGCCGGGACGTCATTAGTGGCCAGGGAGCGGATCATCACCGCCAGGCTCTGGTTCCCCCCGTTCCCGCCGAGGAGGGCGATCACCGGCATGAGGGCGGCGAGCACCGGCTCCTCGCCGATGATCCCCGTCTGCTTCTCGATGACCCAGGCGACGATCAACGCCAAGAGGAGGTTGACCACCAGCCACGGCGCCCGCATCCGGAACGACTCGGTGATGTTCGAGTAGACGGTCTCCTCGACCCCGGCGCCCATCGCCGCGGCGAAGTCCTCCGTCGCCTCGTCCTGGATGGCCTCGATGACGGCGTCCATGGTGACCATCCCCAGCAGGGTCCCGTCGTCGTCGATGACCGGCACCCCGAGGAAGTGGTAACGCCGGCACAAGTCGGCGACCTCCTCCCGGTCCGTGTAGGGGTTGACCGACACCACGTCGGGGATCATCACGTCGGCCAGGGGCGACCCGGGCCGCTTGAAGACCAGCTCCCGGAACTCGAGCACCCCCACAACGTGGTTGTCGTCGTCGACGATGTAGACATAGGAGAGGTCCTCGTACTCGTCGTGGAGTTGACGCAGCCTCTCCGTCGCCTCGCCCGTGGTCAGGCCCAACGGGAGGAAGGCGACCTCGGTCGTCATCAACCCGCCGGCGCTGTCCGAGGGGTAGGCCAGCAGGCGGCGGGCCCTTCGCTCCGTCTTGTCGGACATGGCGGCGAGGACGTCCTCTCTGAGGTCGTCGTCGAACTCGGAGATCAGGTCGGCGGCCGCCTCGCCGGTCATCTCGTCGAGGGCCGCGGCCAGATCGGCCAGAGGCGCCTCCTCGATGAGCTCGGCCGCCAGCTCGGGGGAAATCTCCTCGAGGACCTCCGCCGCGTCGGCGGGGCCCAGCTCGACGAAGAGGCCGGTCGCGTCGCCCTCAAGGAGCTGCTCGAACACGTCGGCGGCGTCGCCGGGCGCCGCCTCGGCGAGAGCCCGCCACTTCTTGATGTTCGCCTCCAGGTAGTCGGCGACCTCCTCAGGCTCGCGGCGCGCCGCTGCGAGGAGGGTCTTCGCTAGTTGGCGCGGGCTTCTGAGTCGAAGTCGCATTACACGGCCCCTGGGCGGATGAGCGGCCGTCAGGCTACAGCGTCTCGCTCACTCCCGAAAGGGGCGGACGGCGACCACCCTCACGGTGAACTCGCCGGCCGGCGCCTCGTAGGCGACCTCATCGCCGACGCCCGCCCCGAGGAGGGCGGCGCCGAGAGGGCTGGTCGGCGAGGCCAAGAGAAGCCCGTCGACCTTGTTCTCCTGGGGCGCCACGAAGTACTCCGTCTCATGGCCGTCGTCGTCGACCACCGTCGCCACCGTGCCCACCTCGACCTTGCCCGTGTCGGCGACCTCGCGAGCCTCGGCGTTGTCGATGAGGTGCTCCAGCTTGCGGATGCGGGCCTCCATCAGGCCCTGATCGTTCTTGGCGGCGTCGTAGTCGGCGTTCTCGCGCAGGTCCCCGTGAGACCGGGCCTCGGCGATGCGATCCTCGATCTCCCGACGACCGTCGATCTTGAGAGACTCCAACTCGTCTTCGAGTTTCCGCAGCGCGGCGGGTGTGAGGTATGTCGGCTGGTCGGGCATGGGGCGGCGAAGACTACCGGGGGATCGGCGCGTAACCTCGGGAGCATGAGCGAACACCGTCTCACCGGGTACAGCAGCGGCTCCGGCTGAGCCTGCAAGCTCGGCCCGGCCGAGTTGGCTCAGGTCCTGAGCCCCGTCACAAACCATGAGGCCGCCGCCCACCCCGACCTGATGATCGGGATGGGGGCGGGCGACGACGCCGGCGCCTACGCGCTGGGGGACGGTCGCGCCCTGGTGCAGACCGTCGACATCTTCACCCCGATCGTCGACTCGCCCGCCGAGTGGGGGAGGATCGCCGCGGCGAACGCGCTCAGCGACATATACGCCATGGGCGCCGAGCCGCTGACGGCGCTCCAGTACCTGGGCTGGCCGCGCGACAAGCTGCCTCTGAGCGCGGCGTCCGAGGTGATCGAAGGGGGGATGGGGGCTATGGCGGAGGCGGGTTGCACGGTGGTAGGCGGCCATTCGATCGCCTCGCCCGAGCCCGCCTTCGGGTTCGCCGTCACCGGCTTGGTCGCCGAGGACCGGTTGATCTCCAACGCTGGGGCCCGGGTCGGCGACGCCCTCGTCCTCACCAAGCCGCTGGGGATCGGGATCGTCACCACGGCGCTGAAGCGGGGGAAGTGCCCGCCCGGGCTTGCGGCGGAGGCCGTCGGGCTGATGACGTCGCTCAACCGCGAGGCCGGGGCGGCCCTCGGCGAGCACGGCGCCACGGCGGCCACCGACGTGACGGGTTTCGGCCTGCTCGGCCATCTTCGAGAGATGCTGGAGGCCTCCGGCGTGGGCGCCGAGATCGTCTACGAGCAGGTCCCGGTCTTGGACGGCGCGCTGGAGCTTCTGGAGGCGGGGATGTGGGCCGGGGGCTCGCAGCGCAACCTGGAGTCGGTTCTCCCCTTGGTCTCCACAGAGCTTGGGGACGAGGCCGTGGCGATCCTCGCCGACGCGCAGACGTCAGGCGGGTTGTTGGCGGCCCTGGCGCCCGCCGGCGTGGACGGCTACCTGCGCTCGGCGCCCGGCGCGGTCGTCGTCGGCTCGATCGTCGCCGGGCCGGGGATCAGGGTGAGATAGGCTCGCGTGATGAGATTTTGGCGATGGGCGCTCGGGACCTGGGTGGGGTTCCGGCTGTTCGGCCCGGTGCTCGGCCCCCGCTTCAAACCTCCTCAGGAGCATCCCTGGAGGCTTCCCGCCCGCACGGTCTTCGTCGGCGACGAGGAGTTCATCGTCCGGGAGGCGGGCCCTGAGGGGACCGAGCCGATCCTGCTGATCCACGGCCTCGCCGGGTCGTCGCTGGGGGAGTGGTATCAGATCGGGGAGATGCTGGCCGAGGAGCGTCGGGTGATCATGATCGACCATCGCAACCACGGTCTCGCCCCCCAGGCCGTCGAGCGGTATGAGATCGAGGATGTCGCCGACGACATCGCCGCCGTCTTGGACGAGATGGGGCTGGGCGCGGTCCACGTCATGGGCTACTCGATGGGCGGGGTCATCGCCCAGTCGGTGGCCTACCGCCACCCGGGCAAGGTGTCCAAGCTGGTCTTGGTGGCCACCTTGGCGGCGCACCCGGCGGGGATGCGGCGGCTCCGCCAAGGCGGTGTGCTCCTGACGCGGGCTTGGGAGCGGCTCACCGGGTTGGGGACGTCGGATGTGCGGACCGCCTACCTGCTGGGCACCTCGGCGGTGAGCCTGCGGCATGCCCGCTGGTTGTGGGTGGAGGCCCACCGGCGCAACCCCGACGCAGGGGCCCAGGCGACCCTCGCCCTGCTCAGGTTCGACTCGCGCTCCTGGGTGGGGCGGCTCGGCGTCGAGACGTTGGTGGTCATCCCGACCCACGACCTGCTTGTGCCGCCGGCCTGGCAGTACGAGCTTGCCGGGCTGATCCCCGGCGCCAAGATCGCCGAGGTGGTGGGGGCCCGCCACGAGGTGGTGTGGTCCCACTCCGAGCTGGTCCTGAAAGAGCTCGCCGCCTTCCTCTGACCGGTTTCCTAATGCTCTGGATTCGGTATACCGTAGTTTGTGCATTGAGAATCGGTCCGCCCGCTCGTCTGTGTGTTGAGGGCGGCTTCGGCCCGGCCGGTCGCACCACCAGCGAGCCGGAGTCGGGGGCCCGAGCGAGCGTTGAGGGGAAGCTGACGTGAATCGCGCTGTCTACGTCGATGGCTTCAACTTGTACTACCGGCTGCTGCGGAAGCAGGCCGACGCCAAGTGGCTGAACGTCCTCGCTCTGTCGCAGAAGCTCTTCCCGAACGACACGATCACGGTGGTTCGCTATTTCACGGCGCGCATCAGAACTCTTGATGATGAGCAGGCCCCACAGCGTCAGGAGACCTATCTGCGAGCGCTCGACACTCTCGCGCCCGTCGTGTCCGTCCACTTGGGATACTTTCGGATCTATAAGAGTTGGCGGCGTCTTCAGCACCCGATCACCGGATTGGCGAAGTCGGCATTGATCAGCCACACCCAAGAGAAGGGCTCGGATGTCAATCTAGCCTCGCACTTCCTGTTGGATGCGTTCGGCAATCGCTTCGAGAAGGCGGCGGTGGTCACCAGTGACGCCGACTTCGCTGAGCCCATCCGGATCGTCGAACACGAGATTGGCCTGCCCGTGACGTTGGTCTATCCGACGAAGCACCCTGCCCCGGCCCTGTCAAGGGTGGAGCCAAGCGAGATTCTCCGCTTGTCGCTCAGCAGTGTCCGCATGTGTCAGTTCCCCAAGGTCCTGACGGACGAAGACGGAGAGTTCAGATGCCCCGAGTCTTGGTGACGGATCATGCTTCACCGCATGGGGCCCATCAATCCGCTTGCACATCTGCTGGGCTGCTGGTATAATGATGCTGAGCCACCTTCGCTGCTTCGGTGGCGGAGGAAGCAGGGCCCGCTCGAGAGAGCGGGCCCTTGCGTTTGCCGGCCTACGGCGTTGACGATCGACGGCCACCCGCCGATCCGTCTCGGTGCCCTCCGGTTGAACAGCCGCTCGATCGGCCCGATTCCCGACTGCCCGAGAGGCTCACCAGCCGCCACGACCACTCGACTCCGCCTCCTCCTTCTCTGATGCGCCCTTCGCCAGGCCCCTCGCACGAGACGCGAAGCCGCGAATCATGCTTCACCGCATGGAGGCCCATCAATCCGCTTGCACATCTGCTGGGCTGCTGGTACAACGATGCTGTACCAACTCCGCTGCCTCGGCGGCGGAGCAAGCAGGGCCCGTTCGAGAGAGCGGGCCCTTGCGTTTGCCGGGCTCTCGATAGGCGCTCCGTCGTCGAAATGGCGGGTCAACCGGGCGGTGGCGTGTCTCTCGACGTGACCGCGCTGTTGCACCCGAGTCGCCCAGCGTGTGCAGTAGTGCCGACGAGAGCCGCGAAACTGCACACGCATCGCCCAGCGTGTGCAGTAGTGCCGACGAGAGCCGCGAAACTGCACGCGCATTGGCCGAGGGGCCGAGGGCGCAGCCGCGGGGGCCTCAGCCTTCGGGCGGGGCCAACGTCAGAGTTGAGCCGGCCGCCGCCTCGACGTCCTCCCTCGTCCAGTACATGGGGGCGTGGGTCCCGTCGGTCCATGCCTCGATCATGTTGTCGTAGTACCGGTTGAAGGCGTGCCCCGAGTTGCCGGTCGTGTGGATGAACGTCGACTTCGACAGGTCGGACAGGTCGACGACCATCCTCTGCGACGGGATCCAGTCCACCACATAAGACTCGGCGGCGTCCCAGCCCACGGCGTTGACGATCGACGGCCCCCCGCCGACCCGTCTCGGCGCCGTCCGGTTGAACAGCCATTCGATCGGCCCGATCCCCGACTGCCCGAGGGTCTGATTCTCAAAGGCGGCGATGTGGAGCTTGCCCCAAGTCCAGCCCTCCGGGTCGGCGCCCAGCAGGTCGGTCAACTCGGCGCGGGCATCGACCATCGACCGTCGCAGGATGTCGTCGCGTCCCTCGACCTCGGCGGTTGCCGCGTCGTCCCACCAGGGGTCGTCGGCCGCCTCCAATAGGTTCCTCACCACCTCGTACCATCGCCCGCCTCCGCCCGGCCGGTAGTCCTCGGGCAGCTCATCGGCGAACGTGTTGAGGAGGATGTGCCGCCACACGGCCTGGAACACCGCGGCGCCCGTCGAGTCGCCCGCCGCGTCGTAACCCTCATCGTCCCGCCATGCCCGCAGCAGAGACGCCATCTCCTCGGCTTCTGAGTCGAGGCCATCCAAGTCGATCAGGAGAGGGACGAGGCTCGGGGCGTTCCCGTCGCGGCTGTCGAACTGCATTGCCTGCATCCACTCGACGGTGTAGGCGGTCGCGTCGCTGAGAAGGTCCTCGATCCGGTCGGCTCGAAACCCGTAGGAGAAGCCGCCGGCCGTGAGCTCCGGGCCGTCGCCCGGGGCGGTGACAAGCTGGTTGGCGGTGGCGATGTAGCCCCGCGGCGGGTTCAGGAGCGAAGGCATCCGCTCGTAGGGCACCGTCCCCACCCACTCGTACTCCGAGTCCCACCCGGGCGCGGGCCGCAGCCCGTCCCCCTTGGCGCGGATCGGCGTCTCGCCGGTGGACTGATAGGCGATGACCCCCTCCCGGTCGGCGTAGATCACGTTCTGGGCGGCGATGTCCCACAGCTCCATGGCCGACCTGAACTCCTCGTAGTCGCTCGCCCGGTCCAGCATGAGGATCGCCTCGACCAGGGTGGACGGCTGAAGCGACTGCCACGCCAGGGCCACGACGTAGTCGCCGGCCCCCTCCACCTCCGCGGCGCCGTCAAGCTCGCCCTCCTCCAGGAAGGTCCCCGAGATCACCGGCCCGTGGCGGGTTGAGCGGACCTCAAGCTCGATGTCGTCGCCGCCCGCCACGACGATGGTCTCGGAGCGGGTGTCGAAGTCGACCCACTCCCCGTCGACCTCATACTGACCCGGGTTGTCGGGATTCACCCGCTCTATGTAGAGGTCCTGGGTGTCGACCGCCTGGGTCGTGACGCCCCAAGCGATGTCCTCGTTGTGGCCGATGACGACGCCGGGCGAGCCGGGGAAGCTGTACCCGACGAGCTGGTAGGGGCAGTCGGGGTCGTCGCCCACGCAGTGGAGGCCGTTCCCAAACCAGATCGACGGGATCCTGATCCCCAGGTGTGTGTCGTTTGCCAAGAGCGGGAGACCCGACTCGGTGAGCGAGCCGCCCACCACCCAGCTGTTGGACCCGACGCCCTCGAACCCCCCGCCGGTCAGGGCCCACAGGCTCTCGGCCGCCGCCCCGACGGAGACCAGAGCGGGGACGGCCGCGTCGGGGACGGCCGCCTCGGGGAGGGCGACCGTCGCCGTCGGGGCGGCGGCCGCCTGATCGGCGGGCGCGATCACAGGATGGTCGGCGGGGAAGGGCGGGTAGAGCTGATCCACCCGCTCGGCTGCCAACTCGGCGCCCAGCACCGCCCTGGCGATCTCATCCCTCATGTTCGAGCTGAGATCCCAAGACATCATCTTCGCCCAGGTGAGGGTGTTGACCGGGTCCCAGGGCTCAATCTCGTAACCCGAGTTGGTCAGGGCGAGGACCGCGTACTCGAGGCTCACCCGGGCGCCCTCGTGATCGGCCAGGTAGGCGTTGACGCCCTCGGCGTACCACTCCAGGATCTCCCGCACGTCGTCGGGCATCATCTCCAGCTCCCGCTCCGCCAGCTCGGCGAGGCCGAGCGACCGGAGGAACATGTCGGTCTCCGCCTGGGAGTCCCCGAACATCTCGGAGAGCCGCCCCGACCCGATGTGGCGCCAGAAGTCCATCTGCCAGAAACGCTCTTGGGCGTGGGTGTAACCCTGGGCGAAGAAGAGGTCGTGGGCGTTGCGGGCGTAGATGTGAGACACGCCCCAGTCGTCTCGGATCACCTCCGCCTCGTCGAGCAGGCCCGGGACCTCGACCCGCCCCTCGACGGTGGGGAACGAGCGGCGGACCGTGCCGACCGCGTAGGCGACGAGGACGACGACGAGGACGAGCAAGACAAGGAGGGCTCGCTTCAGCCAGCGCATCGTCGTCGAGCATAAGCGATTCACCGGAGGGCCCGACGGGGGGCGAGCCGCCTTGGCGGGGCCGCGAGCCGTCTACCGTCTCCGGCGATGTCGAGCGACGTAGCTGTGGAGGCGCCGGGGCCGAGGTCGAAGGTCGGCGCCTACGTCGCCCTCACCAAACCTCGAATCATTGAGCTGCTGCTCATCACGACCGTCCCGGCCATGGTCCTGGCCGCGGGCGGGTGGCCCGGGACCGGGCTCGTCGTCGCCACCCTTGTCGGCGGGAGCCTTTGCGCGGGGGGAGCGAACGCCCTCAACAGCTTCCTCGACCGGGACATCGACGAGCTGATGGAGCGGACGGGCGGCCGCCCCCTCGTCCGGCGCGAGGTCTCGCCGCGCAACGCAGCCGTGTTCGGCGCCGTCTTGGGCGCGGCCGGGACCGCCTTCCTCTGGGTCGCAACCAACCTCCTGGCGGCGGCGATCTCCGCCGGCGCGCTCCTGTTCTACGTCTTCGTCTACACCGTCGCCTTGAAGAGGAAGACGGTGGAGAACATCGTGATCGGCGGCGCGGCCGGCGCCGCTCCCGCCCTCGTCGGTTGGGCGGCGGTCACGGGGACGGTCGGGCTGGCCGCCTGGGCCCTCTTCCTCATCGTCTTCTACTGGACCCCGCCCCACTTCTGGGCTCTGGCGGTCCGCTACAGGGCGGACTACGAGGCGGCCGACGTGCCCATGCTCCCCGTGGTGGCCGGGGTGGAGCGGACCACCCGGCGAATGCTCCTCTACACCGGGCTGCTGGTGGGCGTCTCGCTGCTCCTCGTGCCGCTGGCCCCGATGGGCTGGGTCTACCTGGTCGCTGCGTCGGCTTTGGGAGGGTGGTTCCTGCACGCCGCTTGGCGGGTGTGTCGGGACCCCGCCCGGGCGATGCGCTTCTTCACCGACTCGACGGTGTACCTGGCGGCCCTGTTCGCGGCCGTGATGCTCGACGCCCTCCTCAAGTAGAAGGCTCGCTGCAGAAGCCCCTCCCGTCGCAGGAAGCCCCCGGCGCGGAGTCCCAGCAGCCTGTCGCCCAAGAAATCGACCGATTGAGGCGGTCGTCGGCCCGCGGGGCGATTCTCAATGCACAAACTACGGTATACCGAATCCAGAGCATTAGGAAACCGGTCTTGGGGCGTTGGACTTGCGGAAGATAAGGCTGGCCCTAACATTGGGGGTGTGACCAACCCGAGCATGCCCGCCGTCGAGACGTCCGAAGCCGAGGAGATGTACCTCATCACCGTGGAGAGGGCCGTGGAGCGCGGGGCGGCCGAGCCGGTGTCGACGGCGACAATCGCCTCCGAGCTCGGCGTCTTGTCGGTCTCCGTCAACGAGATGATCAAGAAGATGGCCGACCGCGGGCTGGTCCGCTACGAGCCCTACAAGGGCGTCTCCCTCACAGGCGACGGGCGGGAGATCGCCTCTCGCGTCCTCCGCCGGCGCAGGTTGTGGGGCGTCTTCCTCTCCGAGCGCCTCGGGGTCGACCCCGAGAGGGCCGACGACATCGCCTGCGACCTCGAGCACGTCACCCCCGACGACGTGGCGGACCGGCTCTCCGCATACCTCGGGCGCCCGGCCCGGGGCCCGCGGGGTTTCGCCATCCCCGGGAGCGGCGGGTGAGCGCCGCCGTCTCCCTCGGCGACTTGAGGCCGCGGTCGAAGGGGGTCGTCGTCGGATACGACGCCGATCAACTCGGCGCCCGCAGGTTCGCCGAGATGGGCCTGGTCCCGGGGGCGGTGGTGACCGTCGTGGCGGCGGCGCCCCTCGGAGACCCGGTGGAGTACGCGGTCGGGGGCGCCCTCCTCTCCATCAGGAAGGACGACGCCCGGGCCGTGATCGTCGAGGAGTCGAGCGACTGATGGCCGGATGCCCCTCCTGCGGGGGGGAGCGGCGGGACCGGTCGCCGTCCTCCGCCAGGCCCAGCGTCGCCCTCGCCGGCAACCCCAACACCGGCAAGTCGTCGATATTCAACCTGCTCACCCGCTCCCGCCAGCATGTGGGCAACTGGCCGGGCAAGACGGTCTCCCGCGTCGTCGGGACGTTCGACGTCGGCGAGACGCGGCTCGAGGCGGTGGACCTCCCGGGCACATACAGCCTCAATGTGTCCTCGCCGGAGGAGATGATCGCGCGGGACTACCTCGTGAGCGGCGAGCCGGGGGCCGTGGTCGGGGTGGTGGACGCCGCCAACCTGGAGCGGAACCTCTACCTGACCGTCCAGATCCTGGAGATGGGCGTGCCGGTGGCGGTCGCCCTCAACATGATGGACGTCGCCGCGAGCCGAGGGATCGTCATCAACGCCGACCGCCTCTCCGCCAAGCTGGGGGCGCCCGTCGTCGAGACGGTGGCGAGGAAAGGCAAAGGCATCGACGAGCTGAAGTCGGCGATCGTCGGCCTCCTTGAGCCGACCGGAGCGGTGTGAGCGTCGTCGTCGACTACGGCGCCGACGTGGAGGCCGCTGTGAAGCGGCTCATCGAGGCGATACACGCCGCCCCGGCCGTCGCCGAGAGGTACCCCCATCGCTGGTTGGCCCTCGCCCTCCTCGACGAGGACCCGGGTGTGGCCGAGCGACTCGAAGCGGTTGAAGGCGGGCGGGCGGTGGTGGCCCGGCGAGACCGCCTGCTCGAGGAGTTGAAGGGCCCGCTGGGTGCCTCGGCCGACACCGCCATAGCGGCGGCGCGCTTTCAGGCCGTCAACGAGATAGCGGGCGACGCCGCCAAGGTCTCTCGGCCGAGCGGCAGGACGCGGACCGACCGCATCGACGCGGTTGTCGCCAATCGCTGGCTGGGCATCCCCATCTTCCTCGCTTCGATGTGGCTGGTCTTCACGTTGACGACGGACGTGGCCGGGAGCGCACTGGAATGGCTCGACTCGATGATCTCGGGGCCGGTCGCCGGCCTGGTCTCGGAGGGGGCGGCCCTCGTCGGCCTCGGCGGGACTTGGGCCGAGAGCCTGCTCACCGACGGCGCGGTCGCCGGGGTGGGAGCGGTGGTCGTCTTCGTCCCGATACTCCTCTCCCTCTACCTGGCCCTCGCCCTCTTGGAGGACACCGGCTACATGGCCAGGGCCGCGTTCGTCATGGACCGGCTGATGAGAGGGGTCGGCCTGCAAGGCAAGAGCTTCCTGCCCATGCTCGTCGGGTTCGGGTGCACCGTCCCGGCGGTCTACGCCACCAGGACCCTGGAGAAGGAGCGCGACCGGATCTTGACGGGGCTTCTGGTCCCCTTCATGAGCTGCGGCGCCAGGCTGCCGGTGTATGTGCTGATGGCCTCGGCGTTCTTCCCCGGGCGGGCCGGGCTTGTCGTGTTCGGCATGTACCTGCTGGGCATCGTGGTCGCCCTCGTCGTCGGCTGGGTGCTGAAGCGGTCTCTGCTGCCGGCCGCCGACCCGACGCCCGCGATCATGGAGATGCCCCCCTACCGGCTGCCCACCGCTCGCACCATCTGGTCCCACACATGGCGGCGCACCAAGGCGTTCCTCAAGGACGCAGGCTCGATCATCTTCGCCACGACGATCGTCGTCTGGCTGCTGATGGCGATCCCGGTGGGGTCGGGGGGGTCGTTCGGCGCCGTCGACGTCGAGGAGTCGGCGTTCGGCGCTGTCGCCGGGGCCGCGGCGCCCGTCTTCGAGCCGGCCGGCTTCGGCGGCTGGGAGGCGGCGGGGTCGTTGTTGTCCGGGTTCGTCGCCAAGGAGGTGGTGATCTCGACGATGGCCCAGTCCTACGGCGCGGAGGGCGACGGGGAGACGGCCGACGGGGAGGCGGCCGACGGGGAGGAGCAGGCCGGCCTGATGTCGGCGATCAGGGACGACTTCGAGGAGACCAGCGGTGGCGCCGGGGCCCTCGCGGCCGTCGCCTTCATGGTGTTCGTCCTGCTCTACACGCCGTGCATGGCGGCGGTGGGCGCCATCCGATCCGAGTTGGGGGGCCGTTGGATGTGGTTCAGCATCGTCGGCCAGACCGCCCTCGCCTGGGCGGCCGCGGTCGCCGTGTTTCAGGTGGGGAGATTGCTCTCTTGACGGTGCTCGAGCGCGTGCTCGCTGAGCTGGCCGAGGCGAAGGGGCCGATCAGGTCGACCGACCTGGCGCGCCGCGTCGGGGCGTCGGAGTCGGCGCTCGAGGGCATGATCGAGGTGCTGGTCGCCAAGGGCAGGCTCTCATCTTCGGAGCCGGGGCCCCCGGGCCCGGGGGCAGCGGGCCCGGGGGCCCTCGGCGCGGAGGCCGTGGGCGCGGAGGCCGTGGGCGCGGAGGCCGTGGGCGCGGAGGCCGTGGGCGCGGAGGCCGTGGGCGCGGAGGCCGTGGGCGCGGAGGCCGTGGCCGCGAAGGCCCCGGCAGCGGAGACCGTCGCCTGCTCCGGGAAGGCTTGCGGCGCCACATGTGTGGGCCTCGAGGAGTGCCCCTTCATCGCCGACACGCCCGTCGCCTACTCGCTTGTGCTCAGACCCGCCGCGACCCGCCCCGCGCCGCGCCCCTAGCGGCAAGTCGCGGGCTCACGGCCCACCCCCGCAGAACCGGTTTCCTAATGCTCTGGATTCGGTATACCGTAGTTTGTGCATTGAGAAACGGGCCCGCAAGCGGAGGACCGCCCCAACCCGGTCCGTTATATCAGCGACAGGTCGCCGGGCCCCCTCGGGCCAAGGCCGTCACTCCCTCGCAGGCCAAGGCCGCCGGACCCACTCCGGCCAATTGGACAGAGGCGGCGGTCTCTCCCGTATGATGCCGCCAGAGATGACCCGCCTCCGCATCCGACTGATGCGTCCGCTCGCTCTCGCGGGCGGCGCCTTGGCGGTCGCCGCGTGCGCGCTGGTCGGTAATGAGGGCGCCCCTCTCTCGACGCTCGAGCCGGCCGGGCCGAGCGCGGAGCGGATCGACGACATCTTCTGGCTGGTCTTCTGGATCGCCACGGTCATCTTCTTCCTGGTCATGGGGGCGCTGGCGGTCTTGTTGGTCCGCTTCCGGGACAAAGACGGGGCGAAAGAGCCGAAGCAGACCCACGGCAGCGCCACGCTTGAGGTCGTCTGGACGGTGATCCCCGCCCTCATCCTCGCCGCCGTCGCCGTGCCCACAGTCTCCGCCGTCTTCGACCTGACCGGCTGCGAGCCCGAGTCGATGCGCGTCGAGGTCGTCGGCCATCAGTGGTGGTTCGAGTTCAACTACCCGGGGACCGACGTGAGCACAGCCAACGTCATGGTGATCCCCGCCGGCGAAGAGGTCTGCGCCGAGATGACGTCCGAAGACGTCCTGCACAACTTCTGGGTGCCCTACCTGATGGGCAAGCGCTACCTGATCCCCGGGCAGACCACCGAGCTGCGCCTCGAGGCCGACGAGCCCGGCGAGTACTGGGGTCACTGCGCCGAGTTCTGCGGCCTGTCCCACTCCCTCATGCGCGCCCGGGTCGTCGCCCTCGAGCGGGGCGAGTACGAGGCGTGGCTGGCCTCCCAGGAGCTTGCAGCCCCCCTCCCGCAGGAGGGAACGCCCGCCCACGACGGCTACCAGGTGTTCCTCAACCGGGGCTGCACCCAGTGTCACAGCGTCCGCTTCGACGACGACTCGGCGTCGAACGTGCTCCCCCCCGAAGTCTTCAACGGCCCCGACCTGACCCACTTCGCCTCGCGGCACACCTTCGCCGGGGCGGCCCTGCCCGAGCAAGGCCGAACCTATGAGGAGGCGCTGCGGGAGTGGCTCGCCGACCCGCCCAACGTGAAACCGGGTAGCTTCATGCCGAACCTGGCGCTGACCGACGAGGAGATAGACCAACTGATGACGTGGCTGGAGAGCCTGAGATGACCGCCACCGCCGAGCGCCCCGCGACCACGATCTTCAGGCGGCCCGCCTCGACGAAGGGGATCTGGTCGTGGCTCACCACGGTCGACCACAAGCGGATCGGCGTCATGTACGGCTACTCCGCCTTCTTCTTCTTCGTGATCGGCGGCATCGAGGCCCTGCTGCTCAGGCTCCAGCTCACCCAGGCCGGCAGCGAGGTCCTCACCGCCGGGGCCTACAACGCCATGTTCACCATGCACGCCACGACGATGGTCTTCCTCTTCGTGATGCCCGCGTCGGCCGCGTTCATGAACTATCTGATCCCGTTGATGATCGGCGCCCGGGACGTGGCCTTCCCGAGGCTCAACGCCCTGTCGTGGTGGGTCTTCTTCTTCGGCGGCATCTTCCTGTACAGCACGTTCATCTTCGGGACGTCGGTCGCGCCGGTCGGCGTCGACGGCGTCCCCGGCAACCTCCCGCTCGACGGCGGGCCGGGGAGCCTCAACTGGCTTGCCGACTCGCCCGACGGAGGGTGGTTCGGCTATCAGCCGAACGCCGGGCCGCTCTACTCGCCCGGGACCGCCATGGACTACTGGGCGCTCGGCCTCCAAATCATCGGCCTCGCCTCGCTGATCTCGTCCGTCAACTTCATCGTCACGGTCCTCAACATGCGGGCCAAGGGGATGCGGCTGCTCCGCATGCCGGTGTTCATCTGGATGTCCACCGTCGTGGCGTTCCTGCTGCTCTTCTCCCTCCCGATCATCGCAGTTGCCCTGTTCATGGTCACCTTCGACAGACAGTTCGGGACCCTGTTCTTCGCCTCGTCCGGGGGCGGCGACCCGATCCTGTGGCAACACCTCTTCTGGTTGTTCGGCCACCCCGAGGTCTACATCCTCATCCTCCCGGCTATGGGCATCGTCTCCGAAGTCCTGCCGGTCTTCTCCCGGAAGCCCCTGTTCGGCTACTCGGCCGTGGTGTTCGCAGGCGCCGCCATCGCCTTCCTCGGGTTCGGGGTTTGGGCGCATCACATGTTCTCCTCGGGCATCACCCCCGTGGCTCAAGCCGCGTTCGGCCTGGCGACCATGACCATCGCCATCCCCACCGGGATCAAGATCTTCAACTGGCTGGGGACGATGTGGGGAGGGCGATTACGGATAACGACGCCCATGTTATTCGCCCTCGGCTTCGTTGCGATGTTCACCATCGGCGGGCTCTCCGGCGTCTCCCACGCCATAGTCCCCTCCGACTGGCAGCAGACCGACACTTATTACATCGTCGCCCACTTCCACTATGTGCTCTTCGGCGGCGCCGTGCTCGGGTTGTTCGCCGGCATGTACTACTGGTTCCCGAAGCTGACCGGCAGGGTCATGGGGTCGAGACTCGGCAAGTGGCACTTCTGGCTGATGTTCATCGGGTTCAACTTGGCGTTCGCCCCGATGCACTGGCTCGGCCTGCAAGGCATGGTCCGCAGGACGTGGAAGTACGCGCCGGAGACCGGCCTTGAGCCGTGGAACGTCGCCGTGACGGTGGGCGCGTTCCTCATCGCCCTCTCCCTGCTTGTGTTCATGTACAACTGGTACGCCAGCCGCCGCCGCGGCGAGATCTCGGGGCTTGACCCTTGGGACGCCCGCACCCTCGAGTGGACCACCCCCAACCCGACCCCGGAGCACAACTTCGGCGTCGCCCCGTCGGTGAGCTCGCTCGACGACTTCTGGCGGCTCAAGTACGACGAGGACTCCGACGGCCGGGCGGTGCGCCGCGAGGGCGCCGACGCCCTCATCGCCGAGCTGGAGCGGGACGGGCTGAGCCCGCCCAAGCCCATCCACCTTCCCAACCCGTCCTACTTCCCGCTGGTGATGGCGATCGGGTTCCCGCTGATCTTCTACGGGATCATCTACCACACGTCGGCGGTCGGCAAAGCCCTGATCTTGGTGGGGGCGGTGATCTCGCTCGCCGCGGGGATCGGGTGGGCCGTGGAGCCGAGCGAGGAGGCCCCGCACGGCGCCCCGCCGTCTCCCGACGACGGGGCGCCGTCTCCCGACGGCGAAGCGCCGTCTTCCGAGGGCGATGAGCCCCGGCTCGACGCCGAAGCGGCCGCCGCCGGCGCCCAAGGAGGCGACGCCGAAGCGGCCCGCTCCGGCGCACAAGGAGAAGGCGGCGATGTCTGAAGCTGCCCACGGCGCCGTCTCGCTTGAGGCGGCCGCGGCTCACGGCGAGGAACACGAGTCGACGGGGATCGACGGCCGCAAGCTGGGGATGTGGCTCCTCCTCAGCTCCGAGTTCCTGCTTTTCGGCGCACTGATCTCCAACTACCTGCTCTACTCGACCAGGCCCGGGTTCGCAGGCCCCTACCCGGCGGAGATCTACGACATCCCGTTCACGTCGGTCAGCTCATTCGTGCTGCTGATGAGCTCGCTGACGATGGTCCTAGCGCACAACGCGGTGGGTCGGGGCGATCAGGGCGCCACCCGGACGTGGCTCTTCGCCACGGCCGCTCTCGGCGCGGTCTTCCTCGGAGGCCAGGTGTTCGAGTTCACCGAGTTCATCGTGCACTACGACATGACCCTTTCGACGAGCCCGGCGGCGTCGGCCTTCTATGTGTTGACCGGCTTCCACGGCGCCCATGTGGCGGTCGGCGTGATCATGTTGCTGTCGTTGTGGGGCCTGTCGCGGCGGCCGGGCGGCCTCGGCGAGCGCCGCGGGATGAACCTTGAGCTGGTCGGCCTCTACTGGCACTTCGTCGACATCGTCTGGATCGTCATCTTCACCGTCGTCTACCTGCTGTCGGCGGCGTCGTGAGCTCGGAGCACCCCGCCCACCCGACGCCCGCCCAATACTGGAAGATCGCCGGACTCCTCGCTGCGCTCACGGCCATCGAGGTGGCGTTGTTCTACATAGATCAGGAGTACCGGCTCGGCGGGGTCAACGCCGTCATGCTGCTGGTGCTGGCGTTCTTGAAGCTCGTCATCGTCGTCGGCTACTACATGCATCTCCGCTTCGAGAAGCCGACGCTGAGCCGGTTCTTCACCGCGGGCGCCGTCCTCGCCCTGTTGCTCTACTTGGTGGTCCTCGCCTCAATGGGCGTGGTCGTCATCCGGGGATGAGCCCCCGAGCGTTGTCCTTCCGCCGCCCGGGCGGCCATGCCGGGGAGCTGAGGGATTGTCCGATGAGGGATTGTCCGATTAGGGGAGGCTCGCGGTGACCCATCGAGTCCTCGCCGCCGACGGCGTGTCCGAGAAGGGTCTGGCGCCTTTGAGCGACGACGAGCGCTTCGCCGTGGACGTCATAGCCGACTCGGGGACGCCCGAGTTCGAAGAGGCGCTCGCCTCCGCCTGCGGCCTGATTGTCCGCAGCGCCACCAAGGTGACGGCGGCGCTGCTCGACAGGGCGCCTCGGTTGAAGGCCGTCGGGCGCGCCGGCGTCGGGGTCGACAACATCGACATCGAGGCGGCCGGGGAGCGGGGGGTGGCGGTGTTCAACGCCCCGGGCGGCAACACCGTGGCGGCGGCCGAGTTGACGGTGGCGCTGATGCTGGCGGCGGCCCGCAAGGTGGCCGAGGCCGACCGCTCCATGC
>Ga0209681_1000074_pt1 | contig 26358 bp, 17 predicted proteins | sample WorMetLIZISLAND2_3_FD_187416 | JGI IMG/M metagenome (GOLD analysis project Ga0209681, IMG submission 187416) | Marine gutless worms symbiont microbial communities from Max Planck institute for Marine Microbiology, Germany - Olavius clavatus LIZARD... ... | reverse complement strand
GACCTCAACACCGCCGCCCCCGCTGATCGTCGTGCCGCCGCTATGGCCTTGGATCGTCATGTTCGACGCGATCTCGAAACCCCCGGCAGGCGCAGAAACGGTGCCTGCCTTGTCGATGACGATGTCGTCGACGATGTCGCCGTGGCCGGAGCCGGCCCAACAGTCATCGTTAACCGCCCTCTCTCCATTGGCGTTCTCGATCGCCTCCTCCAACGAGCAGCCGTCGTCATCGGCCTTGCCGCCCAAAGTGTCGACCTCGATGATCGACGCCTGATAGGCGCCGATATCACAGCCGCGACCCTGCCGACGGCTCACACCCCGCGCATCCTTCCTGAATCGGCAATGCCCGGCGTCCGCGGTTGCGAACAGTGCGCTGTCGGCGTCGATCGCAATGGTCTCGATGTGACCTCCGGCGCCGTTGGGCCCGATCCGAGCGGCGCCGCCGTTATCCGCCAATGGCCCCAGAGTAGCCTCCAATGGCCCCAGAGTAGCCTCCAATGGCCCCAGAGTAGCCTCCGCCGTAAGGCTGCTGCCGCCGTACCGACCCAGACAAGCCGCTGATGATGACGCATTGTTGTCGAGATACGTATCGCCGTAATACGTATCCGTATCGCCGTAATACGTACCGCCGATGAGGAAAGGACACTGCGTGCCGGGTCCCCTATCGCCGGAGGGGAGAACCGTGTGATTGTCGGTTATGACGGAATCGTATACACTCACTACCATCCTGGGATCGACGCGGATTCCGCTGGCGGCCCGATCGCCCTCATTACGGGTGATGGTCACATGAATGACCGACAAGTGTGGCGGGGGCTCGAACCCGGACCGACCCGAGACATGAATCCCCCCACCGTAGTTGTCACTTCGCTTAGGCCTCGGCAGCTTGTTGTCCGCGATAGTCGAGTTGACGATCCGGGTTGCGGTTCTAGCCTTCCGCGACGACTGGTCAGCGGGGTCCTCCCAATCGCCGGAGTTAGCCCAGACAGCCGCCCTGGCGCCCGTGTTCCCGCTGACAGTGCTGTCCTCGATCGAGAGGTGGCCGCAGAGATTGGTCACACCGCCGGACCAATCCGGCTCGCCGGCGGGACTGGAGTTGTTCCTGACGCTCGAGTTGACGACCGACAGGCGCACCATAGCGGGCGAAGCGCGACATGCCTTCATGGAGACGCCGCCCTTGCGATTCCCCTCGACGATGGAGTCCTTGACATGAACCAGCCCGGGTCGGGTCGACGCGAACTCCTTCTCGAACCTGACCCCCTCAGCGGCGTTCCCCTTCACAAGGAGGTTCTCCAAGGTCACGTCGTACCGGTCCGTCAAGGCGGCGGTGTCGGAGTCGTCCCAGACCGTCACCCCCGCGCCGGTAGCCCCGGTGATCGTCAAGTCGGCCAGCTTCACGTTGGTGGCGCCCACCGTGTCCGCCGCCCCGGCCGCCCCGACCTTGGTCAAGACGACCTCAACACCGCCGCCGCCGCTGATCGTCGTGCCGCCGCTATGGCCTTGGATCGTCACGTTCGACGCGATCTCGAAACCCCCGGCTGGCGCAGAAACGGTGCCTGGACGGTCGAAGACGATGTTGTCGTGGCCGAAGCCGGCCCGACAGTCATCGTTAACCGCCCTGTCTTCATTGGCGTTCTCGATCGCCTTCTCCAACGAGCAGTCGCCGTCATCGGCCTTGCCGCCCAGAGTGTCGACCTCGATGACCGACGCCTCATAGGCGCCGATATCACAACGAGAGCCCTGCGGACGGCTCACACCCCGCGCATCCTTGGATTGGCAATATCTGGCGTCCGCTGTTCCGAACAGTGCGCTGTCGACGTCGATCGCAATGGTCTCGATGTGACCTCCGGCGCCGTTGGGGCCTATCCGAACGGCGCCGCCGTTATCCGCCAATGGCCCCAGAGTAGCCTCCGCCGCGAGGCTGATGCCGTTCCGACCCCGACAAGCCGCTGAGGATGACGCATTGCCGACGATATAGCTATGTCCGGTACCGGGGAGGCGACACTGCGTGCCGGGTCCCCTATCGCCGGAGGGGAGAACCGTGTGATTGCCGGTTATCACGGAATTGCGAAAAACCGGTTGCACCCCGGGATCGACGTGGATTCCGCTGGCGGCATCCCGATCGCCCTCATTACGGGTGATGGTCGCATGCCAGACCGTTAGGTTCGGCTCGAACCCGGACCGACCCGAGACATGAACTCCCCCACCATAGTTGTCGCTTCGCTTTGGCCTCGGCAGCTTGTTGTCCGCGATGGTCGAGTTGACGATGACAGTCGTGGTAGTCGCCTTCCGCGATGACGACTTGTTGTCGGGGTCCTGCCAACCGCCGAAGTTGGCCCAGACAGCCGCCCTGGGGCCAGTGTTCCCGCTGACGGTGCTGCCTCTGATCTCGAGCCTGCCGCAGAGATTTGTCACACCGCCGGACCAAGCCGACTCTCCCGTAGGACTGGTATTGCCGCTGATGCTCGAGTTGACGACCTTCAGGACCGCCGGATCGGACGAAGCGTCGCATGCCTTCATGGAGACGCCGCCCTTGCGATTCCCCTCAATAACCGAGTCCTTGACATCAACCCGGCCGTTGCGGGCGGACGCGAACTCCTTCACGAACCTGACCCCCTCAGCGGCGTTCCCCTTGACAAGGAGGTTCTCCAAGTACACGTCGTACCGGTCCCTGAGCGAAACCGTGTCGGAGTCGTCCCTGACCGTCACCCCCGCGCCGGTGGCGCTCGTCGCGGGAGTGGCGCCGGTCGCGGCGACGGCCCCCGTGATCGTCAAGTCGGCCAGCTTCACCCTGGTGGCGCCCACCGTGTCCGCCGCCCCGGCCGTCCCGACCTTGGTCAAGACGACCTCAACACCGCCGCCGCCGCTGATTGTCGTGCCGCCCCCGTTGCCCTGCACCGTCACATCCGACGCCACCTGGAAGCCGCCGTCAGGCGCGCGAATGACACCAGGGACGGAGATGTTGATCGTGTCGTCGCCCGACATCGCCAGGCACCCGTCAACCACGGTGTCCGTGTCGGCGGCCTCCAAGGCTTCCACCAACGAACATCTCCCATCCCGCGCCGCGTCGTCCCGGGTGTTCACATTGATCACGGGGTCCCGCGCCCTCGCCGACGACTCATAGCCGAAGTCGAAGTTGGAGGCCAGCGCCCCGCTCGCGCTCACCGTCAGCGTCAACGACGTCGGCGTAGTCGGGCGGTGACCCGCCAAGGCGCTGTTGGCGGCCCGGACTCGCACTGTCCAAGCGCCCGGCGGCACATGGAAGCGGTATGCGCCGTTCACGTCGGTTGTGTCGGTCCGCACGACGTCGTCGTCGCTGTCGACCAGCTCGACGACAACCCCCGCGATCGGATCCTCGTCGGGGTCTTTCACCCCGTCGCCGTCGGCGTCCTCCCACACCAGGTCCCCGACCTGGATCGAGTACCCGAAGTCGACGTTGGACACGGTCGCCCGGCCTGCGGTCGCGTTGACCGCGAACGACGTCGCCGTGGTGGGGCGGCGACCCGCCAAGGCGCTGTTGGCGGCCCGGATTCGCACCGTCCAAGCGCCCGGCGTCACATAGAAGCGGTATGCGCCGTTCACGTCGGTTGTGTCGGTCCGCACGACGTCGCCGTCGCTGTCGACCAGCTCGACGACAACCCCCGCGATCGGATCCTCATCCGCATCCCGCCGCCGGTCGCCGTCGGAGTCCTCCCACACCAAGTCCCCGACCTCGACCGAGCCCCGATAGCCGAAGTCGACGTAGGACAAGGTCGCCTGACCTGCGCGCGCGGTAATCGCGAATGACGTCTGGGTTGTCGCTCGCCGACCCGTCAAGACGCCTGCCGTGTCGTTCACCCGCACCCTCCAGGTGCCCGGTGTTGCATCAAGACGGTAGGTACCCCTGTGATCGGTCGTGTCGCTTTGTCCGCCGTTACCATTGCCGTCCACAAGACTCACAGTGACGCCCGCGATCGGTCTCTCATCCGGGTCGCGCCGCCCGTTGCCGTTGGCATCCTCCCACACACGGCCGCGAGCGCCGGCCATCACCCGAGCCTCGTATGCGCCGATGTCGCATCTGGATCCCTGCGGGCGCCTCACACCCCTTGCATCCTTGCTTCGGCACGTCGCCGGGTCGCCGGCGTTGAACAGCGGACTGGAAGCATCGATAGCCATCGTCAACACATTACCCATGCTGCCGTTAGGCCCAATCCGCCCCGAGCCTCCGTTGTCACGCAATGTGCCTAGCCGGGGATTGACAATCTCGCGGCCGAAACCACAAGACGAATCCGACGAGGCATTCCCTCTCTTGACGACCAACGCCCTTGCAGTCGAGCATTGCATACGATCGCTACCGGCGACGACCGAGTTGAAAATGGTCGTGGTCGCATTGCTTGGGAAATGCAGCCCGGACCTCGACGCGTTGCCCATTATGGTGCTGTTGGTGATCGATAGCGTTGTCCCATCTGGGTTGGCATTAGGCCAGCTATAAACCGCGACAGCAGTGCCGCTGCCTGAAGGGTTGGCCGCGACGGTGGAGTTGACTATCTCCAGGCGCTCAGCGTAGCCCCACGCACGAATGCCATATCCGCTATTGCGTGTGGAGGCGCTATCAACCACTTTCAGATTGCCGCAGTAGCTGCCCACACCACCGCTGTTGTCACGAACAACAGAGTTGCTGATCGTCAGGGTCTGGTTCACGTTTTCCCGGGAACACTGCATTAGGACACCAACGTTAGCGGATCTGCGCACGACCGAGTTCCTGATGTGGACGCTCCCGCGGCGTCGAGGAGAGGTCGACGCCAAGTATGAGACACCATTGCCGCGGCTTCTATCAATGTCAAGGTTCTCTAGAGTAATTGAGTATGGTGCTCCCGTACTCGCCACGTCGGAGATGTAGACGCCAACATTGTATGACCGACGTATAGTCAGGTCGGCCAACGTCACTGCAGTGAGATTGGGAGTCGCTCCCGCAGAAGTGGATATGCGTATCCAGAAGATGCCCGCGCCGTCGATAGTCGTTCCGGCAGCGTTTCCCTGGATGGTCATGTTGGAAGTGATATAGGGGTCATTGGCATACGGAACCCTTACCCTGCCAGCAACCGCGATGTTGATGGTGTCGTGGCCCGAGCCCGCTGGGCAAGCGTCAACCGCCTTGTCGGTGTTAGCCGCCTTTATCGCTTCCACCAGTGAGCACCTGCCGTCATCCGCCCAGCCGCTCGTGGTGTTGACGGTGATGGTGGTCGCCGCCTGGGCCGGGCTTGCGCCAACGGCGAGCAGCAGCGCAGCGGCCAGGGCCGCCATGGCGGCCGGCAACAGCAGCGGGCGACGGACGGGTGCGCAGCGGGCGGGCATGGCGTTCCTCCTATTCTGTGGTTGGTCAGACCGCGGATGACCCTAGGGCATGTGCTGCAGAGGCGTCAGCTCGGTACGCGTTTCGCTGTGGACGAACGCAGGCTGAGACAGTGCCTGGGCGGCCGAGTGGCACAGGCTCTGAGACGCTGGCGGTAGCAGGCGCCTGCCGTGATCCTGCGCGATGGCGTGGCCAGGCCTCCCGCAGAGCCGCGAGCTCGGCTGGAGCGAGTCGGCCTCAACCGGGTTGGCTCGTCCTGGGTCGCCCGCCGTCCCCAAGCCACGTCGAGGAGCATCCCTCGTTGACAAGCTCCGGTCATGTACGCGCTGCGACGGTTCGGCTCTCGCGTGCCGGTCGATCGCAGGAGTCGCGAGGCCTCAAGCCCTCATCAAGGACTCGAGAGCGCGCCGCCTCCGATCAGCGTCGCCCACGCTTCATCCGCGAAGACCCGGCTATGATCCTCGACGGTGATGAACGTGGGCGGCCGCAGTTGAAGCTGGAGTTGGCGGGCGTCACCAAGAGGTTCCCCGGCGTCTTGGCCAACGACTCCGTCAACCTGGCGGTCGAGTCGGGCGAAGTCCTCGGCCTGCTGGGAGAGAACGGCGCCGGCAAGACCACCCTGATGAACATCCTCTACGGCCTCTACTCAGCCGACGAGGGCGAGGTCCTCATCGACGGCGCCGTCGTCGAGTTCGACGGGCCCGGCGACGCCATCGCCGCAGGCGTCGGCATGGTCCATCAACACTTCATGCTCGTCCCGGTGTTCGACGTGACCGAGAACGTCGTGCTCGGCGTCGAGCCGACCAAAGGCCCCCTCGGCGCCATCGACATGGCCGAGGCCCGCCGCGCCGTCGAGGAGATCTCGGCGAGATACGGGTTGGAGATCGACCCAAGAGCCGTCGTCGAAGACCTTCCGGTCGGCGTCCAGCAACGCATCGAGATCATCAAGGTCCTCTTCCGCGACGCCAAGATCATCGTCTTCGACGAGCCCACCGCCGTGCTCACCCCGCAGGAGGTCGACGACTTCTTCAAGATCGTCAACAGCCTCAAGGAGGCGGGCAAGGGCATCATCTTCATCACCCACAAGCTGGGCGAGGTCCTCGAGGTCGCCGACCGCATCTCCGTGTTGCGCGGCGGCGCCGTCGTCGGCGAGGCCCACGCCGACAGGACCTCCAAGGAGGAGCTGGCCGAGATGATGGTGGGCCGCCCCGTCGACCTGGTCGTCGAGAAGGAGAAGGCGCAACCGGGCGAACCGGTCCTGACGGTGCGCGACCTGGTCGTGGTCGACGAGCGGGGGCACACCGCGGTCGATCGGGTGAGCTTCGAGGTCCGGGCCGGCGAGATCGTCGGCGTCGCCGGCGTGCAAGGCAACGGCCAAACCGAGCTGGTGGGGGCCTTGACCGGCCTCATCGACCCGGTGGGAGGCGAGGTCCTCCTCGGCGACGAGGACGTGACCGGGGCCTCGCCCCGGGTCATGCACAGCGGCGGCGTCGCCCACGTCCCCGAAGACCGGCAACGCTCCGGCCTCGTGCTCGACTTCGACCTGGCCGAGAACCTGGTCCTCGACAGCTACTACGCCGCCCCCTACAGCCGGGGGATCAGGATGGACTGGGACCACGCCCATGAGCGGGCCGAGGAGCTGATCGAGCAGTACGACATCCGCACCCCGTCCTCGACGATCAGCGCGGGCAGCCTCTCGGGCGGCAACCAGCAGAAGCTGATCGTCGCCCGGGAGTTCTCGCGGGACACCAAGCTCATCATCGCCTCGCAACCGACGCGGGGCATCGACATCGGCTCCATCGAGTACATCCACCGTCGCATGATCGAGGAGCGGGACTCCGGCTCGGCGGTGTTGATCGTCTCCAGCGAGCTTGAGGAGATCATGGCCCTCTCCGACCGCATCCTGGTGATGTACCGGGGGAAGATCGCGGCCGAGGCGGCGGGCGGCGAGGCCACGGCCGCGCAGCTCGGCCTATACATGGCGGGGCAGACGGCGTGAGCGACGAGGCGAAGATGGAGCGGGAGGGCCCGCCGGCCGAGGGCGAGGGCCCGCCGGCCGAGCCGCCCCGCTGGGTGCGCAGGGTCGCCCCCGCCGACGTCGATTGGGGCGCCCTCGTCGCCGTCCCGCTCCTGGCGGTCTTGTCGGCTCTGATCGTCGGCGCAGTGCTCATTGTGATCTCCGAGGGGCCCGGCGCCGTCCTCCCCGCCTACAAGGCGCTGTTCCAGGGCGCCTTCGTCGGTTGGGGATCGGTCTCGGAGACCCTTCTCGCGTCAACCCCGCTGATGCTCGCCGGCCTCTCGGTGGCGCTCGGGTTCCGAGCCGGCCTGTTCAACATCGGCGCCGAGGGCCAGATGACCGTCGGCGGCCTCACCGCCGTCATCGTCGGCGTGTCCTTCGAGGGGCTTCCCGCCGTCGTCCACCTCCCCCTGGCGTTGATCGCAGGGGTCGTCGGCGGCGCCGTCTGGGGCCTCATCCCCGGCGCCCTGCGCGCCAAGACCGGCGCCCATGAGGTGATCACGACGATCATGCTCAACTTCATCGCCTTCCGGTCTCTCGACTACGCCCTGAAGCAGCCGTTGGTGCAGGCGGAAGGCAGGTTCGACCCGATCTCCGAGGTGGTCCCGCCCTCGGCCAGTCTGCCCAAGATCCTCACATGGCTCCCGGTGGAGGGGGCCGAGCGACTCCGCTTGAACCTCGGCTTCCTCATAGCGTTGGCCGTCGCCTGGCTGGTCTACTGGTTGCTCTTCAAGTCCACCGTCGGGTTCGAGCTGCGGGCCGTCGGGGCCAACCCGTCGGCGGCCAAGTACGGCGGGATGGGGGTCGTCGGAGCGATCGTCCTGGTGATGGCGATCGCAGGCGGGCTGGGCGGGGCGGCAGGCGCCAACGAGACTCTCGGCGTCCTGGGGAAGGCGTTCCCCGGCTTCACCGCCATGATCGGCTTCGACGCGATAGCCCTCGCCCTGCTGGGCCGGTCGCACCCCGCCGGCGTCGTGGCGGCCTCGCTCCTGTTCGGCGCGCTGCGGGTGGGCGGTCGCACGATGAACACGCAGACCGAGGTCGGCATCGACCTCATCGTCGTCATCCAGGCGTTGATAATCGTGTTCATCGCGGCGCCGGAGCTGGTTCGCGCCATCTACAGGGTGAAGGGGGGAAAGGCCGCGGGGCGGCTGACGAGAGGGTGGTCGACGTGACCGCGGTCGCCGAGGCCGTGGCGCCGGCGAGGCGGCCCGCGGAGGTTCGCAGGGCCTGGATATTGGGCGCCGTCTACCTGCTTCTCGCCGCCCTGGTCTACTTCGCCTTCATCTCAGGCGTCTCAGGAGACGTCACCTTCCGATTCGGCGAGAGCCCCGGCGACCTTGACTGGACGGTCCCGGCCGCAGGCCTCGCCGCCTTCACCGCCGTCGTCTTCGTGTTGCTGGGGGGCGCTCAGCTCGTCAGGGGGCTGGGGAGGTGGACCAACGCGGCGCTCGGCCTGGCGATGGGCCTGCTGGCCATCTCCTTCCTGGGATGGGCGGCGGCGGGCTCCTCCTTCTCCATGACCGGGATGCTGGTGACGACGGTGGCGCTGGCGGCGCCGATCGCCTTCGGCGCCCTGTCCGGCGTCATGTGCGAGCGGGTCGCCGTCATCAACATCGGGATCGAGGGCATGTTGCTCAGCGGGGCGTTCACCGCCGCTGTGGTCGGCTCGCTGGTCGGCTCGTGGATGGGCCTCGTCGGGGCCGCGTTGACGGGCGGGGCGCTCGCCCTCGGGTTGGCCGTGTTGGCCATCAAGTACCGGGTGGACCAAATCATCGCCGGGGTCGTCATCAACATCTTCGCCGTCGGCATCACGTCGTTCCTGAGCGCCCAGTTCCTCGTCGAGAACCCGACCAAGCTCAACAACCCGGCGGTCATCGGCCCGACCAGGATCCCGCTTCTCGCCGACATCCCTGTCGTCGGGAGGGTGTTCTTCAACCAGAGCATCTTCATCTACGCCATGTACCTGCTGGTGGCGGGTCTCACCTACGGCTTGTTCAGGACCCGGTGGGGCCTTCGGTCCCGAGCCGTCGGCGAGCACCCCAAGGCGGCGGACACGCTCGGCGTCGACGTCATCGCCAAGCGGTACGTCAACGTCGTCCTCGGCGGCCTGATCGCAGGCTTCGGCGGCGCCTTCTTCACGGTCGGGTCGGTCGGCGCGTTCAACGAGAACATGACGGCCGGCAGCGGGTTCATCGGCCTGGCGGCGATGATCTTCGGCCGTTGGCGCCCGGTCGGGGCCCTGGCGGCGGCGCTTGTCTTCGGTTTCGCCAACTCGCTCCAGGTGAAGCTGGCGATCTTGGACACCGGCATCCCGTCGGAGTTCCTGCTCATGGCGCCGTACCTGGTGACGATCGTCGTGGTGGCGGGCGTCGTCGGGCAGGCGAGGCCGCCCGCGGCGGACGGCCAGCCCTACATCAAGGAGTAGCGGCCCCTCCCGTCTTGAGCGTGTGCAGTAGTACCGACGAGAGCCGCAATTCTGCACACGCATCTTCCAGCGTGTGCAGTAGCACCGACGAGAGCCGGAATACTGCACACGCATCCGGCGGCCGACGGGCTACCCGGCGCTGGCGGGCGCCTCGTAACCCCAGACCTCGATCTCGTTGATCGCCAGGTCTTGGTAGATGTTGTCCTCTTGTATCTCGGCCATGTAGGCGCTGTTGACCGTGATCTCGATCCAGTTGGTCTTGATTGCGGCGAAACGCACGTCCTGGATACCGGGGGTGTCGTCAAGCTCTTCGCTGTACTCCCGGATCGAGTCGCCCGCCTTCATGGTGATGCCCCGCGCCCGGTAGTTCTGCTTGAACCGGATGGGGTCTTCGATGCCCTTCCAGATGATGTTGTTCACGGTCGTCGGGCTTCTGAACGTCAGCTTGACGGTGATGGAATTCTCGGCGTCGGTGGCCTCGTCCCAGTTGATCTGGTACTCGTCGTCGGTCCCCGACGTGAGGTTCTCGCAGGCGAACGACCCGATCCCCTCGTGGGAGCACTCGACGCCGATCACCTCGATCTGCACCACCTCTTGCACGGTCTGCTCGGTGGTCGATGTCGCAGCCGTGGTTGTGCTGGTCGAGCCTCCCGCCCCGATGGCTCTGACCACCAACGCCGAGACCACCACAACAAGCAACAGGCCGCTGATCGCCAGGGCCGCCCTGACCCCGGCGGTGGTCTGGACGGCGGGTCGGGGCGCGGTGGGCAGAGGCGCCTGGCTGAGCCGCGCCCCGCACTCCTGGCAATGACGGTTGCTCGGCGGGTTGGCGGCGCCGCAGGACGGGCAGCCGTCGGAGGCGCTCACCGTGGGAGGCGCCTCGACCTCGGCGCCGTCGTCGTCCGGCGGCTCATCGCCCAGCGAGAACTCCTCATAGGTCCCGTCGGAGCTGACGCTGATCACGTCTCCTTGGGCGCGCGACGGCGGCGGGCCCATCGGGTCGAAGTACGACCCGCACTCAGGGCAGAACTGCTCGTCGGCGGCGACGCTTGCGCCGCACTGATCACATGTTTGGGGGACCACGACCCTCCTTCGAGCGCCTATTGTGCCACGGCATGACTGTGCTGGCCGTCAGAGCCTACGAGCCGTGGACGGCCCTCTCCCTGTCGGCGGGCCTTCTCCTGGCGGCTCTGCTCGCGGCGGTGTTGATTCTCGCGTTGACTCGACGTGATCGCTAACCAATCGGCGGCGAGGGCTTGGGCGCCTTACCCCGCCTTGATAGCCTGCCCTCCGTGGGCGGTCCGCCGATGATAGAGATACTTGAGCGACTGGCGTCGGGCACGCCGATGCGTCGCGCCCTCGAGCGCATAATCCAGCAGGGGAAGGGCGGGTTGGTGGTGCTCGGCATGAACCCGGCCGTGGCGGCCGTCAGCTCGGGCGGGTTCAAGCTCGTCAACGCCGCTTTCTCCCCCGCCCGGCTAGCCGAGCTCTCCAAGATGGACGGCGGGGTGATCCTCGACGACAACTGGGGGACCATCCTCGAGGCAAACGCGCACTTCGTCCCCGACGTGTCCATCCCGACCGAGGAGACCGGAGCCCGGCACCGCACGGCCGAGAGGCTCGCCGCGGCCACCGGGAAGCCGGTGGTGGCGATCAGCGAGGGCCGGAAGGTGGCCACCCTCTTCTACGGGGACAGCAGAGCCGAGCTGGCCCAGCCGACCGAGGTGGCGGCCCATGTCAACCAGGAGCTGCACAGCCTCGACCGTCTCCGCGGGCGCCTCGACGAGGCCGAGACCAAGCTGACGCGGCTCGAGGTCACAGGGTTGGCGACGTACAGGTCGGCGGTGACGGTGGTGCAGCGAGCCGCGCTCGTCGAGCGCCTCGGTCGTCTGGTGACCGCCCGGGCGTTGACTCTCGGCGACGAGGACCGGATAGTCACCCTGCAGCTCAGCGACCTCCTCTCAGGCGTCGACTTCACCATGCGCCTCGTTCTCCTCGACTACATGAGGCCCCTGTGGAAGAACTCGGTTCAGCGCGGGGTCGAGGCCGTGGACGCCCTCACCGGGACCGAGCTGGAGAGCCAGTCCCAGGTGGGCAAGGCCCTCGGGTTCGTCGACCTTGACGACTTGATCGAGGCGAGGGGCCACAGGATCCTCTCCCGCGTGAGCCGGTTGCCCGACGGCGTCCGCGAGGAGATCGTGCGCTACTTCGGCTCGGTCTCGAAGATGCTCGGCGCCACGGAGGCCAAGCTCACCACCGTCGAGGGCGTCGGCGAGACGCGCGCTCAGCAGCTCCGATCGTCGTTCGACCGGCTCCTGACCCAGGCGCAGTACTGGGAGACAGTGCTCGATTGACGCCCCCGGCCCGGTTGCGCCGGGTTTCCGGTAGGCCGCCGTTTCGGGTAGACTGCGCCACCGCAAATGGCCAAGGCAGCGTCGAAATACTCCGTGGGTGACAAGGTCGTGCACCCCCAGCACGGGGCCGCGACCATCAAGAGGAGAGTCAAGAGGGTCTTCGAAGGAAGGAACCGGGACTACTTCATCCTTGAGGTTGCCACCGAGCAGCTCACGGTGATGGTCCCCCTGGAGAGCGTCGAGGACCTGATCCGCCCCGTGATCTCCAAGACGAAGTCCCGCCAGGTGCTCCGGTCGCTGAAAGGGGCGCCGGAGGAGGCGGGCTCGAACTGGAGCCGTTGGTACAAGGTGCTCAACGAGAAGATGGTGTCCGGCGACATCTTCCAGGTCGCCGAGGTGGTGAGGGATCTCTCCTACGCCCAGCAGGCGAAGGGCATCAGCCCCGCCCTGAAGCGCATGCTGTCGAAGGCTCGCCTCACTCTCAGCTCGGAGCTGGCTTTCAGCCTCGAGATCGACGACGACGAGGCGATCAAGAGGCTCGACCGGTACATCCCCGAGATCGACCCGACTGCGGTATGAGCGAGGAGAGCGCCGCGGCCGCCGGGATGGTCGGATGGGGCTTCGATGCCCACGCCCTCAACGATCAGCCCCCTCTTGTGCTAGGCGGCGTCGAGGTGTCCGATGAGGTCGGCGTCGAGGCCACCTCGGACGGGGACGTCCTCGCCCACGCCATCACCGACGCCATCCTCGGCGCTTGCGCCCTCGGCGACATGGGGGAGCACTTCCCCCCTCATGACCCGATGTTCGAGGGGGTCGAGTCGATGTTCTTCGTCAGGCAGGCGGCGACGATGGCGATGGCGGCCGACCGGCGCCTGGTCCATGTCGACGCCACGGTGATCGCCCAGTCGGTGAGGATCGCCCCCCACAGGGAGCGGATCCGCGAGACGCTGGCGGAGGGCCTCGGGGTCGGCGCGGAGTCGGTGTCGGTCAAGGCCACCACCACCGACGGGCTGGGGCTCGTCGGGCGAGGCGAAGGCATCGCCGCGGTGGCCGTGGTCTCCGTCGCCCCCCTGTCGTAGCGTTCATGCTCCAGGTCTACGACACGCTGCGGCGCGCCCAGGCCCCGTTGCAGACCCGAGACGAGGGCCGGGTGTCGATGTATGTGTGCGGCCCCACGGTCCAGTCGCCGCCTCACGTCGGTCACGGCCGCTCGGCCGCGGCCTTCGACGTCATCCGCCGCTACCTGGCCTGGCGCGGGCACGAGGTGACGTTCGTCCGCAACGTCACCGACATCGAGGACAAGATCATCGCCGCCGCGGAGGAGTCCGGGAGGGAGGTCGAGGACCTGGCCGGGGAGATGGAGCGGCGGTTCGCCTGGGCCTTCGACGGCCTGGGGGTCTTGGCGCCCGACATCGAGCCGAAGGCGACGGAGCACATCGAGGAGATCATCTCTCTGATCGGGGCTCTCGTCGAACGCGGCCTGGCCTACGCCCGCGGCGGCGACGTCTACTTCTCCGTGAGGGCGCTTGACGGCTACGGCAAACTCTCCGGGCGCGACCTCGACGAGCTGCGCTCCGGGGTCCGCATCGAGCCGGCGGAGTCGAAGGAGGACCCGCTCGACTTCGCCCTGTGGAAGGGCCGGAAGCCCGGCGAGCCCTGGTGGGAGTCGCCGTGGGGGCCGGGCCGGCCGGGATGGCACATCGAGTGCTCGGCTATGGCCACCAAGTACTTGGGCGACCGGTTCGACATCCACGGCGGCGGCGCCGACTTGATCTTCCCCCATCATGAGAACGAGATAGCCCAGAGCGAGGGGGCCGGCGGCGAGGGATTCGCCAGGTACTGGCTGCACAACGGGATGGTCAACCTGGGCGGCGAGAAGATGGCCAAGTCGACCGGCCATGTGATCGACCTGGCCGAGATCATCAGGCGAGCGGGGGGCCGGGCGTTGCGGATGCTCTATGTGCGCGCCCACTACCGGTCGCCGATCGAGTTCTCCGACGAGTTGCTGAGCGACGCCGCCGAGGCCCTCGACCGGCTCGACCGGTTTCGTCGCAGGGCTGTCGCCGGGCCGCCCGACGAGGCGGCCTTGGGTCGTTTCCGCGAGGCGATGGACGACGACTTCGGGACGCCCCGGGCCATGTCGGTGCTCTTCGACTTGGTGCGGGAGGGGAATCGCCTGCTTGACGAGGGCGCCTCCGCCGGGTCCCTGGCGGGCGCGGTCGAGGAGATCGTCGGGGTCCTCGGCCTCGACGACGCGTCCGACCGGGAGGCGCCGCCGCCCGCCCTGTCCGACGACGAGGTCCGCCGCCTTGTCGAGGAGCGGGAGAGGGCGCGGGCCGAGAGGCGGTTCGACGACGCCGACGCGATCCGCGATCGGCTTGACGCCGTCGGCGTCGGTCTGGAAGACGGGCCGGATGGCGCCCGCTGGCTTCGGAGATAGGGTCGAAGGCGCCCACGCCGCGGCGGCGGCCGCGGCCGCCGGCCGCGTGTTGCGTCTGTTCGTGGAGCGGCGCCGGGAGAGCGGGCCCGCGGTGCGGGCCCTGATCGCGGAAGTGGGGGAGGGCTCGGTGGTCTTCGTCGACGACGTGCGGGAGATGGCCCACACCGACGCCCCGCAGGGGGTGGCGGCCGACTGCAGGCCCATCCGCCCGGTCGCGCTGGAGTCGCTCGCCGGCGACGGCGCGGCGGTCCTCGTCCTCGACCATGTTGAAGATCCCCGCAACGTCGGGGCGGTGGCCCGCAGCGCCGCCGCCGCAGGCGCCACCGGGCTGGTTGTCTCGTCGCGACGGGCGGCGCCGTTGTCCGCCGTGGCCTTCAAGGCTGCCGCCGGGGCCTTGGAGACCCTGCCGGTGGCGGTGACGGGGTCGATCCCCGACGCTCTGAGCAGGCTGAAAGGGCTTGGGGTCTGGGCCGTGGGGCTCGACGCCGCCGCAGATCAGGAGCTGTTCGGGCTCTCGCTGCTCGCCGAGCCCGTCGCCGTCGTGATCGGGGCCGAGGGGGCGGGGCTGTCCCGGCTTGCGGCGAAGCGATGCGACCTGATCGTCTCGATCCCGATGGCGGGAGGCGCCGAGAGCCTGAACGCGTCGGTTTCGGCGGCGCTGGCGTCGTTTGAGATAATGAGGGCCCGCAGGCCGGGTTAGCTCAGTTGGCAGAGCGGCTGATTTGTAATCAGCAGGTCATCGGTTCGACTCCGGTACCCGGCTCCGGTTTCCTAATGCTCTGGATTCGGTATACCGTAGTTTGTGCATTGAGAATCGCCCCGGCGGGGTAGAGGACCGCTGCCAGTGGTGGAAGACCGCTGTCAGCAGAGCTAGCAAGCCGCCGCGGTCCTGCTCGCCAAATCAGCGACACACCTGGGCCGGGCGCCTTGTCGAAGACCACCGGGGCCGCGCGGCGGCGGGCGGAAGGGGGGTTGATCCGGCGCCCGGCCGGTGTACCCTGGAGAGCATGTCGCCTACCCCTGCGAGAGCATTTCCCGCCGGGCGCGAGTCGCCGCCTCGAGGCTTCTACCACGCAGCGGAGGTCGGGCAGCTCGCCGGCGTGTCCGGCGCCGTCGTCGGTCGGTGGAGGCGCCGCTGCTACATCCTGGCCTCGCAGTCCGCCGGCGAGTCTCCCTATGTCTACGCCTATCAGGACGCGGCGGAGGCAATGGTCGTCCACGACTTGGTGGATCGGGGCGTTCCCCCCCGTCACATCAGGCAGGCGATGGCGAGGCTCCGAGAGGAGAACGGCAAAGATTGGCCGCTCCACGCCGAGAAGCTCCTCGCCCCGAGCGAGCCCGAATCAAAGGGCTCTGTGCGCGTCGACAGGCGCAGGGAACCGCTGGTCCTTGCCGCCATGACGTTCTCGCACTCTGTGCCGGATCCAGAGAACGTTCCTGTGCCGGACCCGGAGGGCCTGCCTGTGCTGGGCCCGGAGTACCTTCGCCTCATTGCGCAACAACTCCACAACGGGGGATGGGCTGTGCGGGAGCTTCCTGAGTTGCGGCACATCGAAGTCGACCCCGACAAGATGTCCGGCAGGCCGTCAATCAAGCATCTGCGAATCGCCGCGGAGGACGTAGCGGTCATCGCCGAGGAGTCCGGCCATGAGTATGTGAAGGAGGAGTATGAGCTTGAAGACAGCGAGATTCGCGACGCGGTCGCCTGGTGGGGCGTCGTCCAGCGGTTTGGGGAAGCCGCGTAACGTTGTTTCCCGAGCGTGTGTTGGTGCTTGACGCCAACCTTCCTCGGCGGCTGGCCACTGAGATTGCGCATCGGGGTCGCACGGCTCGCCGCGTCAAGTACTTCGGACTCCAGCACAACGGAGACCCTGAGCTGCTGTCGAAGCTCAATGAGTTGCTGGATGACTGGATACTGATCACCGGTGACGACAAGATGCCGCTCGACCACTCAGAAGCGGTGAAAGCGATTGGAGCGACGATCGCAACGATCGATCCCCGTCGCCCAGAAGGCATCGCGCAGGGGAACTGGCAAAGGGAGGTGAGCCATCGGTGGGTACACAAGATGCATGTGCAGGACCCAGGCGAAGTGCGCCGGTACAACCACGAGACCCACCGAATCTGGACTCCGCGGCGGTAGGCCGTCAAGAGCACTCAGGGGCGCGAGAGTGGGCCGGCGCCGGAGGCATGCCGAGGCGTAATCCCCGATCAGCGGGCGATCTCCCCTAGTGATCGGCCACTTTGTGCGCGACATACGTCCGCAGCGGCCCGGCGAGTAGGAGGAGAGCGGCCGTCGCGACGAAAGCGGCCGACAGCCGGAATATCCCGGTAAGGCTGTAGGCGTCAGCCAAGGCGCCGCCGAGGATCGACCCAAAGGGGAGTATTCCCCACGTCGCGAAGCGCCCGACGCCTCCGACCCGACCGAGGAGGCTCTTCGGTGTGACCGTCTGCACGATCGTTGCGATGCCGATCGACCCCGCGGCGAACGCGCACGTCATACCAAGCTGCAGGGCAAAAAGGGCCGCTCCGGTCATTGAGGAGTCCGCCGAGAGGAGACTCATGCCGAAGAGGACCGCGCCGAACAGGCCGAACGCCGACACGATCATCACGCCCTCGCCGATTAAAGAAGCGACCTTCCGAGCGGCCAGCGAGCCGACGGCGGCGCCAAGGCTGCCGAGCCCGACAATGGCTCCGTAGGCGCCGACGTCGAGACCAAGCGTCTCGGCGCCGAACATCACATGGGCGCCGCTGACGAAGAGCGCCCCGCTCGCCAGGTTGGCGATCATCAGCGCCAACACCAGGGATCTCTGGATCGGGCTCTGCACGACATATTGGATGCCCTGCTTCAGCTCCGCGGCGAAGGACGGGCGATCCGAGCGCTCCGCCCGGTGGCTTCCCCCCATCCGCCATGTGAAGAACGCCGCCAGGGCGTAGCTCGCGGCATCGGCCGCCAGCGCGGGCGCCGCCCGAATCCAACCGACCAAAGCGCCCCCGAGGGCGGGCCCCGCCAGCCTGCCCGCGGAGTTGGTCAGCTCCAGCTTGCTGTTGGCCTCGACTAGATCGGCTCTCTCAACGATGCTCGGGATGATCGCCCGCGAGGCGATCGCATGGAAGACGTGGAAGACCCCCACCGTGAGGGCGGCCGCGAATAGCGAGGCGATGGTGAGAGCGTCCAGCAGCGCCATAGCGACGACGACACACAGAGCGAGGGATCGCCCGACGTCGCACGCGATCATCACGCGACGGCGATCAAGGCGGTCCACCCACACCCCTGCCGGCAGCCCGAGGAACACGAACGGCGCCCATTGAGTGGCGCCCAGGGCGCCGACTGTGGAAGCCGAGGCGCCGAGGCCGAGCGACGCCGCCAGGGGGAGGGCGATCGTTGTCACCTGCGTCCCGACGATTGAGACAGCCTGAGCGCTCCAGTAACGAGCGAACTCCCGGTTCCGTCCGGCAAGTCCCGCCAACCTCAAGGCAAGCTCTCGCGGCGACAACCTCACATGCGCTCCTCTCGCGACCGTCGGCAGGCTTGAAGGCCGCCGGCGCTTATCGCCGGCGCTTGTCGCTGCCGCGATCGCTGTTCGGGCCGCGAGCACCCTACTTCTCGGTCTGCGACTCGGCGCCGCGGCGACGACCGCGCATTCTCAATGCACAAACCCCGGGATAGGCGAATCCAGAGCATCAGGGAACCGAAAGGCGGGGGGTGGGGGGCGGCGGTCGATAGGCTGCCGGGCGTGTTGGGCCCCGAAGACACCGCCGTCCTCGACTTCGAGCGCTCCCGGCGACGTGAGCGCGTCGCGGCTAAGGCCGCTTTGGCGTACGACCCGCCGACGGCTAAATGTGTGAGAGCGCACATTGAAGAGCCCCTCGGCGCGGGAGTCGCAGTCTGATGGGAGACAAAGGAAAACACGCCTCGGGAAGCATCGGCGCTTTCTACCGCGACCTGGGGATCATGGTCCTCGGCATCATCGTGGTCGGCGTCGCCGTCTTCTTCATCGTGTTCCTCATCGCCGACAACCCCGACGCCGTCACGACCACCACCGAGGCGACGACGACTTCGACGACCGTCGCCGTCACAACGCCGCTCGTCACAACGGCGCCGTCCACCTCCGTCGTCCCCACCTCTTCGACGATCCCGGTGAAGCCGCCGGAGGAGGTCCGGGTGGTCGTCCTCAACTCGATCCGCGTCGGCGGGGTGGCGGGCCGGATGACCGCCAGCCTTGAAGCGGCCGGTTACGAGGCCCTCCCGGCAGGCAACTACTCGCCCGAGGTGACGCCTTCTCGCATCTGGTATCGCGGGGGCTTCTCCACCGAGGCCAACGAGCTGCTCTCCTTCCTGCCCGGCGCCGACGTCGAGGCTCTCCCGGACGAGGAGATCGGGCCGGGGGCCGACGTCGTCTTGGTGCTCGGGACCGGCTACGAGGGATGACCCATCGCGCCGTCCGCCGGGGCGGCACGATCCCAAGGATCTGGCTGCTGCCCCTGCTGTGCCTGACCGCTCTCCTCGGCGCCGCTGCGGCCGGGACGCTGAGCCGGTCGCTGCTCCTGGACCTCATCGCTTGGTGGCCTGCCTGGCTCCTCATTCTCGTCCTCGCGGTCGTCGTCCGAGGGCGCCGCATCGGGAGGGTGCGAGCGGCCGGGTTGATCCCCCTCCTCGCCGTCGGGGCGTTGGGCGCCTTCCTCGTCGGGCACCTCGATGGTTGGCGGCTGATGCCGTCGGCCTCGCAACGCTTGGTCGGCCCGCTTCCCGAGGCGGGCCGGTCGGCCTCCTTGACGGCTCGGCTTGACGGCGCCCTTGTGCTGTCGGCGGGCGCCGACTTCCTCTACGAGGCAGCCCCGGTGCGACGCGGGGGAGACATCGGCGTGCCCCAAGCCGCGGAGGAGACACAGGGCGGGGCGATCGCGGTCGTGCTCAGCTCCCCGGCGAGCCCTGGCTTCAACACGTTCTCGGGTTGGGACATACGGCTCTCGGAAGTAGTGCCCTGGGACCTGACCCTCGAAGGCGCCGTCGAGGCGGACCTCCGAGGGCTTGATGTCGCGTCGCTCGCGGTACACGGCGAAGGGACCGTCGTTCTTGTCCCGACCGAAGACTCGACCCCGGTCGCGGTCCACGGGGACTTCACGTTCACGGCGCCTGCGGGCACGGCGGCCCGGGTTGTCGGAGACGCCGCGGCCCCCGCCTCATGGGAGCGGACAGGCGACGGGTGGCGTTCGCCCGCAACGGGGCCCGGCTGGGTGATCACCGCAGCGGGCGGGGCGACGGTGGTCGTCACCGACTCGTAGATGCGTGTGCAGTTTCGCGGCTCTCGTCGGCACTACTGCACACGCTCGAGCGGGCTCCCGGCGACCTAGCCGGCGACGCGGCTGGGACCGCGCGAATCTGTCAGAGGGTCCCGATACGTTGGCTGCCATGGTGAATTCGAGGTCACATCCAACCGCCGAGCGGTCCGTCGACGACATCGTCCGTGATGCGGCGGGGGCCCGCGCGAATCTGTCGTGGGGTCCCGATACGTTGGCTGCCATGGTCAATTCGAGGTCACAACCAACCGCCGAGCGGTCCGTCGACGACATCGTCGGCGACGAGGCGGGGGCCCGCGCGAATCTGTCAGAGGCTCCCGATACGTTGGCGGACATGACGAAATCCGAGTCACATCAGCCGGGAGAGCTGTCCCGCAACGACATCGCCCACGACATGGCAAGCGACGGGGCGGGGGCCCGCGCGAATCTGTCGTGGGGTCCCGATACGTTGGCGAATATGGCGAATTCGAGGTCACATCCGCGGGGCGAGCCGTCCCCGGGCGAGGCGACGACCCGTTTCGAGCCGGGCGGCCGGCAGGTCCTCCCCGAGGGCTTGGATGAGATGGCCCCCGGCGCGGCGTTGGCCGCGGTCTTGGAGACGGTCAACTTGAGCCGGTTGAGCGGCTACGACCTGGTCACGGTCCTCCGCGCCGGGCAACGTCAAGTCTCCCACTACCAAGCCGTGGTCTACGAGGCGATGGCCGAGACCGCCCACGCCGTCTCCGCGGCCACAACCGAGCGGAGCGCCCGTCCCAATGAGCACGCCGCCGACGAGATCGCCGCCGCTGTCGGCTACACCCGCCGCAAAGCCTGCAACGAGCTGAGCATCGCCCTCAGGCTGCGTGACGACCTCCCCGAAGTCGCCTCCGCCCTCAAGTCGGGGGACATCGACGGCCACAAGGCCTCCGTCATCTCCGACGCCACCACCGCACTGCAACCTGGTGCTGCTCGGGGGGTCGCCGTCAAGATCCTCGCCTCCGCTTCCCGTCTCACAGTCGGTCAGATCGGCGCCCGGCTGCGTCGCCTCTGCATCCTGGAAGACCCGGCCCACGCCCAAGCCCGATACGAGCGGAGCTTGGAGCGCCGCCGTCTAGTGGCTCGCCCCACGCCCGACGGCGCCACCCACTTGCACATCACCGACTGCGCCCCCCACCTGGCCCAAGCCGCTACGGACCGGGTCAACAGGATCGCCCGCAGCCTCAACACCAGGCACGAGTCCCGCAGCATCGACCAGCTCCGAGCCGACGTCGCCTTAGATTTGCTCGCAGGCCGCCGCGTCGACGCCGACACGGGAGAGGGGAAGGCAGGGTCGGTCAACCTCCACGTCGACCTCACCACCCTCGCCCGGCTCGACGACCACCCCGGAGACCTGGCCGGGTACGGGCCGGTCGTCTCGGAGGTAGCCCGCCAAGTCGCCGGAGAACAGCAAGAGAAGAGCGCATGGAACGCAGTCGTCTCAGACCCCGAGACCGGCGAGCCTCTCCACATTGTGTCCGTGAGGAGAAGGCCCACGACAAAGCAGCAGAAGATGATCCGCGCTCTTCACCCTGTCTGTGCCTTCCCCGGATGTCGTATGCCCGCGGTCGACTGCGACCTCGACCACCGCGTCGACCACGCCCGAGGCGGCCCCACCACGGTGGAGAACCACGCTCCGCTCTGCCGTCATCATCACATGGCGAAGCATCGGGGCGGGTGGCGTTATGCGAAGACGGGCAGGGTGGCCGTGGAGTGGGTCAGCCCCCTCGGGCGCACCTACCGGACCGGGGAAGGCCCCACAGGGGAAGGCCTCACAGGGGGAGGCCTCACAGGGGGACGGCCCCCGCCCTGACCCCCGGAACAGGGGGGAGGGGGGACATGAACCGGCACACCCGGCCGACAGGCCCGACCAATAGGGCCCGACCGATAGGGCCCGACCGATAGGGCCCGACCGCTCGGGGCCCGACAACAGGCGCCGCGACGCGCGATGACGCGACCCGCGGTTTGACAACTGAATAATGAACATTGATGACACACCGCTAGTCGCGTAGCGGCCGTACACTCGGCGCGGTGCCAACAGATCAGTTGAGAAGGACCGCCCTCAACGTCTGGATCGCCGTCGGGTCGGCGGCGCTCGCCTACGGCATCCTCCGGGTCGCCGACTCGGTGCGCATCATCTGGCTTCCCATCGCCTTCGCCGGCGGCCTCGTCTTCATCCTCGAGCCCGCGGTCCGAGCGCTCGAGAGGATCAAGATCCCGCGTATCGCAGGGTCGATCCTGGCGGTTCTCGGCCTCGCCGCGCTCTTGGTCGCCGGCACCGCGCTGATCTTCCCCCTCGTCAGGGAGCAGGCCGTCGAGTTCGCCCAGCAGGCGCCCGACCTGTACACGGCGGTGGTCGAGTGGCTGACGGAGATGGGCGGTCGCGTCGGCATGGACGTCACCGGGATGCTGAGCTTCGAGGGGATAGGGGAGTGGCTCAACGACCCGGCCAACCAGGAGACCCTCCAGAACCTCCTGGTCGGGTTCGGGGTCGGCGCCGGGCGGGTGATCCGCACCGTGACCGAGATGATCGCCGTTGTCGGGCTCGCCCCCGTCCTCGCCGTCTACATCCTCATCGACCTGGACAACTTCAAGAACAACACCCTGGGCCTCACCCCGCCGAAGTACCAGGAGGAGGTGACCTATGTGGCGGGCGCGGTCGGCGGCGCCTTGGGCTCGTTCGTGAGAGGCCAGATCCTGGTGGCGGTCATCGTCGGCGTCATGTCGAGCATCGGCATGGCTCTCATCGGGTTGCCCTTCTGGCTGCTGATCGGGATCATCTCCGGCTTCCTCAACCTCATCCCCTTCCTCGGCCCCACCGTCGGCGGCGCCCTCGCCGCGCTCGTGGCCCTGCTCGACGGAGACCCGTGGCAGGCGCTCTGGGCGGTGTTGATCATGGTGATCATCCAGCAGATCGACAACCATGTGATCACTCCGGTCGTGCAGCGGGCCCGCGTCAACCTCTCGCCCCTCGTCATCATCCTGGCGTTGGTGATCGGAGGCTCGCTGGCCGGCCTGCTCGGTGTGCTGGTCGCCGTGCCCGCCACCGCCGCAATCAGGATCCTCGTCGGCCACTTCTGGCGCACGCGCGTGCTCGGCCAGTCTTGGAGGGAGGCGAGCGAGGCGATGATCGAGGTCACCGAGCCGCCCGAGCGGTTGGCCCGGATCAGCCGGAGGCCTACGGGCCAGACACCGTTGTTCGACACTCAGGAGCTTCCGCCCGTAGAAGACCCGAATGGGCGCGGGCAGGAGGACCGCTGACGGCGGGCCTCAGCGGGTCAGGCCTCGCCCAGGTAGGCCTCTCGCATCCGGGGGTTCTTCAACAACTCCTCCGCGGTGTCCGTCAGCACGATGCGGCCCGTCTGGAGCACATAACCGCGATCGGCGATCGAGAGGGCCATGTTGGCGTTCTGCTCGACGACGAAGACCGTCGTGCCCGTCTTGTTGATCCGCTCGATGATCTCGAAGTTCTGCGCCACCAGCACCGGCGCCAGGCCCATTGAAGGCTCGTCCATCAACAGCACCCTCGGTTGGGCCATCAGCGCCCGGCCCATGGCGACCATCTGCTGCTCGCCGCCCGAGAGCGTTCCCGCCTTCTGGCCCAGCCTCTCCTTCACGCGGGGGAACAGCTCGAAGATCTTGTCGTAGTCGTCGCTCAGATCCTGGCCGGGCCGCAGGTAGGCGCCGATCTCCAGGTTCTCCTTCACCGACATCCGCTTGAACAGCCGCCGATTCTCCGGGACCATCGTCACGCCCCGGGCCACCCGCTCGGCGGTGGTCCACTGGTTGACCTCCTCGCCGTCGAGGAGGACCGCCCCGGTCGTCGGCTTCACATAACCCAGAATCGTCTTCAGGGTCGTCGTCTTGCCGGAGGCGTTGCCCCCGAGCAGGCTCACCATCTCGCCCGGGTGGATGTCGATGTCGACATCCTTGAGGATGTGCACCGCCCCGTAGTGGGTGTTCACGCCCCGGAAGGAGAGAACCGGCTTCTTCTCACTCATCGGCTTTCTCCGCGGGTCGCCCCAGGTAGGCCTCGATCACGTCGGGGTCGGTGGACACGTCGTCGTAGAGGCCCTCGGCGATCTTCACCCCGTGGTCCAAGACGACGACCCGATCCGACACGTCCTCCACCACGTTCATCTCGTGGGAGATGAGGATCACCGTCAGGCCCAGGTCGTCGCGCATCCGGCCGATCAACCCGGTCAGCTCCACCGTCTCCCTCGGGTTCATGCCCGCCGTCGGCTCGTCCAGCAACAGGAGCCTCGGGTCCGTGCCCATCGCCCGGGCGATCTCAAGGCGGCGCCGGTTGGCGTAGGAGAGGGCGAACGCCGGCTGGTCGTGGCGGTACCCCGCCAGCCGCGACCCGAAGAACGAGAGAACCTCCTTCGACTTCTCCTCGATCATCCGCTCCTCGTCCCGGTGTTTCCTCGTCTGCAGGATCGCTCCCCAGACGCCCGACGACGAGCGGCAGTGCCTGCCAACCATCACGTTCTCGAGCACTGTGAGGTTGGGGAAGAGGCGGACGTTCTGGAACGTGCGGGCGATGCCGCGACGGGTGATCTCGCTCGGCTGGTGATGGGCCAGGTCGTCGCCGTCGAACACAATGGTCCCTTCGTCCGGCTGGAACAGCCCGGAGATCACGTTGAAGAACGACGTCTTGCCCGCGCCGTTGGGCCCGATGATCGACACGATCTCGTTCTCAAGCACGGTGAGATCGACGCCCCCGAGCGCCTTGACCCCCCCGAAAGCCTTCTTCAGGCCCGCGATCTCCAACAACGCCGTCAAGGCGCCTCTCCGGTGAAGTCGCCGCCCTTGTCGAGCCAGGCGTCCTGGGTCAACTCGTCGGCGTGAAGCTCTCGCGTCCTTCGCACCGACGGGACAAGGCCCTCCGGGCGCCTCAACATCATCAAGACGAGCAAGGCGCCGTAGATGAGGAGCTTGAACTGCGCCAGCTCCTGGAGGAGGCCGGGCGACTTGGGCCCGCCGAGGAACCCGATCAGGACGAAGGCGCCGACCATGACCCCGGGGATCGAGCCCATGCCGCCGACGATGACGACCACGAGGATGATGATCGACACCAACACGTCGAAGGAGTTGGTGAACACCGTGCCCACCTTGGCGGAGAAGAGGGCTCCCGCGAAGGAGGCGACGACGGCGCCCGTCACGAACGCGAGCAGCTTGGCTTGCACCGTGCTCACCCCGGTAGCTTCCGCCACGTCCTCGTCTTCCCGCATGGCGGCCCAGGACCGGCCCACCCGCGAGTTCTGGACCCGATAGGAGATGTATGCGGCGATCCCCACGAAGAGCAGCGTGAAGTAGACGAACAGGTGCGGGTCGGTGCCTCCGACGTCGCCGAACAAAGGCGCTGGGACGCCGGGGATCCTGCGGATGCCCTGAGCGCCCCCGAACACGGGGGTGAGCCAGTCGGATAGGAGGAGGATCCGGACGATCTCGCCGAACCCCAGCGTGACGATCGCCAGGTAGTCGCCGCGCATCCTGATCACCGGCGTGCCCACCATGAGGCCGGCGATCGCCGCGAGCACCATGACGATCGGGAGAGCCGCCCACCAGTTGAGCGACGGGGCGAACGTCTCGCTCAGCGGCGAAGTCAGGACCGCCGTCCCGTAGGCGCCCACGGCGAAAAACGCGACGTACCCCAGGTCGAGAAGCCCCGCTAGGCCGACCACGATGTTCAGGCCGAGCCCCATCAGGATGAACAGGGAAACGTTGACGAGCAGCTCGTTGAGGATCCCGCCCAACAGCATCGGCAGGACGACGACGGCCAAGGCGGCGACGCCGATCGCCGAGCGTCGCAGCCTGCTCCCCGGGTCGGCCTCCCGGATCTGGTCGGTGAGGGCCTTGGCCCGGCCCTCGAGACGACTCGAGAGCAACCAGGCGAGGGCGCCGACGACCGCGGCCGACCAGAGGCGGAGACCTCCGAGCGGCGCGTAGAGCGCGTCCAACACCGGGTCGGCGAAGCTCAAGATGTCGGCAACGACTACTTGGAAGAGGGAGAGCGCCAGCACCCACCCCGCCGCCGCGGCGAGCCCTTTTCTGACGCTCACGGACCGCCCCCGGAGGTAACCGCCGAGCCAGGCGGCGGCACCGGACGCGGCGGTGAGGGCGAACGGCCCCATCGGCGTGCCGATGCCGAAGGTCATGGCCTTGGTCATATCGTCGCGCATGCTCGGGAAGAACTCGGTCAGGTCGACCGCGGACACAACGAACACGAAGGCGGAGGCCACGAGACCGCCGATCAGGCCGACCATGACGGCCCTGGCCACCCCTCCCTTCGACTCCCGCACCAGCTCGCGTAGGGGGCCCGGCTCGCCTCCGGCAGCCAGCCATCCGAGGATCACGGGTATCCCGTAGAGCGTCAGGTCGCCCATGCGGAGGAAGGGGTCGACCAGCGTGCGGTCGTTGAACGCGACGAGCATCCCGATCCCGCCGACGAAGCTCATGGCGGCGGGATCGGGA
>Ga0209681_1000072_pt1 | contig 26418 bp, 22 predicted proteins | sample WorMetLIZISLAND2_3_FD_187416 | JGI IMG/M metagenome (GOLD analysis project Ga0209681, IMG submission 187416) | Marine gutless worms symbiont microbial communities from Max Planck institute for Marine Microbiology, Germany - Olavius clavatus LIZARD... ... | reverse complement strand
CTGGCGGTATCTGCCAAAAGACTTCCCTCCCTACAAGCTCGTTAATTACTACTATACTAAGTGGACAGATAATCGTTGGCCAGAGAAAGTCAATACGGTGCTTCGTCAGCGGTTACGCCAAAAAAAAGACCGAAAGCCAGATCCAACGGGAGCAATTATTGATAGTCAAAGTGTCAAGGGAACCCCGGAACCCTATGTAGTATCGGGATGTAACGGGGGTCAACTCATTACGGGCAGAAAAATGCCCTGTCGTTGTCGATACAATCGGTTGCGTGCTCGTCATCCGGGTACACGCCGCCAATGTGTTTGACGGTAAAGCCGCTCGTCAAGTCATTACGAACTTGTTTTCGAGCCTCCATACCGTCAAAAAAATCCGGTTTTAGATGGCCTCTTAGGAGTACCATATGAGTCGTGCTATCGGTAAAGCCTCAGCACTCTGACCACGTCCACAGGACGTGGATTCCTACACTGCATTGAACAAGATACCGTTGACGGCATAAATACCGTAGCTCTCCCGATAAATTCGGGTCATCCAGTCGCCACAAAGCTTCACGGTGGCATAGGGGCTAACTAGCTCGAACGGGGTTGCTTCCGTCTTCTGGTCGGGTATCGACGTTACCGTACAGCTCGCTGGTCGAGGCCTGATAGAGTCGGATCTTCGGATTCGTATTTCTGATCGCTTCGAGCATTCTGTTAACACCTAAGCCGGTGATCTCACCGGAGGCGATCGGCTGCTCGAAGGAGGCCCCTACGAAGCTCTGGGCGACCAAATGGTAAATCTCTCGAGGATCGCTGATCTTGATTGCTTCGTTGCTTCGATGATCGAAGCCGTATCGAGCAAATCGGCCGGGATCAATTTGACCTACTCATAGATTCCCACAATGCCAGAGCCGCCAGAAATTGGGCGTCGAGATGCGCCGGAATATGCCGAATACCTCATAACCCTTGTCGAGCAGAAGCTTGGATAAGTACGCGCCATCCTGCCCCGTGATTCCGGTTATCAGTGCGGTCTTGGCATTTTTCGGCTCGTTGGCCATATCGCGGCGCATATCCATGGCTTGGTCGGATCGAGCCGTTCGTTTCCCCGGGACGGCCGACTATGTACTGTTTTTTTCATTATGTTCGTTAAAATCGCGGAGTGTTTATCGAAAAAACCATGATCCCGTATCACTGTTAACAATTCCTATTGGATAGGTCATAAATCATTCTGGTTCGGCCTTCTAGCATCCGAGATGGAAGAGACAAGCTGGCGATGGATGGGAGAAGGAGCGGTACCTTTTCCATTCGAGCGTATGCGATTATCATGGACTATCCATATATCGAGCTTCGATGACTAACATCCAATATCCACACTATCAGCTTATCATCTTCGATTATCATATATGATTCAGTAAGTTCCCACCCTTGTCCTATAGACCTTGCTGGCTGACAAGCTTTTTCGTATCCAGACCTCGGGGCGTCGATCTCAGGTATCTGAGATCGCTTTCTTACTGAACTTTATTCTGTACATGACGCTTGTCATCCTTATTCTTCATTACACCCTTTCCGAAATCCCAGTTGGCCATTTCTTCACGAGAGCGTTTTTGCTCCTCTTTTTGTTTTCTGATTCCTTGGCTGTCTTTGGTATCTTCAGTCAAATCTGTTTTCATCGATTTTTCTCCCCTGATTTATGAAATTCCTCAGCTATTTTTAGATCTTGGCGATCCTCTTCCTCTTCTACTTTCCGTATGAAAAAATCATAGGCATCCTTTTTGATAATCACAGCAATCGGATTTCCATCCTTCGCTAATATTCCAATATCCTCGTCCACAGGATCGTTCTCTTTCAACAACGCTATCAATTCTCGACCAACTTTTTCGATGTCTATTGTTCTCATATCTCACCTCTTCAGCATCGATCACGATGGGCGGCAAGTCCATAGCCCAGGATGCGATTAAAGGGCGCCTTGAAAAATCCAAGGTCCCTCACAAAGTCACAGTTTCGGCTAAGTTGGCTCGATTCTCCATTCTCATTCCGCATTCGCGTGGACAACGCTATAGTGGAATTTCTCGTCGGGCGCTATTTTGGCACGGTAGCCAAGCGGATCGCCGACCACCGGCAAACCCTCTCGAGCTATGACGCCACGGGCCATATGCGAGCACCGATCGGATGGAGATAAATGGCCGCTCCGCAAGTAGTCATCGGGATGCGCGAGAGGACCGGCCACAAGTACGACAGAACCCTGCTCACTATGACGATGGATCGTGGGTTCCGTGACCGCTCCACGCCGAAGGAATTGGCATGGTGCCGGCAGCCAGTCCTATCGCGTGAATCGCGCCTTCGTATTCTATCAGGCACACGGCATCCCACTCGATGAGTCCGAGCCTAGCCCTATCGATCACAACGCTATCCATGGTTTCCGTGCGGGACGTCATACTGAGCAAGCCGGCAGAAAAAAGGGTGAGCACGATAACCTTCAGTCGAGCTCCCAAAACCATACCTCTGTCCCTGCATCGAAGTAACGATCAAAGTGGATACTCCTAAAGATCCATATCCGATGATGGTTTAGCGGCATGATTAATGGACAGCATTTCTGCATCTCATCCCGGAACAACCGAACGATGTACTCAATCAATATTGATATTCAGGCAGCCACCCTATCGTTGCTCACTCCGACCCTGGATCAGCGTCCCTACGCCCTCGTCCGTGAACAGGTCCAGTAAGAGGGCATGCTCCACTCGACCGTCGATGATATGGGCGGAAGGCACGCCAGCCTGCACTGCCTCCAAGGCGCACCTCACCTTGGGCAACATGCCCCCGGAGATCACGCCCTGCCGGACCAGCTCGGCGGCCTGCTCCGCCTCCAGCTCGCCGACCAGCGTGCCGGAGGCATCGAGCAGCCCCGGCGTGTTAGTCAGCAACATCAGCTTTTCCGCCCCCAGCACCTCGGCCATCTTGCTGGCGACTAGGTCTGCATTGATGTTGTAAGAGAAACCATCCACACCGACACCGATGGGGGCGATGACGGGGATGAACTCGCCCCGAACCAGCATGTGGACCACGCTCGCATCGATCCGCTCCACCTCGCCCACATGGCCGAGATCCAGGATCTCCGTGGCCTTCAGCTCCGGTGCGTCGTGACGATTCAGGAACAGCTTGCGGGCATGGATCAGATCCCCGTCTTTGCCCGTCAGGCCGACGGCTGTGCCCCCGTGCTGGTTGATGAGATTGACGATCTCCTTGTTGATCAGTCCCCCCAGCACCATCTCGACCACATCCATGGTGTCGCTGTCGGTAACCCGCATGCCCTGAACGAACTTGCTGCCCTTGCCCAGTCGCTCGAGCAGCTCCCCGATCTGGGGGCCGCCGCCGTGGACCACCACCGGATTAATGCCTACCAGCTTCATCAGCACCAGATCGCGGGCGAAACCCTGCTTGAGAACATGCTCGACCATGGCATTACCGCCATACTTGACGACCATGGTCTTGCCGTGAAAACGTCGGATGTAGGGCAGTGCCTCGACGAGTACCTGGGCGATATTGCGGGCGCGTTCGGTGGCAACTGACATCTCGACTGCTTTCTCCGTCGTGGTGATCAGAAGGCTGCCCGGAAAGCTTCCGGGCAACCGTTATAAGTCCCTCTCCCCTGGCGGGGGAGGGATTGGGGAGAGGGGGATCAAAAGCGGAGCCCCGGACTTGCTTTCTCTGTTCAACCGGTTACCAGCACCGAACTGTTGGAGGTCTCATCCCGACGGCCATCTGCCATTACTCTAGGGTCCGTGATCGTTGAGTTAAAGACCAAGTAAAAACCACCCGGATCAGTGGCGCCCTGTGTGGCCGAACCCGCCGGCACCGCGTGCGGAGTCGGCAAAGTCGGTCACGACCTCCAGACGGGCATGCAGGACCGGGACCAGCACCAGCTGGGCGATCCGTTCGCCGATCGCGATGCGGAACCGCTCATGGCCCCGGTTCCAACAGGACACATACAAGGGCCCCTGGTAGTCGGAATCGATCAGGCCCACTAGGTTTCCCAGCACGATGCCGTGCCTATGCCCCAATCCCGAGCGCGGCACGATCAGGGCCGCGAGACCCGGGTCGGCGATATGGATCGCCATACCGGTGGAAATCAACTCACAGTGTCCGGGCCCCAGGTCCAACGGCTGCTCGAGCATTGCCCGCAGATCCAGGCCCGCGGAGCCGACGGTGGCATACTCCGGCAGGGGGTACTCTCGGCCCAGCCGGGAATCAAGGATCTTGACTTGTAGCGTCGGCAAGGTAGCGCTCCACGATCAGATCGGCCAAGGTTTCCGCCAACCGGGCCTTGGGGCTCAGGGGGAGCGCTTTGCGCCCGCCGGGCCACAACACCAGCAGGGCATTCTCCGCCCGTTCGAACCCCCCCGTGTCGCCGCCGACCAGATTGGCCGCAATCATATCCAGTCCCTTGGCCGTGAGCTTTTCGAGCGCGTGCGTTTGCAGGTCCTCGGTCTCGGCGGCAAAGCCGACGGTGAAGGGCCCCGGGACCAGGGCGGCGACCCGGGCCAGAATATCCGGGTTTCTGACCAGCTGCAGGGTCATCTCCGCCCGGTCCTTCTTGACCTTTTGCTCCGCCGACACCCGAGGACGATAGTCGGCGACCGCCGCCGCGGCGACGAAGAGCTCACAGCCTCGGATCCGCGCCATCACCGCCGCTTCCATCTCTAAGGCCGACTCCACCGAAACCCGCTCCACCCCCGGAGGCACACTCGAGGTAGTCGGCCCACTGACCAAAACTGCATGGGCGCCGCGGGCGGCCAGGGATCCAGCCAGGGCGTATCCCATGCGACCGGAGCTCCGGTTGCTGAGGTAACGGACCGGGTCCAGGGCCTCCCGGGTCGGACCCGCGGTCACCAGAGCGCGCCTCCCTGCAAGCGGCGAACTGGCACTGAGCGCTAGGGCTTCCAAAATCTCGGTGGGCTCCAGCAGGCGTCCGGGCCCCCGCTCGCCGCAGGCTTGATCGCCCGACCCTGGCCCTAGAATACGCACGCCCCGGTCCTGCAGCCGGACTACGTTCTCCTGGGTTGCCGGATGACCCCACATGCGTCGATTCATGGCCGGGGCCAAGACCAGCGGTGCCGTCGTGGCCAGGGCCAGGGTGGTCAGCAGGTCGTCGGCCAGACCGGCGGCTAGGCGCGCCATGAGATCGGCGGTCGCGGGCGCCACCAGCACCAAGTCCGCCCAGCGTGCGAGCTCGATGTGATCCATCCCCGCCTCCGCACCCGGATCCAGGAGATCGCAGCGCACCTCATGACCCGAAAGGGTCTGGAGCGTCAGCGGCGTTATGAAGGCTCGGGCCGCAGCCGTCATGACCACCCGTACCTCGGCCCCCTGTTCACCCAGACGCCGTACCAGCTCGGCCGATTTATAGGCCGCAATCCCGCCGCTCACCCCCAACAACACCCGGATGCTCATGGTGCCCATATCCCATAGGGAAAGGCTGAGGATGATACCGAACAAAAGGCGATGAGCATACCGATTGTTTCCAGTGTGGGACTTCGGGCCTCGAATTGTAGCCCATATGGCAAGTAGACTTGGCCCGGCCTGTCGATCCGCTCATAATCAGGCTCCGGAGCAAATGCACGGGGGAGACCAATGTCGATCATGCAATGGCCGGAGACCGAACGACCGCGGGAAAAGCTCTTGTCCCGCGGTGCCCAGGCCCTGTCTGACAGCCGAGCTGTTGGCCATCTTTATTCTGCACCGGGGTAACGGATAAGAGCGCGGTGGATCTGGCCCGGGACCTGCTCGCAGAGCTGGGAGGGCTCAAGGGCCTGTTCAGCGCAAATGAGAAGGGCTTCTGCGCGGTCATTAAGGTGTGGGATGAGCCAAATACGCCCAGCTCCAAGCCGTGCTGGCATTGAGCCGCCGTTACCTGGAGGAAGAAATCAAAGATCGGGACCTCCTGACCAGTCCGAAGGTGACGCGCGTCTACCTCAAGGCGCGTCTACCTCAAGGCTCAAGGCCCAGTTATACCACTAGGCACGCGAGGTCTTCGCCTGCGTCTTTCTCGACAACCGCCACCGTATCATCCGCATATGAAGAGCTCTTCCAGGGCACTACCGACGGTGCTAGCGTACATCCCCGAGAAGTGGTACGTTGCGCCCTGGAGCTGCATGCGGCCGCCGTCATCCTCGCCCACAACCACCCGTCGGGGAACACCGAACCGAGTCAGGCGGACCTGCGGATTACCCAACACTTGCAAAAGGCCCTCGCCCTGGTCGATGTGTGGTGCTGGACCACCTAATCGTCGGCGAAGGGGGTACCGTATCTCTGGCCGAGCAAGGGTTGTTGTAAGGCCCGATAGCCGGCTACCCATCAGTGCACCTGGAAGCGGGCGGAAGCCACCCATGACGAAATCAAGCCCCCTGGCCGTCCCTTCCCGCGCCACCCCTGAGACCCACCAACGAGGTAAGGACAAGGTTGCGCGTATTCTGGTCAAGGTCGAGACGCCCGAGACACCGCGGCGCAAGCCTGCCTGGATCCGAGCCCAGGCACCGCTCGGACCGAATGTCGCGCGCATCAAGCGGCTGCTGCGTGCGAGCCGGCTCTCCACCGTATGCGAGGAGGCCCAGTGCCCGAATCTGGGGGAATGCTTCGGGCATGGAACCGCTACCTTCATGATCCTTGGGGACCTCTGTACCCGCCGCTGCCCTTTCTGCGACGTGGCCCACGGTAAGCCTCGGCCACCGGACCCGGCTGAGCCGGAGCATTTGGCCCGGTCCATTGCCGCCCTGGGACTCGAGTATGTGGTCATCACCGCCGTCAACCGGGACGATCTGCGCGACGGCGGAGCCGGCCACTTCGCGGCCTGCCTAAGGTCCGTGCGCGCCAGGAGCCCGAACATCAAGCTAGAGGTGCTGGTGCCCGACTTTCGGGGGCGGGAGACGGCCGCGTTGGATACCTTCATGGGTGCGGTGGTACCGGATGTTTTCAATCACAACCTCGAGACCGTGCCCGGACGCTACCGCCAGGTTCGCCCCGGTGCCGACTATCGGGGCTCACTGCGGCTGCTGCAAACCTTCAAGTTACGCCACCCGAGCATCCCGACCAAGTCGGGACTGATGCTGGGCCTGGGCGAGCAGCCGGAAGAGGTCTTGGCGACCATGACCGACCTGCGTGCCCATGGGTGTGACCTGCTGACCCTGGGGCAATATCTGGCACCCAGCCGCTCGCACCTACCGGTATTGCGCTACTGGACGCCGGCGGAATTCGAGCAGCTGCGCATCGCGGGCGAGGCCATGGGGTTCACCAACGTAGCCAGCGGGGCCATGGTACGTTCGTCCTACCAGGCCGATCGCCAAGCCGCGGCGGTCGTGGCCACCTGATCTCGGTGTCCTCCCGAGAAAAAATCCCAGGATGGTCACGCGGCTCCCCACCCCGTACTCCCGTCCCCCTTCACACCCTTACGGCCCCTACGAATCCGCAGCTATGAACGATAGAGCCGGAAGCCGGTGACCGGAGCTGACAACCGAACAAGATATGAGACATGTTTGATGACGAGCTGAAAGACCTGCAAGCGGAATTGACCGCGCATCCGCTCTATAGTGCCGTGGCGACCATGGACGATCTACACCGATTCATGCAGGTCCATATCTTTGCGGTATGGGATTTCATGAGCCTGGTCAAACGCCTGCAAGCCATCTTGACCTGTATCCGAATCCCATGGCTGCCTCCGGAAGACGAGTCCGCGGCACGACTGATCAATGACATCGTGCTCGGTGAGGAGTCCGACATCGATCTCTCCGGTAACCCGGCCAGCCATTTGACCCTCTATTTGACCGCGATGCGGGAGGTCGGTGCCTCGTCGCGGATGTTCGATACCTTCCTAGACCACATGCGGCAAGGGATGGCTCTCAACGCCTCCTTCGAGGCGGTGCAGGTACCCCGGTATAAGCGTCTGAAATCGATAAGGCATTGCTTTCTATCGAATTATTATTCGGTGGCCCTGGAAAAATACCCGGTGGGGTTGTCAAGGATGGTGAGTCATCCCTATACTTCGGAGCTCGGACGCGGGTGTAGTTCAATGGTAGAACCTCAGCTTCCCAAGCTGATGACGTGGGTTCGATTCCCATCATCCGCTCCATTTCCTCCCTTTTGAGCTTACATTGGAGTTCGGGTCGTCCCTGGCGGTGCCATGATCGGATCCGAGTCCCACACCGACTGTATAACACTTGGGCTATGGGCCTGTGGTGTCGATAAGCTGTTTCTGGAGATCTACGACGCCAGCTTTCCGGCCCTACCCCGAGAGGATACGGGGCGCGGTACACCCTATTCCGACGGTGCCGCGGATTTTCTCACGCAGCTGGCTAGGCTCGGCTTCAACGGGATCCAGCTGGGTCCCCAGGGTCTCACCGCCGCCGACAATCCTTCTCCCTACGATGGCACGCTCTTCTCGCGCAATCCCTTGAGCTTGGCCCTCTCGTCCTTACAGCAGGAAGGTCTGCTGACCGCCGCTGACATCGAGTCTCTGACTGCGGAATGCCCCCGGATTCGGGACCGGGTCCATTACGCCTTTGCCTATGAGGTCCAGCGGCGTACCCTGGATCGGGTCTACGGAGAATTCCGCAACAACCGTGCGGCCTATCCGGAGCTGGAAGAGCAGCGGCGGGCCTTCCGGCACGCCCATGGGCAATGGCTGGAGCAAGACGCCCTCTACTCGGTCCTATTCGCGCTCAATGGGCACCGGAGCTGGCACCGGTGGCAAACTGCGACTGGCGCACCCCATCCGGACCGCGACCTGTTCAGCCCGGCCACCGGGGCGGAAGCCGCTTGTGCCGCGAGAAAGGCCGAGCTACGGCGAGAGCATGCAGAGACGATCGCCCGCTATGAGCTCGGCCAATTGCTCTTGCATAGCCAGCACCATCGGTTGCGGGAGTACTGCCAAAAACTCGGGATGAAACTGTACGCCGATCTGCAAATCGGCCTGTCGGATCAGGATGTCTGGGCCCACCGCAAGCTGCTGTTGTCCAACTACCGGATGGGTGCTCCGCCGAGTCGGACTAATCCCATGGGCCAACCCTGGGGCTTTGCGGTATTGGACCCAGCCCAATACCGGAATGCAGACGGGGGGCTTGGCCCCGTGCTCGAATTCGTCCGGCGGCGGCTGGAAAAGGTCTATTCCGAATACGACGGTGTGCGGGTCGATCATCCCCACGGGTGGGTTTGCCCTTGGGTCTATTGCAGCGATATACAAGACCCCTATCTGGCCGTGCAGCGGGGGGCACGGCTGTTCTCATCGCCTAATCTACCGGACCATCCGGACCTATCGGCTTTCTCCTACGTGGAGGAGGAGCAGCTCGATGTCACGGGCAGTCTACATGCCGACCATTGGGTGCAGGACTTGACCGAAGAGCAGGTAGATGCCTACGCTCAGGTTTTCTCCTGCTTGGTCAGCCCGGACGGTACCTCGAGTCATCGCTACGACTTGGTGTGCGAGGTACTCAGCACCCTGCCGCTGCCTCTCAAGCGGGTATTGGACAGATTCGGCCTCGGTCGCTTTCGGGTCCTACAGAAGGTGGACCCGCACAATCCCGCCGACGTCTACCGCAGCGAGAGGGCCGAGCCCATCGACTGGATCATGCTCGGAAATCACGATACACCCACCATCTGGCAGTTGGCCGCCCAGTGGGTCCGAGACGGCCGCGCGCGGGACCGAGCCGAGGACCTGGGAAAACGGCTAGCTCCGGCACACACGAGCCGGGAACACTGGGTAACCGATCACGCCGGGCATCCCGGTGCCCTGGTCCATGCCCTGTTCGCCGATCTGCTGATCGGCCGGGGCCGTAACATCATGGTCTTCTTTGCCGACTTGCTCGGCTTGGAGGAGCAGTACAACGTCCCCGGTACGGTAGACGCTTCGAACTGGTCGCTGCGCATCCCCCCCGACTACGCCCGGGCCTATTTACGGCGGCTGGCCGACGATCGTGCCCTCAACCTCCCCTATGCTTTGAGTATCGCGCTGCGTGCTCCCGGCATCCAAGCGCCACCGCAGACACTCGCTCGGCTGGAACAGGAGGCCCGGTACCTACGCGCCCAGGGGCTGAGCTCGGAGCATCCGCCAATGTTTGCCTGACGGCCTTGGCGATTGGTCACGAACAGCGTAGGCGGCTCGCGAGCCACTTCTTCCGGGGGCCTGGAACCGGAATCCCCCACGGATACCGCCAAGATCCGACAGGCGATCGGGATAGGGTGTAGCTCTTCTGAAACGACGCGGAGAAACCCGGAAACAAAGGCTCAGCCGACCATCGGATGAGTTGTGCTCACCATTGAGCTTACTCGATATTTTCTTTTTTGCCGCCAATGAACGCGAATGGACGCCAATGAGCCGAAAAATGCTCGGCTGAGGTCCGCGCTCGGCCAACTCAATGCACAAAGCCTTCTCGTACACGGCCTCCAAAGACCCAGGACTAAGGTGATTTCTGTTCAATGAAATACCATCTTGCGGGTCTTTTCGTCCGTCTTCCGTGTTGCGGCAACCGTTACATAGTCCACTATGCGCCGGTTGCCGAGCCTTGAATACGAACCAAAATCCGCCCCAATCCGGTACATCATTTTCCGTCAATCGCCTAAAGCCTTTGCCGACTTCCAATGCACACCCGAGAACGCGCCGAGAGGTGGGTTCATTCTCGTCGACTTTTCGTGAATAGATTTGCGTTCATTGGCGTTTATTTTCGGCTGAATCTTCTCCCTGGAGGAGCACAGGAAAGCGAGGGAGCGTAAGCGACGAGCGGAGTGCGACGCCCCCCCCGCGTAGGCGTAGAGCCGAGCCTTTCGTCGAAGTGCGGCGCGTGAGCGCTGGCGGAGACGGAAGGCCCGGCCATGCGTCACGGCGTCCAGTCCTTGTGGGAGTCCTGGTGCCGCGCGGAGTGCGCGCCGGGACGGACGCGGGCCGCCGAAGGCCATGGCCGTCGCCTAATTTTTCGCACCCGAAATCGGACGGGCCCCATTTCGGGTTTCGCGAACAATGGCGACCTCGCAGGTGCGACCAATCATGGCCACGGGGCTTTTCGAATCCACGGGGTGGCGTGGATCGCTAGGTCTCAGGGCGAGGCGGCGTGATAGGGTGCGGTGTGCAAGCTCCACAAGGTGTCCGAAAAACCGACCTCGACTCTCGGATGTTCAACGTCCGGTGTCGTTCCAAAAGAGCCGCACCCATCGGCTATTTGATCCGCATTCCCGGCTCGGCGCCCGCATCCGGACTCAGGATAAAAAGGTCCCGGCCACCGGGACCCGCGGCCAGGACCATACCTTCGGAGCAGCCGAAGCGCATCTTGTGCGGGGCCAGATTGGCGACCACGACCGTAAGTCGGCCCACTAGGTCGGCGGGGTCATAAGCTGCCCGGATGCCGGCGAAGGCGGTCCGGTTCATACCGCCCAGATCGAGGGTCAATCGCAACAGCTTGTCGGCACCCGCTACATAGTCGGCGGCGGTGATGCGGGCGACCCGCAGATCGATCTTGGCGAAATCCCCGATCTCGATGGTATCCGCAATCGGGTCCTGGACCAGATGTTCCCCGGTGCCGGACGCGGGGGAATCGGTACGCTCGGTGTCCGTGCTTGCGAGATCGGCCTTGGACGCCGCCAGCATGGCCCGGACCCGCTTGGGATCGACCCGGGTTATCAGGGGCTTGAAGGCCCCGATCTCGTGATCCAGCAACGGCTTGGAGAGCACCTCCCAAGTCAATGGCGGTATCCGCAGAAAGTCCTCCGCAGTCTGCACGGTACCGGGCAGAACGGGACGCAGGTAGCCGACTAGGACCCGGAATAGGTTCAGCCCTACGGAGCAGATATCCTGAAGCTCTTGCCCACGGTCGGCCGCTTTGGCCACCACCCAAGGGGCCCGCTCGTCGATATAGCGATTGGCGCGGTCGGCCAGGGCCATGACCTCGCGCACCGCGCGGCTGAACTCCCGTCGCTCGTAGGCCTCGGCAATGACATCGCCGGCCTGTACGAGCTCGGCGTACAGCTCCGGCTCGGCACACTGCTCGGCTAGGTGCCCACCGAAATGCTTGGTGATGAACCCGGCGCAGCGGCTGGCGATATTCACCAGCTTGCCCACTAGGTCCGCGTTCACCCGCAGGCTGAAGTCTTCCAGGTTGAGGTCGATATCCTCAATGCCGGGCCCTAGCTTGGCGGCGAAGTAATAGCGCAGATACTCCGGATTCAGGTGCTCCAAATAGGTACGGGCCTTGATGAAGGTACCGCGGGATTTGGACATCTTCTGTCCGTCCACCGTGAGGAAGCCGTGGGCGAAGATGGCGGTCGGTGTGCGGAAGCCTGTGCCCAAAAGCATGGCCGGCCAGAACAGGGCATGGAAATAGGTGATGTCTTTGCCGATGAAGTGGTAAACCTCGGCATCCGAGTACGGGCCCCAAAAATCCTCGAAGACCGGACCCTCCGTGCGCTCGCACAGATTCCGGAAGCTGGCCATGTAGCCGGTGGGAGCGTCCAGCCACACATAGAAGAATTTGCCCGGATGGTCCGGGATCTCGAACCCGAAGTAAGGGGCATCGCGGGAGATATCCCACTCCTCGAGACCCGCCGCGAACCACTCGTCCAGCTTATTGGCGACCTCGGTTTGCAGGCTGCCGCTACGGGTCCACTGCCTGAGCCTATCCTCGAAATCCCCGAGTCGAAAGAAATAATGCTCGGATTCGCGCATCTCCGGCTCGGCACTGGAAATGGTGGAGCGGGGATGCTTGAGTTCGGACGGAGAATAGCTGGCCCCGCAAGCCTCGCAGTTATCCCCATACTGATCGGGCGCCCCGCACTTGGGGCACTCCCCTTGGATGAAGCGATCCGGTAGGAAGATCCCCTCCACCGGATCGTAGGTCTGAGTAATGGTACGGGTGACTATGTGGCCCTGGTCCCGATTACGTGCATAGACCAGACCGGCATAGTGGCGATTCTCCGGCGAGTGGGTCGAATAATAATTATCGAAGCCGATGCGGAAATCCGCGAAATCCGCTTGGTGTTCCTCGGCTACCCGCGCGATCAGCTCCTCGGGCTCGATGCGGTCCTTGCGAGCACGCAGCATGATCGGCGTACCGTGGGCATCGTCGGCACAGACATAATGGCAGCGGTGCCCACGCATCTTCTGGAAACGGACCCAGATGTCCGTCTGAATGTACTCCACTAGGTGGCCGATGTGGATGGGACCATTGGCGTAGGGCAGGGCGCTGGTAACCAGGATATCTCGTGTGTTGTTCATGGCTCGGCCGGGTTCGATGGCTGGGTCCGCCCTCGCGGCGGTACGGGAACGATACCTGCCGCGCTCGGATCGAAGGATTGGTCGTTCTCTCCAACGGGTACCTCAAGCTTTTCTAAGGGACCCTTCCTGCACCGGAGTTGCTTGGCAAGACGGATAGAGAAGGAAAACCGCGAGAGAGCTTACGACGGTCGGACTGGATTTGGCAAAAAACGGGGCGGAATAGTGAGGTGCCCCCAGCCGTTTTGGACAGCCAGACGCCTGTCAGGTCCCGGATAATCGAGTGGTGTTCTAGTCTTGTTGTTGCCGCCGCATAAAGGGCACCTTGAAAGGCGGCTTCCCTGGACTTTTTCACGTGCCGCTACACCGGCATACAACAAAGGAGAAGCACAGGAAAGCGAGGGAGCGTAAGCGACGAGCGGAGTGCGACGACCCCCGCGAAGGCTCGGCCATGCGATACGGCGTCCAGTCATTGTGGGAGTCCTGGCACCGCGCGGAGTGCGCGCCGGGACGGACGCAGGACGAACGCGGGCCGCCGAAGGCCATGGCCGTCGCCTAATTTTTCGCACCCGATATCGGACGGACCCCATTTCGGGTTGCGCGAACAATGGCGACGCTCCAGCGATTGAATCTTTTCTTCAGTTATAAAAAACTCCGAGATTACATCGCATAAAATCACAAAGTATACATATTTTATGTTTTAAAATCAATCCTTTATTTTCTAGACAGCCTCTTACGCCACATAATCATCTGGGACCTGATGTCTATTCGAAATTGGTGGCGCTGAATTCGTAGTGATGGACTTCCTACCGAATCTCTGTTTTCCTTCGATGTGGCAATTGCACGATCAATATATCTCGAGCACCACCCTCGTCTCGGAGTAGACGACACCGGGCTATATAACCATAATAGTCACCTAGTTTCTGCAAGACCGGAACAGGGTACAGAGGGGTTTGATGGAATTTTTCAAGCCTTGACACGAGAACATTTCGCTTTGCTCCCGGCTTTCAAGTACTGGTGTGCTCGAAAGCTGGCGAGGCATCCTGGTCCCGCATGGGTACTTGAATTTTTCAGGATACCCGAGAGGGCTCGCGCAATGGAGGAGCCCAGGAAAGCGAGGGAGCGTAAGCGACGAGCGGAGTGCGACGACTCCCGCGAAGGCGTAGGGCGAGCGTTTCGTCGGAGTGCGGCGCATGAGCGCCGGCGGAGACGAAAGGCCAAGCCGTGCGACATGGCGTCAAGTCCTTGTGGGAGTCCTGGAGCTGCGCGGAGTGCGCACCGGGACGGACGCAAGACGAACGCGGGCCGCCAAAGGCCATGGCCGTCGCCTAATTTTTTGCACCCGAAATCGGACCGACCCCATTTCGGGTTTCGCGAACAATGGTGACGCTCCGGTGTCCAATCTAAGGAAAGTAAAGGTTTGGCAGGAAGCTCGAAGCTACAAATCGAGCGCCACCGATTTCGCGATATGCCCTCCGATCCACCCCAAGCTTAACCGGAGTCTCACCCAAGGCTATCCTTATGTATATCGTTCACATTTCGTCCGAACTCGCACCCGTCGCCAAAGTGGGCGGGTTGGCCGACGTTGTCTTCGGTTTGAGCCGCGAGCTCGAGATTCGCGGTAACGACGTCGAGATCCTACTCCCGAAATACGACTGTCTCTGGTATGACGAAATCTGGGGACTGGATGCCTGCTACCAGGATCTGAAGGTCCCTTGGTTCGGGGGAGATGTTCATTGCATGGTCTTTTTCGGCATGGTCCATGGACGCCGCTGCTATTTCATCGAGCCGCACTCGGAGGAAAACTATTTCAATCGTGGTTCGTTCTATGGCGCCCACGACGACGCCCTGCGGTTTGCCTTCTTCAGCAAAGCGGCTATCGAGTTTCTGCTCAAATCGGGAAAGCGTCCGGCCATCATCCACTGCCATGACTGGCAAACCGGCTTAGTTCCGGTCCTGTTGTGGGAGATCTACCATCGCTTGGGTATGCACGATCAGCGCGTCGTGTACACCATTCATAACTTTCAGCATCAGGGGCTCCATGGGGAGCCCCTCTTATTCGGAACCGGCTTGAATCGACCGGACTACTATTTTCACCGTGACCGCCTGGGTGATGATCACAACCCACATGCCATCAATATCATGAAGGCCGGTATCGTCTATTCGAGCTTTGTAACCACCGTCTCCCCAAAGCATGCTTGGGAGGCTCGCTATACCGACCAGGGTAAAGGGCTCGGTCATACGCTCTCCGTCCACGAGGGCAAATTCGGCGGCGTGCTCAACGGTGTCGACTATGACGTGTGGAACCCCGAGATAGATCGTTTCTTACCCCACCATTACGATGTTTGGCATCTCGATGGGAAATACGCCGACAAGGATGCGCTGCGAGAGCGCCTGATGCTACGCAGAGACTACAAGCCCCTGATCGCCTACGTCGGGCGCCTGGACCACCAGAAGGGTCTACATCTCGTACGTCATGCCATGTTCTACGCCCTGCAACGCGGTGCCCAATTCGTGCTCTTGGGATCGAGTCCGGACCCGAGCGTCAACCATGACTTCGGGAACCTCAAGAACCAGATCAACGACAATCCGGATATCCATATCGAGATCGGATTCAACGAGCAACTCGCCCATCTCATTTATGCCGGCGCGGATATGCTGGTGGTCCCCAGCTTATTCGAGCCCTGTGGTCTCGCCCAATTGATCGCATTGCGTTATGGCACCGTACCCATCGTCAGAACGGTCGGTGGTCTCGTCGATACCATATTCGACCGGGATTACTCGGATAAGCCGTCCGAGTATCGCAACGGCTATGTGTTCGAGAACACGGACTTCCCGGCCATCGAATCGGCCATGGACCGTGCTATCGGGCTCTGGTACGAATTTCCGAAAGAATTTCGGCGCCTGCTGTCCAACGGCATGGTCTATGATTACTCCTGGAACCATCCGGCTCACCACTACCTAGCGATCTACAATCACGTCAGGGCTTAGAGGCTGACTAAGAACTATCCTGTTGATATTAATAGAATATTTACCTTAAGGTGGGCTGTGCCCACCGGCTAGGCGTGGTATGTTGGTGGGCACAGCCCACCCTAAAGGTTAGTTAGTTTTTAGATGATTTCTTAAATATTCTGTTTCGATTGATACTGCTGGTTCCCATGCTGAAACATGTGAGCCGGCAAATGCTATGGATTCGCAAGATTCTCCGAAACAGAGTGTCAGCTCCTTGACAAGCTGGGCGACGGGTTGGCTGGATACTCGAAGAGAACGACGGGTCTTCGGGATCCTGGTCGTATTGGCACAGCTATCAGGCCCCAAGAGGATAGGTGGGTATAGAGCGATCGTGCGATTATCCCATAGAACAAACAAAGTCTTGGTGGAGAGCCCGGCTGCTACGGACCAAGCACCACGCGATTTTTCTAAGGTCCCCCATCATCCCCTTGGTTTCCCACGCCGGCGGGCAATCCCCACCACGTGCGGGCTCATGTCTCCCGACCCCGGTCGGTGCCATCCCCCGACCACTCATAAACCTCGACCGCCAGGGGGTTGCACCGGCGACACCCAGGGGTGCAGGCAATTCCCTCCGGGCCGGAAAGCTTACGGACCCAGCCCTTGCGCTCCAATATATCGAGCATCATACGTAGGGCCTCCGGGTCTGAGTCGAGGCGATGGGAGATATCGCGTAATGTCGCCCGTTGCTGCTCGGCGAGATAAGTGGTGAGCTGGGATAGGATCATGGGATATTCGAGTTTGCCGAGAAGCCCTTGATCAGAACTCCGCAACTAGGCGCAGACCGAAGAGCCAACCCTGCGGATCTTCCTGACTAAGCACCCGGGTGCTTAGGTCGTCCCTCATATATTGAACATCGGCGGTGAGGGCCAAGTACTCGTTGAGAGCTGCGCGGTAGTAAGCCTCGACGATCTGGGAGCTGTCGATGTTTCGATTACCGCCGTCGAGGTAAGCATAGCCGATACTGATATTGTCGTCGTCCCGATTCCAACCGCGACCGCCGCAGTTGAAGCCGCCCGAATACAGGGACCGGTAATCCACGGCGGCATTCTCTTGCTGCCAAGAAACGCGCAGAAAGGCACCAATGGACTCACCGAACGCCTGATCGAACGATAGGCCATAACCGAGGAGGCGCTCTTGCTTCCGACCGGCCGAATCGGGAAATGCCGTGGAAGTTCCCGTTACCAGCAAACGATAGTTACCGCTACCCAGTGTGGTTCGGGGGTGGTAGCCGACCTCAAGGCCCCAGAAATTATAGTTGTTGCCCGTATCGTTCTCGCCCACATTCATACCCACGCCAGTGAGTGTCCACTCCCCGTGCTCCCAGGCCAAGACAGCACCGGCATCGTAAGAACCGAGGTTGTAGCTCCCTGAGTTCACGAAGACCTTATTCATGAATTGAGTGTACTCATCATTGGCATACTCATTGCCATCGATATAGTCGGTAGCATCGATGATGCCGATGGAGGCACCCAAGGTAGACTCATTCCGAAAGGTCCAGGTGTACTTGTACCAAGCGGTGAGCAAGTAATTGCGATCGCGTCCGTTGATACTTTGCACATCGTCCTCCAAATCCGCGGCCCAAGGTGTTAGGTTCCAGGGCGATACCTGACTCAGGCCATCCTCCGTCGCAAACCCGAGCTTGACGAAGAACTCGTTGGCATCATCTGGGTGGTAACTGATCTCGAATTGGATGGGTAAGCCGCCACGGCATTCGTCATCGAACCGATTCAAAGCTGCCCCACCATCCTCCGCGGGCAAACGGGCGGAGATGCTTTGGCACTGGCCGGTGGCCGCCAGAGTACCCCCGATCGATAGCGGCTGGTCGACATCCAACGCCCAGACCGGTAGGACGGCGGTTACTGCCGCGGTGATCAGGACAGGCGTGGCGAGGAGACGAAGATTCTTCGATAGCATGATTTTATTGCCGCTTCGGCGGTTACGCCGGGTCGGAGAGATAGGAGGGCACCTGTAGAAACATTCAAGGTGTCCGTGTCGGGTAGGGATGCCCAACCACTTTCAAGCACATACGTGCTCGAAGGCTGGGAGCGAAGCAAAATATTTCGCTTTGCGGCTTGAAGAATTCCAGGGACGGAGCTTTTCAGCCGCCCACAAAGGCACCAGGAAACCGCTCAATCGAGATCCCGTAGCAACGACGCCCGTATTGTACCGGCGACGGTCACCGCATGGCGATAATGCGGGTGATCGATGCCAACCGTCAGATCCGCACCGCCCTTCAACTTGGTCACCATCTCCGGCAGTAGCTCGAATCGGAGAAAATGCACGGCGGAGGTCTTGGTCCGGTCCGCGCGCTCCAGGTCCTCATCGGCAATGGCCAAGACCTTTTCCTGCCCCGTGACCCGGACCCAGACTTGGCTCTCGATCCCGATGAGCTTGCCGAGTGCCGCCCGGCGCTCATCCACGTCCGGGTACTCCACCATGAAGGTCGCTTTCCAGTTGCTGCCGTCCGGGATCAGTGGGTTGTAGGCCGTGAGCTCGTCGGCGATACCTTCCGGCTCGAAGATACGCTCGATACGCAACATCTCCTGAACTTGGTACTGCATGGTCAAGCGATCCTCGAAGTAGAGGGTCGCATTGGCACCCACGTGGACCTTACGGTCCTGCTTGTGGGCCATGACCCGGGTACGGAAGTCGCCGCGCATCTTGGCATAGTCTTTCAGACTGTAAAGGTCTTCAAGCGTCAGGTGGCGCATTGTTTACTCCGTCGGCTGTGAGTTACGGGATCCTAAAGGCGCCATTAGAGCCCATAGGCCCTGCGCAGTAGGGTCAGCGGGTGTTCGGGCTGACTGCCGTCGGCCAGGGCGTGGCCGATGTGTTGGCCGGCCATGGGGCAATCACTGCCGTAATGGTCGGCCGCGAGCTGCTTCACCTTGGTGACCACCGGCCGCACGATCTTCATGGAAGATTCATAGAATTCCTTCTTGACCGCGTAGGTACCGTCGTGCCCGGAACAACGCTCGATGAACTCCACCTGGGTATCCGGAATCAGGGCGAGCAGCTCGCGGGTCTTTTGGCCGATGTTCTGCACCCGCTGGTGGCAGGCGGCGTGGTAGGCGACCTTGCCTAGGGGCTGCGTGAATGTGGTACTGAGCTTGCCGTGCTTATGGCGCAGCATCAGGTATTCGAAAGGATCGTAGATATGCTCTTTGACCTTTCGGATCCCAGCCTCGTGCGGGAACATGAGCGGTAGCTCTTGCTTGAACATGAGGACGCAGGAGGGTATGGGCGCTACGATGTCCCAGCCCTCGTCCACCAACTTTTCGAGGATCGGGAGATTGGCGTCTTTCGCCTTCTGCACGGACTCCAGGTCCCCCAACTCCAACTTGGGCATGCCGCAGCACCGTTCCTTGCTCGGAATGGTGATCGGAATCCCGTTGTGCTCGAACACCGCGACTAGATCCAGGCCCACATCCGGCTCGTTGACATTGTTGTAGCACGTGGTAAAGAGGGCGACCTTGCCCCTGGTCGGACCCGCAGCCTCGCCCTCGGACCGGCGCCCGATTCGGCCTTTGAGCTGCTTGCGCAGGGTATTGCCGTGGTACTCGGGGACCCGCGCTTGGGGGTGGACGCCGAGCAGGGAGTCCAGGAGCTTGCGGCCGATACCGGATCGGTTGGCGGCGTTGACGACCTCGGAGATCACGGGAATACCCGCCAGGGCTCCAACCCCATCGGTGTTGGACAGCAGCTTGTCCCGTGTCTTGATCCGGCCCCGTTTATGTTTCAGCGCCTTGGCCCGCAGCATCAGGTGCGGGAAATCCAGATTCCACTCGTGGGGTGGGACATAAGGACACTTGGTCATGAAGCACAGATCACACAGATAGCAATGGTCCACTACCCGCCAGTAATCCTCTTTGGCCACGCCGTCCACCTCCATGGTGTCCGACTCGTCTACCAGATCGAACAGAGTGGGAAAAGCCTGACATAGGCTGACGCAGCGTCGGCAACCGTGGCAAATGTCGTATACCCGTTCCAGCTCCCGGAACAAATCATCCTGGTCGAAAAACTTGGGGTCGGTCCACCCGAGTGGGTGCCGGGTGGGTGCCTGCAAGCTACCTTCGCGCATTGTCATGGCTGTGGTCCTCGAGTCTCATACGTTTGGGAGTTTCTACCCGTTGCTATGGGTTGCGCGGAGAGCTAAGGAACGACAGGGAGGCCTCGGGAGCCCTCTTGCAAGGCCCTCGAGGCCTTCGAAGTATCCATGGGGACAGGGATGTCCCGTCGTTTTTCAAGCACGCAGCTGATTGAAAAATCGGAGAATATCGGGATATATTGGCATCGAGATTTGGAAAATCCCAAGCCCGGGACGGCTCAAGGAGCCCAAAAGAGCCGCCGATTATTCCGAAAAGACACCCTCCAGGGATTCGGCGTCCAATGCGCGGTCGGTCCAGGTCTCGATGGTCTTGGGGTCGGCTCGGCAGACGCGCTCGGAGATCTCTCGGTAGGCAAGGGTCCGAAACGCCGGGGCAGTATCCGAAGCAAGAGCCTTGCCTCCCCTTCCAACCGGCCTTTCCGGATACCTAGTTGCACGCCTTGCTGTATACCTTCCTGCAAAGCCTTCTGGCGGATATCCTGAGCGAATTGGGACATTATGGCGGCTTCCTCTTCGGGTCGTACCTCATGGATGATGTGGCGCAAAGTCTGCTCATCGTAGCAGTAGACCTGGATCAGGTAGTGAATGATCGGACGAAGGTCTTCGGAGGCCCTTCGGAGGGCCTCGATCAAGAGGCCTTGGATGGCTATTTGCTGCGCTTTTCTGATGGTATATTTCGTGGCCAACAGCCAAGCCTGTAAGCGGTAGTCTGCGGATAAGACTCGATCCGGGATCCGGCCCAGATCCAACACCGGAAATCGGAAATTGGGCAAGTAGGGCCTCCAGCCTTGCTCGGCGTCCACCAGGGGCAGAAGTTCATCGGGGATCTTCCATTCGTCGGGGCCGTGGTAAAAGACGAAGGGCACGATTGCCGGGAGCTGATCCCAATTCGGATGGCTCCTCTCCCACTGCTTGAGGATCTCGACTAGGTATCTGAGCAGCTGCCAACCGACCTTGTGATTCGGCGTGCTCTTGTGCTCGACGAGCACATACCTTAGCGTACCGCCGCTCAGGTCGGTAACCGGCATAATTCCAAATATTTCTTTTCTAATATATGGGTGATCCTGAATTGCCGGTCATAACGTTGGGACACTAGTGAGGGATTTAGGCGATTTCTGTCGAATGAAATACCATCTTGGTGGTCTTTTCGTCCGTCTTCCGGGTTGCGGCAACTGTTATACCCGCCACCCATGGATTTTCCGCCGCGATGCCGATCTCTCGCACCCGATAGCGGCGTTGCGACTCGTCGCTATAGGGCCCGGCTATTCCTCCTCGTCGCGCCTAGCTTTCGGGCATGATGAATGCCCCTCGTTTTCCAAAAAAACATGTGCGACGGGCATAGGCAACAGAACGATGGGGTACGGGCGATAGCATTGCAACGGAAAGAAAACCCAAGGTGATGGGTATCGGCAAGGCCCCACCCCGAATCGGCCATGGGGCCGCGTATCGGGAAGGGGCCGGGGGTGAGCTGGCCGCGATCAGGCGTCCAGATTATCCAGGGCCTTTTGGAAGCGGTTAGCATGAGAACGCTCGGCCTTGGCCAGGGTCTCGAACCAGTCGGCGATCTCGTCGAAACCCTCGTCACGGGCCGATTTGGCCATACCCGGGTACATGTCGGTATATTCGTGAGTTTCACCGGCGATGGCCGCCTTCAGATTATCGGCGGTGCCGCCGATGGGCAGCCCCGTGGCCGGATCACCGGAAACCTCCAGGTATTCGAGATGACCATGGGCATGGCCGGTCTCGCCTTCGGCGGTGGAGCGGAAGACGGTGGCGACATCGTTGTAGCCTTCTACGTCCGCCTTTGCCGCAAAGTAGAGATAACGGCGATTGGCTTGGGATTCGCCCGCGAACGCATCTTTGAGATTCTGTTCGGTCTTGCTGCCTTTGAGATCCATAGGGACCCTCCGAGTTGTGGTTGATTACCGAATTACGCAATTACGCAGCGATTCGCCCGTTCTGCTTGCCCGAATCCGAGACGATGATCCTAGGTGAGATCGGCGGGCCAACCTGCGCATCGGATTATAGGGTATCTTGAAAAATTCTAAGGTATCCATGCGGGGCCAAGGGTGCCCCACCGGGTTGCAAGCACGTCAATGCTTGAAAACCGGGAGCAAAACGAAAACCCTGTTTTTGCTCCGCGACTTGAAAAATTCCAAGGATGGAATTTTTCAAAATCTCTTACTATAAGGTATCGCCCATACCCCTGTGATGCTAATGGGCATTTTCAATCCGCACGATAGGTAGTAGCTATCGACCGGAGCTGGCAATCAAGGGCCGGGAGCTTTCAAGGTCCCCTTATGGTTTCCTGCAATTGATGGGCACTCACGCCCGTTCCACCGGAAACGCCAGCACTTGGTCGATATGGGTACTACCGGTAGCGACCATGAGCAAGCGGTCCAATCCCAGGGCGACCCCCGCCGTCTCGGGCAGGCCCGCCTCCAGCGCGGCGAGAAACCGTTCATCCACCGGCAATGGTTCCAGGCCCCGCGCGGAGCTTTCATGCCGCTCCGCATCGAAACGCCGGCGTTGCTCGTCGATATCCGTGAGCTCCTGGAATCCATTGGCCAGCTCCATATCTCCCAGGTAAAGCTCGAAGCGTTCCGCCACCGGCTCCGCATCCGGTCGGATCCGGGCCAAGGCGGCTTGGCTCGGCGGGTAATCGTAAACAAAGGTCAACCGCTCCAGCTCCAACCGGGGCTCGATCCGCCGGGTAAGCAAGAGATCCAGCCAACCGTTGCGGTCCAGGTCCAACTCACGGGTACCGGGAATCGCCGCGGCGGCCTGCCGCAAGGTCGTCCCATCCGCCCGCAGGGGGTTCAACCCCAGGTGGATTCGAAACAGCTCCCGATAGCTGATGTGCCGAGCCGCGAGAGTTGGCCGATCCAGGGCATGGCGCACCAGATCGGCGACCTCCGTCATCAGGTCCCGGTAACCCAGATGCGGGCGATACCACTCCAGCATGCTGAACTCGGGGTGGTGCCGGTGCCCGCGTTCGCCATCCCTGAACACCTTGCAGATCTGAAAAATGGGCCCACTGCCCGCTGCCAGGAGGCGCTTCATGGGCAATTCGGGGGAGGTGTGGAGATAAAGGGTCTGCGGCCGTGTGCCGGCAGCGTACCAATGGGTACGAAAGCTGGCGAGGGTAGGCTCGCTGGCGGCGGCCTGGGAGACGATGGGGGTCTCCACCTCCAGGACGCCGAGCGCGGCGAAGAACTCCCGGATACGTCCGAGCAGACGTGCCCGGGCCTGCAACATCTCGATCTCGGCACTGGGACACCAGAAGTCCCGGGGCTGTCCGCAATCACCGCCCACGGGAGCCGCCGGTCACCTAGCCGGCATCGATGACATCGGCTTCTGGACCTAGCAGACCGGGGTACTCGGCTCACCCCTCCTTGGCGCGGGAGACATACTCGCCCGCGCGGGTATCCACCTTAATCAGCTCGCCGGTCTGAACGAACAGGGGTACTCGAACCACCACCCCGGTCTCCAAAGTTGCCGGCTTGCCGCCACCGCCGGAGGTATCCCCCTTGAGCCCCGGATCCGTCTCCGTGATTTCCAGCACCACGAAGTTGGGCGGCTCAATACTCAGGGGGGAGCCGTTCCACAGGGTGACGCCACACAGATCCTGCTCCTTGATCCAATTCACCGCATCCCCCATCGTGGCGGCATCGGCGGACAACTGCTCGTAGGACTCCGGGTCCATGAAATACCACAGGTCCCCGTCGTTATAGAGATACTGCATCCGGGTATCATGGACATTGGCGGCCTCCACCGACTCACCGGATTTGAACGTCTTCTCCACCACCCGCCCGGTCTTCAAGTTGCGTACCCGCACTCGGTTGAAGGCCTGCCCCTTACCGGGCTTGACGAACTCGTTCTCGACAATGACATAGGGATCGCCATCGAGCATGATCTTGAGGCCGCCACGAAACTCGTTGGTACTGAAACTGGCCATGCCATCCTCCCAGTCGGAAAAGCACCTTGAAAGAACCGAGGCACCCTTGCGGGGCAAGGATACCCCGCAAGCTGTTAAGCGCGCATATGCTTGAAAAACGGGCGCAAAGCGAGAATCGCTTCTTCGCATCGAGACTTGGAAAATTGCCGGGACGCGATCTTTCCAATGTCCCCGGAAGAGACTTAAGGGTTCAATGTTAGCGCGAAGCGAGACCGACTGTCAGGCTGCCCCGTGGCGACATGAGCTGAGCACGGCGATCACCCGCCCGGAAGAACTCATCGCCATTCTGGCCCTCGATCCTGACCTGCTCCCTGCGGCCCGTGCGGCGGCACGGCAATTCGGCCTCTTGGTTCCACGGGGTTATGTCGCGCTCATGGTGCCGTCGGACCCGAACGATCCCCTGTTGCGCCAAGTCCTACCTCTGGCGGAAGAGTTGCACAGTCCGCCCGGCTTCACCCCCGACCCGGTGGGTGACTGGGCCGCGGTACGGGGACCCGGCCTGCTGCGGAAATACCAGGGGCGCGCCCTGCTGCTGCTCACCGGTGCCTGTGCCATACACTGCCGCTACTGCTTCCGCCGACACTTTCCTTACGCCGAAGCCTCCGCCCGGATCGACCGCGCTACAGGTGCCGTCGACCGGCTGGTGGCGGACCCATCCATCCACGAAGTCATATTGAGCGGGGGAGAGCCGCTGATATTGGACGATGCCCCCCTCGCCGACCTGATCGGCCGGCTCGCGGAGATCCCCCACCTGCGTCGCCTGCGCCTGCACACCCGGCTGCCGATCGTACTACCTTCCCGTGTCACCGATCGCCTCTGCCGGACCCTGAGCGGGAGCCGCTTGCGCTCGATCCTGGTAGTACAGACCAATCATGCCCAAGAGCTGGGCACGGCGGCCCGAGGCGCCTTGGCATGGCTGCACCGAGCCGGCATCGTGCTCCTCAACCAAAGCGTGCTGCTGCGCGGCGTCAACGACCAAGCGCACCACTTGGCGGCACTGAGCGAGGCGCTGATCGAGAGCCATGTACTTCCCTACTACCTCCACCTGCTTGACCGAGTTTCGGGCACGGCACATTTCGAGCTGGATGCGATCACGGCGGTTCAGCTCATCGAGCAGCTACGCACCCAACTACCCGGCTACTTGGTGCCGCAGTTGGTGAAAGAAATCCCCGGTAAGCCCTACAAGATCCCGATCGAGCGGGAAGCCATAACCGAGGACAAGGTTTCAGGAAGGGAGGCGGACGAAGGAGCACCTTGAAAAGTCGCGGTGCTCGATATGGAGTAATCTTGCGGGGATCTTGAAACATTCCATCCTTAGGAAACTTTACAATAAGCAGCATTCTTTCCATACCGCTCGAATGTTTGCGGCCGAGGTAGCGGAGATGTCATTTCCATAAGCATTTTCAATACTTATTCGGAATCGGTCAATTGTTCAGCGTTTTCTTAGCCACGGTTTCATGTAACCGGCCTTCAACATACTTGTAAAGGATGTTTGCAATTAACGCTTGGTAAGGGATGCCTTCAGCAAGGGCTTTTCTCTGTAGGCCACGAAGATCCTTTGGGCGAGCTGAATATTGATCCAGGCATCCTTCGTGAACATAGCTGCCGCGTATTCTCGATGTCGTTTCCAGGATATCCATTGTATCCTTAGAACATTTTACATTGCCTGATTCGAACGCCTCTAGAATTTTGCGTTCTTCTTGATCTAGCGTGTTCATCTATTGCCACCTCGGTGGGTCTTGGTAGCTTTCCGACTCGGAATAATTGTTTTCAGGAAGACCTCATCTTCCGACTCGACAAACGAGACGTAAGCCCCCTTGCCTCGAGAGGCCGTACACGTCGCCGTGATCAGGCAGCGGTGGGCAGAGGAGTGCCGGCAAACCTTTGCGCCGTTGGCGGACGACGTCGGCCAGATAGGGCCAGGGCGAAGCAGAATGCTTGCGACAGGTCTCAATGACGCTGGCGAGTAACGCGAAGGCACGGGTGCCCTGGGGTGTGCGGGTACCCATACCGATGCGTCGCGCGATGACCCAATGGCGCAGCGCCCTTTCGGCCTCGTTATTCATTAACGGAAGCTCCGGGTGGTCGGGCACGACCCAGAAGGTATCCCAGTCGTTG
>Ga0209681_1000071_pt1 | contig 26495 bp, 20 predicted proteins | sample WorMetLIZISLAND2_3_FD_187416 | JGI IMG/M metagenome (GOLD analysis project Ga0209681, IMG submission 187416) | Marine gutless worms symbiont microbial communities from Max Planck institute for Marine Microbiology, Germany - Olavius clavatus LIZARD... ... | reverse complement strand
TCAGGGCCCGCGGCTACGGGACCACCAGGCACCTGATTACCATCCTCTACCTTGTGGCGGGTAAGTTGACCCGGCTGCCGACTTCTCCGTTCGTCGTCAAGTCGGGGCTTCCCATCACGACTTGAGCCAAGTCGCTATAACCCGCTACCCACACCAAGCGCAAGAGAGCCAAAAAATCGGGAAAGCACTGCGGGGAGAAGATTCAGCCGCAAATAAACGCCAATGGACGCAAATAGATTCAAGAAAAATCGATGAGGATGAACCCACCTCTCGGTGTGTTATCGAGTGTGCATTCATTTGCGGCTAAAATTTCCATAAAAATCCTGCTCACTCGATGTTGCCGGTAATCGAGATTATCCGTACTAGCCCCACCCACCCGACACATCCCGACATCCCGACCATGAGTCTGACCCTACTCCACACCGCAGACTGGCAGATCGGTAAACAATTCGCCCGGATACCTGGGGATGCGGGGGCCGCACTGCGGCTGCGGCGGCCGGAGACCGTCGAGGCCATCGCCGAGCTGGCGCGGGAACGCCGGGGGGATGCCGTATTGGTCGCCGGTGATGTCTTCGAGGACAACGCCGTCTCGGATGAGACCCTGCGGCGGACCATGCATGCCCTGACCCCCTTCCCCGGGCCTTGGGTGCTGTTGCCCGGCAACCACGACGCCGGTCTGACCCAGAGCGCCTGGAGCCGCCTGCGCGAGCTCGCAGCGGTCCCCGAGTCGGTCATCCTCGCCGACCGGCCCGAGCCCATCCCACTCTGCGGGGGTCGGCTGCTGGTGCTGCCCGCCCCGTTGCAACGCCGACACGAGATACGGGACCTCACCGACTGGTTCGATGCCGCACCCTCGGCCGCCGGGACGATACGGGTCGGGCTCGCTCACGGCTCGGTCGCCAATCGTCTGCCCGAGGCGGCCGGGGGCCACAACCCCATCGCCGACAACCGGGCGGAGACCGCCGACCTGGATTATCTGGCCTTGGGCGACTGGCACGGCACCCTCGAGATCGCGCCTCGCACTTGGTACTCGGGCACCCCCGAGCCGGATCGCTTCAAGACCAACGACCCCGGCAATCTCCTGCTGGTCACCTTGGAGGGACATGGCGTCGCGCCCCAGGTGGAGAAGATCCCGGTGGGCCACTACCGATGGGCCCAAATGGCCTGCGAGGTCATGGACGACCAGTCCCTGTCCGTCCTGGACAAACGGCTGGTCACCCTGGGCGACAGTAAGCGGACCCTGGTGCGGCTGGAGCTCACGGGCACCCCGGACTTGGCCACTCGACAGCGCCTCGACGAGCGACTCGCCGACTGGGGTGCCCGTCTGCACTTTCTGGATGTCACCACCGAGGGGCTGTTGGCCCGGCCCAGCGCGGAAGACATCGCCGCCCTGGGGGCCACCGGCTTTGTCCGGGATGCGATTTCGGCCCTGGTCGAGATCGAGGGCGACGCGGGACACCCGGATCAGGCCGCTGCCGGGCAGGCCCTGCAGATCCTCTACCGCGAGCATCAGGGACTGGGGAAATGATCTTGTATCCTTGCCACTCGGGTCCGGATGACAGGGGAGTAGGGAAGACTGGCCGGTCGCCCCTACTCCATATCCACGGGGACCCCACCTTAGCGTCGGCAAGCCGGCGCCTACATCCGATACCGTGCGGTAGGTGCAGGCTTGCCCGCGCCGAATCTGGCACCACGCGGTCACGGTTCCATACCTTTGGCCTTGGCATACACTTGACTCTACCAAGCCGGTCCATTGGCCGCTATTAAGCCCCTCTCCCCTGGCGGGAGAAGGGTTGGGAAGAGGGGGAGCAAAAACGGAGCCCCGACATGCATTTCAAATCCATCCGGGTAGAACGGTTCCGGCAGCTCCGAGACGGGGTCGACCTGCCGCATCTGGAGCCCCGACTGAATGTCATTGCCGGCCGTAATGAGACCGGCAAATCCACCCTGCTGCAGGCCATGCGCGCGGCCCTGTTCGACCGCTACACCAGCCGCGTGGGGAAGCAGCTTCGACCCTACGGGGCCACGGTGAGCCCGGAGGTGCACCTAGTGTTCGACCTGGACGGCACCGAGTACCGACTCACCAAGGTCTTCTCCCGCCGGCGCGAGGGTACCGCCACCCTGGAGGCCGACGACGGCCATCGCTGGGAAGGCTCGGCGGCGGAGGACCAGCTGGCGGAGCTGCTGGGATTCTCCTATGCGAGCCGGGGCGGCAGCCGCCCAAAGCACCAGGGCTTGGCCGGCCTCCTGTGGGTGGAGCAGACCACCGCCTACGCCCCAGTGGCCCTCACCGACCGGTCCCGGCAGCGGATTCACCAAGTGTTCGAGCAAGATATGCGGGAGCTGCTGGGCGGAGACCGGGGCGAGGCCCTGCATCACCGCATCGAGACCCTGTGGGGGGAGTACTTCGACAGCCGGCGCAAGCCACGGGGAGACTACCGGCGCCTGGGAGAACGAGAGGCGGAGCTGAGGGAAAGATTGCAGGCGATACGGGGCGAGCTGGCGGCCTACGAAGACAAGGTCGACCGCTTGGAGCGACAGCAGGCGGAGCTGCGCACCTATCGCGAGGACGGGGCCCTGGACAAGGCCGAGGCGCGGCTACGGTCGGCACAGGCGGCGGCCGAACGGGTGACGGAGCTACAGGCCCAAGTCCGGGCGGGCGAGGAGCAGCTCGGTCGGGCCCAGGCCGAACGGGACGCGGCCAAGCAAGCCTGGGAGGGCCGCGCCAAGCTGATCGGCGAATGCCGGGAGGCCCGACAGGCAGCCGCGACCGCCGAGCAGGCGGTGCGGGAGAAGGAGACCGAGTCGGCACAGCGAAACACACAGCTGGCGCAGCTCCGGACCCGGCTCGTCGAGTTGGAATCCCGTAAGCAGGACCGGGAGGCCAAGCAGCACTTGGCCCGTGATCTCGAGACCCTGGAGCGGCTGGAGGCGGAGCACACGGGGTTGGAAACCCGGCTCACCGAAGCCCGCGCCGCAGACGCCGAGCGACGACGTTGCACGGCGGAGCAGGAAACCATCCGGGTGACCAAGGCCGCGGTGGCCAAACTCAAGAGGATCGAGTGGACCCGCGACCTAGCCGCGGAACGCCTGGGCGCCGCCGCGACCCGGATCCAGCATCAATTGGAGCCCGGAGCAGAGGTCCGTTTGGGGAAGAAAGCCCTCGCCGGTGATGGCTCGGTCCGCCTGACCCAACCCACCAAGCTACGGGTCCCAGGCATCGGACAGCTCCTGATCACCCCCGGCGGAGAGGACCTGGACCGGCTGCAACACCAAGTGGAGCAGGCCGACCGGCAGCTCGCGCAGGGACTCGCCAAGGCGGGCACCATTGATGTGGCCGCCGCCGAGGCCGAGCTACGCCGCGCCCAGGAGCTCGCCGGCCAAGCCGACCGGCAAGCTGCGATCCTCCAGGCGTTGGCACCCGAGGGCCTTCCGGCCCTGGCGGACCAGCTGAGCGCCGGCGACGCCCGACGAGAAGAGCTACGCCGCAAGCTGGGCGACAAAACCGACCGGACAGACCCGAGCGCCCCCCCGGGGGACCTGGAGCAAAAGGTCAAGAGCCTCCGGGACCAAGTCTCGGCGCTGACCGGGGAGGTCCGGGACCAAGAGCAGTTGGCCCAGGAGCTGCGTGAGGCCCTGGCGGGGCTGCGAGCGGAGAAGACCTCCGCGGAACGGCTCGCCCAGCGCCGGGAGGCGGAGCTAGCACAGGCCCGAGTCGAAGCCCCGGACGCCCGGCTACAAGAATCTCGGGACCGGACCGAGCACCAAGTCGATGCCAAGGGCCGCCAGCTGGAGGCGGCGGTCCGGGCACTGGCGGCCGAGAATCCGGAGACCGTCGCCCTGGAGGTCGAACGCTCGCAGCGCGCCCGTGACGACCTGCGGCAGGAGCTCGATCAGCTCGCCCGCGATGTCCGGGACCTCAAGACCGAGCTCCGCGCCCTGGGTCAGAAAGGCTTGGCCGAGGCAGTGGCCTCCGTCGCCGCGGACCACGGCTTCGTGGCCCTGCAACGGGAGCAGGCGGAGCGGCAGGCGCGCGCCCTGAACCTGCTGCAACGCACCCTCGCCGACGCCCTCCGGGGCGCCAAGCAGACCGTCGCCCGGCCGATCACGGACCGGCTCCTGCCCTACCTGCGTCAATTGATTCCGGATGCCGCCCCGACGGTAGACGAGAACCTGATCCTGACCGGTATCCGGCGCAGCGGGGTGGCCGAAGTCTTCGCCGATCTCAGCATCGGCACTCGGGAGCAGCTGGCGGTGTTGGTACGGCTGGCCTATGCCGATCTACTCAGTGCCGCCGGCGTGCCGGTGACTGTGGTCCTCGACGACGCCCTGGTCAACTCGGATGCGGAACGCCGGGAACGGATGCAGGCCATCCTCTACCAAGCGGCGCAGCGTTACCAGATCCTGCTCCTGACCTGCCACGGTCGGGAATATCGGGATTCGGGGGGGACCTTCATCCGCCTCGAAGAGCTGCCGGGCCGAACGCAAGACAGGGAGCCGTCTTAGGGAATCCTCTTTTGCTCTTCCTCTGCCCAACCCCTTTCCTTCCGGATGGTTCCATACCCACGGGGATCCCACCCTAGTGCTGGCAAGCCGGCGCCTACATCCGGCATTAGGGGGAGAGGGGCTTTCAGCCGTCGGAATTCTTACCGATTTCACCCAGGGCGTTCCGCACCTCGGCCTTGATGCCGGAGGCATCCAGGCCACAGTCGGCGAGCTGCTCCTGACGGGTCGCTTGGTTCAGAAATCGATCCGGTAGGCCGAGGTGAAGACAGCAGGTGCCGATACACTCGGCGGCCAACAGCTCGGATACGGCCGAGCCGGCGCCGCCGGCCACGGCGTTCTCCTCCAGAGTGACCAGTAGCCGGTGGGTATACGCCAGCTCCCGGATCCGATCCGCATCCAAGGGCTTGACGAAGCGCATGTCAACCACCGCGGCATCCAAAGATTCCGCGACCTCCAACGCGGGGGCCACCAGGGTACCGAAGGCAAGCAATGCGACCTCTCGACCGGCACGGCGCAGCTCCGCTTTGCCCAGGGGCAAGACCGAGAGCCCCGACTCGACGGCGACACCCGGACCGACACCGCGCGGGTAACGCACCATGGCAGGCCCCGGATGCCGGAGGGCGGTCTGCAACATAAGTCGGCACTGGTTCTCGTCCGACGGGGTCATGATGACCAAGTTGGGGATGGTGCGACCATAGCTGAGATCGAAGGTGCCGGCATGGGTCGCCCCATCGGCCCCCACGAGTCCGGCCCGATCGACTGCCAGAGTCACGTCCAGGTCTTGCAGACAGATATCGTGGATCAGCTGGTCGTAGGCCCGTTGCAGAAAGGTGGAGTAGATGGCCACCACCGGCTTGAGACCCTCGCAGGCCATGCCGGCGGCTAGGGTCAGGGCATGCTGCTCGGCGATCCCAACATCCACATAGCGATCCGGGAAATCGGCCGCGAACCTAGTGAGCCCCGAGCCCTCGCACATGGCTGGCGTGATGCCCACGAGCCGCCGGTCGGCGAGCGCGGCATCGTACAGCCAATCGCCGAAGACCTTGGTGTAGGTGACGCCCCCCGCCGACTTCCGCAGCTTGCCGGTCTCCAGGTTGAAGGGGGTCACCCCGTGATAGACCACCGGCTGACCTTCCGCGGGCTTGTAGCCGTTACCTTTACGGGTGACCACATGGAGGAAACGGGGACCCGGCATGGTCCGCATGTTGCGCAGGGTGGTGAGCAGGGATCCCATGTCATGGCCGTCGATGGGGCCTATGTAGTTGAAGCCCATCTCCTCAAACAGGGTGCCGGGCATTACCATGCCCTTCAGGTGCTCCTCCCAGCGCCCCATGAACTGCTTCAACTGCGGGAGGCGACTCAGGGCGGATTTACCGCCTTCGCGCACCCGGGTATAAAATTTGCCGGAGAGCATCCGCGCCAGATAGCTGCGGATGGCCCCCACCGGCAGTGAGATGGACATGTCGTTGTCGTTCAATACCACCAGCAGGTTCGATTCCAGAGACCCGGCGTGGTTGAGGGCCTCGAAGGCCATCCCGGCACCCAAGGCACCGTCGCCGATTACGGCGATGGTGTGATGGGACTTGCCTTTGGCCTGGGCGGCCATCGCCATGCCCAGAGCGGCGCTGATGGAGGTGCTCGAGTGGCCCACGCCGAAGGTGTCGTAGGGGCTCTCATCGCGTCGGGGGAAGCCCGACAATCCACCGCGCTTGCGCATGTCTTCCATGCGCAAGCGCCGACCAGTCAGGATCTTGTGGGGGTAAGCCTGATGACCGACATCCCAGACCAACCGATCGTTCGGGGTATCGAAAACATAGTGCAGCGCAATCGTGAGCTCCACCACACCTAGCCCCGCCGCCAAGTGACCGCCGGTGCGGGAGACGCTGTCGATGAGAAACTCGCGTAGCTGGTCGGCCAGCTCGGGGAGACGGTCCTCCGGCAACCGGCGCAGATCGGCCGGGAGGTCGAGGCGGGAGAGCAACGGAAAACCGGTTGCCACGGAACGCGCGGCACGGGACTCAGAAGCAGGCATGGAATGACCGGATCAAGGGTAAAGACGAAAGCGAGAGTTTAGACCAATCGTCTCCGCGGTGCGCGTGCAGGTACCTGTAAGGTGATGGGTACGGCCCTTTTGAAACAACACCGGGCGTTGAAAGCCGAGAAAGGTTTTGTGTGTCGAGCTGGCCGAGCGCGGACCTCAGCCAAGTATTTTTCGGCTTATTTGCGTCCATTCGCGTTCATTTGCGGCAAAAAAAGAAGATATCGAGTCAGCCCAATGGTGGGTACAGCCTACCCTATGGTCGGCTGAGCCATTGTCTCTGGGTTTCTCCGCGTCGTTTCAAAAGAGCCACACCCTAAGGCGATTGACGGCAGAGGAGGAGCCCAGGAAAGCGAGGGAGCGTAAGCGACGAGCGGAGTACGACGACCCCGCGTAGGCGTAGGGTCGGGCGTTTCGTCGGAGTGCGGTGCGTGAGCGCCGGCGGAGACGAAAGGCCAAGCCATGCGACACGGCGTCCAGTCATTGCGGGAGTCCTGGTGCCGCGCGGAGTGCGCGCCGGAACGGACGCAGGACGAACGCGGGCCGCCGAAGGCCATGGCCGTCGCCTCATTTTGTGCACCCGACACCGGACGGACCCCATTTCGGGTTTTGCGAACAATGGCGACGCTCCGGAAATTGCAATTGCTCATCGTTAGCTTCTCCCAAAACAATTCGTTTAAGGGCGATTAGCCACCAACTAAATACAACAACAATAAAGTCGTTCCATCCTTTTGCGGGAAACTGGAAGCTCCCGAAATCGAAGAAAACAACTCCTGTTACCGCCTGACTTTTCGAAAAGTCGATAGATACGGGATCGGTCTTAATAGAAATCATACGCAAAGGGTAACTATTCAGGACCTCTTGCCAAGAGGTAGGCTACACACGTAATCTATGCCCATGCCGGACAACCCACCCTAACCCATTCTCCGGAAAACCCTGACGACGAGCTTAAGCGGTTGCGTGAACGGGTTGCGGAGTAGACAGCGCTCATTGCGCAGCTGCGCGAGCACATCCGGGAGTTGGAAGCGCGCCTGGCCAAGGATAGCCACAACTCCAGCCGGCCGCCATCCTCAGACTTTCCGTTCAAGAAGCCGCCACCACGCTCGCAACGCCAACCCAGCGGGCGCAAGCCCGGTGGACAACCGGGCCATGCGGTGTCACTCGTTCCCTGGTCGATCACCCCGACCAGTGCGGGATCATCCCGTTGACGGGGACCTGCGCCTGCGGACGTTGCGGCACCGGGATCGCGGCTACAGTGCTCGCGGAGCGACGCCAAGTGGTCGAGGTGGTAATCCAGCGTAAGGTCATCGAGTACCGCATTGTCGGCGGAACCGGTGCCTGTGGGCGCGCGCAACGCAGCACGTTTCCTGCAGGGATTGAGGCCCCGGTGCAATACGGACTGGGCGTATCGGCCTTTGCGGTCTACATGACCCAATACCAGTTGTTGCCCTACCAGCACACCGCCGAGGTGCTCAATGAGCTGGCCGGCCTTGGGACATCACCGGGCACCCTCCAGCGCGCCGTACGGGTGGCCGCCACCCGCCTGGAGACGACAGCCAACGCGATTCGCCGCGCACTCGTCGCCGCGCCAGTGGCCCATGCCGACGAAACCGGCCGGCGCGTGAACGGCAACCTGTACCGGCTACACGTACTCAGCACCGACCGGTTTACGGCCTGCTGCCCTCATCCCAAACGTGGGGCCGAGGCCCCGGATGCGTTCGGCTTGTTGGCGCCGTTCGCTGGCGTACTCATGCATGATCATGGGTCAGCCTGCCAGCGCTACTCATGTTGGCAGGCCTTCTGCAAGGCCCATCATCTACGTGAGCTAACCGCTATCGCTGAGAGGTCTCCAAGCCAGCCGTGGGCAACCGATATGATCGCGCTGTTGTGCCAGGCCAATGCCCTGGTCGGCGAGGCCCAGAACCTCAAGGCATTGCCCACCGGCGACGTCGAGCGCTTGCGGACCCGCTACGACACCATCCTCACCGAAGCCGAAGCCGGCAATCCTCCCCGTCCCCGCCGTCCCGGCACCCGCGGGCGGATCAAACAATCCCCGGCCGGCAACCTCATTCGGCGACTGCGCGAGCACCGCAACGAGGTCCTGCGCTTCCTCACCGACCTGCGCGTTCCCGGCGACAACAACCCGGCCGAACGCGACCTGCGAATGCCCAAACTCCAACAGAAAGTCTCCGGTTGTTTCCGCTCCGATACCGGCGGAGATGTCTTTGCCATCCTCCGCTCCTGCCTTTCGACTCGCCGCAAACAATCCGACGATATTTTCAACTCGCTCGTCCTGACCTTCCAGGGGCAACCCCTAATGCCCCAATTGGAGTAGCTGAATAGTTACAATTAACGAGCTTGTAGGAAGGGAAGTCTTTTGGCAGATACCGCCAGGGACAACCTGTTTTATTCAAATAAAAAATGGCATTTAGGAGTTCGCGAAGATCACGTTTTCGTGGGCGTCCGATGGTATAGGATTCCAATTCGTTGATGATGGGCTCAAGGATTTCCCCTTCTTCGTCGGTGAGGTCACTCGGGTACCTGACAGCCGATTGAATCTTTCCTTCAGTCATAGCAAACTCCGGGATTACATCGCATAAAATCACAAAATGTACATATTTAATTTAAATTCAATGTGTTACTTTCTAGGCAGCCTCTATCTGAGCTATCCCCACAGTCTCGAACGAGGAGTACGCCAATGAGTCGTTTTCGCAAGCGATCACAGGCTATCTGGCCTTGTCAGTACCCTCTTGTTTGGACGCCCAGATATCGCTTTCGGACCTTGAGTGGTCCGGTGGCGGAGGAAGTGAGCCGCGGTATCCGAACGTTTTCGGAGCAGTTCACGTGTGAGGCGGTGGAGTTAAACGTACAAATCGACCATGTACACCTGTTGGTGATGATTCCGCCAAAGATTTCGGTATCGGATTATGTCGGGACGGTGAAGGATCGAACGGCGATTCGAGTCTTCAACCGGTTTCAGCATTCGAAACGTAAGCTCTATTGGGGCAATCACTTTTAGGTCAAGGGTTACTGCGCCGACACGGTTGGGCTCGATGCCGAGAAGATTCGGGCTTACATCCAGTACCAAGAGAAACGGGAACGCCTGATGGAGCACGGTAGGCTAAAGTTCTAACTGACCGAACTCTAATCCTGGGGACCGCCGGACCTTGCCTCCTCTGGAGGCAAAGCCCCCCTTTCTAAAAGGGGGGCTTTTTTACTGGTGAAATCTATAACTATCAAAAGCTGCGTCAGGACTTGGAAGCTGCCGGCCATCGGTTCAGGTCCACATCCGACACCGAGGTATTCGAGGTATTGCTCGGACTCTATGCCGTCCACATTTCGTCTCCGCCGGCGCTCACGCGCCGCACTCCGACGAAACGCACGACCCTACGCCTACGCGGGGATCGTCGCACTCCGCTCGTCGCTTACGCTCCCTCGATTTCCTATGCTCCTCCTTGCTCGTGATCCTTTTGGCATCAAGCCGCTCTATTTGGCCGATGATGGCAAGACTCTACGTTTTGCCTCACAAGTCAAAGCCCTGCTCGCCAGCGACGAGGTAGACACTGCGCCCGACGCCGCCGGTCACTGTGGTTTTTTGGCTCTCTTGCGTTTGGTGTGGGTAGCGGGCCGCGACCTGACTCAAGTCGTGATGGGAAGCCCCGACTTGACGACGAACGGAGAAGTCGGCAGCCGGGTCAACTTACCCGCCACAAGGTAGAGGATGGTAATCAGGTGCCTGGTGGTCCCGTAGCCGCGGGCCCTGACTTTGGCGGCCTGGATGAGCGAAGTGACCGCCTCGACACGGCCGTTGGTGAGCCTGAAATCGAACGCATTGAGGAGGCCTGGCCAGTGCTTCTTAAGCGTCTTGGCCACCGCTTTGATCGGCTCCGGGCGGCAACGGCGCGCCCAGCTGTACCATCTGTCGAGGAGCGGCTCGGCCTGCACCGCGCTCTGAGCGCTGTGGAAGAGCTCGCGTAACGTCTCCTGGATCCGGAAGCCACGGTGTGTCTTGAGGTTTTGGCGCTTGAGTTCCGCAAACCGGGCTTTCTGGCGGTTACTCCAAGCGTGCTTGTCCTTGAGCCAGATATAGCGTGTACGCCGCCGCTCCGGGGCCCTTTTGACTTCTTGGCGACGCACTGCGTCAACTGCCTTGTTGACGAGCTGAATGACGTGAAACTCATCGAAGGTGATCGCCGCCCAGGGCAGATGCTCACATACGCCAGCCTGGTAGCTTGCCGACATATCCATACAGACCGCGCAGCTGTTCCCGGCACAGGCGCCATGAGCCTCGAGCGCATCGGCAAACTGGGCCACGACCCGGGCTTTTCGCCCTTCGCAGGCGTAGAGCACACGCTGGGCGTCGAGGTCGTGAAATAGGCTGATGTCATTGTGTCCGCGCCGTGAGTCGGTCTCGTCGAGACCGCCCGAGGGACAGTCGAGAAGTCCTCCTGAGCGTGCGCCTGATCAACGTAATAATCGAGGGTACGCCAGACACGCCCGTCGCTGACGCTAGGCAATTGAGCGACCCGAGAGACCGTCATCACCTTGCATAGGATGACCAGTAAGGCCTCCATCCGTAGGTTGAAGCCGCTTTGGGGCACGCTCAGGGCGCCACGGCCTGGGGGTAGTCCTGGCGCAGGAATGGCATCGCACACGCGGTACCTTGGCGTGGATGCAGGCTTGGAACTGGAAGAAGTTAATGAAGACCCAACCACAGCTGCGTGATATCCTCGACTATACACCAGTCGCCTCGCGCTTCGGGACCAGTGGGGTGCGGGCCCTGGTGCGGGACCTGACCGATCTGGAGGTCTACAGCCTCACCCTGGGTACCTTGCGGTATCTGGAGACCATCAGCAAGGTCGGGGCCGAGGCGTTGCTGCGCGAGTCCCTGCGGATTCCCATCAGCGGGGATCTAAGACCTTCGACGCCCCGGATTCTGGCGGCTACGGCGCGTGCGATTTCGGACGCCGGTTACCATGTGGACTATGTAGGCCAACTGCCTACCCCCGCATTGACCTTTTACGCCCTGGAGCGAGGGGTCATGAGCTTCATGTGTACCGGCAGTCATATTCCGGTGGATCGGAATGGGCAGAAGGCCAACCGCTGCGATGGCGAGGTCCTGAAGTCCGACGAGCCGGGTATCGTTGCTGCGGTGGCGGCGGTTCGGCAGCAGGAGTACCTCCGCCCAGCGGAGACCTCCGGTTTCGATTCCGCGGGGATGTTGAGACCCGAGCAGCAGCCGGTCCTGCCACCAGTGGACCCGGCGGCCGAGCAGCTATACCTCGAACGCTACCGTCGGGTATTTCCTCCCGATGGCCTCAAGGGTTGGCGCGTCCTGTTCTACGAGTATGCCGCTGTGGGGCGGGATCTGCTGCCGCGGATCCTGGCGCTGTCGGGGGCTGAAGTGATCCAAGTTGGGCGCAGCGATGCTTTTATCCCCATCGATACCGAGGCGATTTCCGCAGCGCATCTGGAGATGTTGGCGGAGCTGGTGGCGGAGCAGCAGGCCATCCATGGTCAGATCGACGCCGTCCTGTCCACGGATGGCGACAGCGATCGGCCATTGATCCTCGGTGTCAACCCGTCCGGCGAGCTCGCTCGCCCCCGCTTGCAGTTCTTTCCGGGCGATCTGGTCGGTGCCCTGGTCGCCGAGTACCTGCGGGCGGATGCCGTCTCGGTGCCGATCAGTACCAACCCCGGTGTGCATGAGCATTTCAGGGACAAGGGCTTGACGACGACCAAGACGCGGATCGGATCGCCCTTTGTCATCACCGCGATGCAGGAGGCCTTGACCCAGGGTAAGCAGCGGGTGGTCGGTTGGGAGGCCAACGGCGGGTTCCTCGTCGGCTCCGAGATGGCCCTGAATGGCGGTGTGCTGCGGGCGCTTCCCACCCGTGACGCCATCCTGCCCATGCTCGCCGTGCTCTATGCCGCGGCTGGGCAGGGAGTGACCTTATCCGAGCTTTTCGACCGCCTGCCGCGCTGGTATGGCAAGGCGGACCTGATCGACGATTTTCCGCAGGATGTTAGCCACGAGATCCTCACCTATTTTCAACCGCCGGACGCGGCCATTCAGTGGCTGGAGTTCGACCCTGACCGCATCCGGCTGCGGGGGCCGACCGAGGCCATCATCGGCGAGTGGTCGCCGGACGACCCGCAGGGGCGGGCATTCGAACGCAAACGGCAGGTCCTAGCCGATATCTTTTCGGCCGCAAGGGGCTTCGGAGCTATTGAGCGCATCAATCTCCAAGACGGTATCCGCTGCTTCTTCCGAAACGGGGATATCGCCCACATACGGCCCTCGGGCAATGCGCCCCAGCTGCGTATTTACGCCCATTCCCGCACCCGGGCCCGAGCGGACGAGATCGCTGCGATGGCGGTGGCAGAGCCCCATGGCCTGCTGCGCGATCTTCAGCAGCTCATCGAAGACAGGTAGCAAGGGGTCAGCGCCATTCAGCCCTGATTCCTCTGGGTGCGGCTCTCATCAAACATTACATAACATACTCTTATAAGATGGATTTTTTGTACTCGTCAAGCAGCCTCACTGAGTGTAAGGTCGAGATGCTTGGCCTTCACACCAGTGTCTGAACGGTCTCGGTTCCCCGCGGCCCTCTATTGGTGTGGGTAACGCCATTTTCCCGCCGCATAGGGTAGCCCTCTCCGAGCATAAGCGATTGACGAGGTACGTCGCCAAGCAGTCGAAATGGTCCCAGAGCTGTGGCGCACCCGCTACATCCGGCTCGAGGACAAACCGGCTTGGAGTAACCGGCAGAGAACCCGGTTTGCGGATCTCAAGGACCGAAACCTCAAAATACACCGTGCCTTCCGGATCAAGGAGACGTTACGCAAGATTTTCAACAGCGCCCAGAGCGCGGCGCAGGCCGAGCCGCTCCAAGTGGTACAGCTGGGCGCGCCATTGCCGCCTGGGCCGATCAAGGCGGTAGTCAAGACCAACTGGCCAAGCCTCCTCGATGCTTTCGATTCCAGGCTCACCAACGGCCGTGTCGAGGCGGTCAATTCACTCATCCGGACGCCAAAGCCAAGGTCTAGGGGACAACCAAACACCTGATCGCCATCGCCTGCCCCTTGTAGCGGGCAAGCTGACCCAGCTGTCGACTTCTCCGTTCGTCGTTAAGTCGGGTCTTCCCATTAGGGATCGAGTCATGTCGCTATAACCCGCTACCGCTACCCACACCGAACGTGAGAGAGCCTGAAAATCCGAGTAGTCGAGGTCGGTTAACCGCATCGGCGGGGATTGCCTAGGCTGGCTGTGCCCGCCGGAAAATATCGAGTAAGCGCTGCGGGGAAAAAATTCAGCCGCAAATAAACGCCAATGGGTGCGACTCTTTTGAAACGACGCCAGGCGTCCAATAATCCGAGAGTTCAGATCGGGTTTTCGGTCCCGTTGTGGAGCTAGCACACCGTCCATTTCAAGCCGCCTCGCGCTCGGCCAGCGGGATCGGCGGTCCGGGGTAATGGCGTTTATGCTCCTGTTCGAAATGAAACGCCCGGTAGGTGGCCACGTCGCCACTGACCTTCAGCGGGCGTAGTTTAAGGATGGCCTCAGCCCGCTCCAGACCCCAACGCGCACCGGTAATATCCATCCGATCCTTGACTAGGTAACGGCAGGTGCCTTCGATAACCCCGATCGCAATCGGCAGCCCATATGCCAAAGCATAGCACAGGACAAAAATCGCAATATATTAATTTAAAATAAGTATTTTTGTTACAGTTGAGCTGGGTGTTCAAGCCACCCTTACCGAATTTTAGCATAACCTTATTAATAATAAATAAATTTTTTCTGAGGGCTCCCAGCGATGGATTCAGAATGTCGCCGCTCTTGTGCTTCTGTTGCCTGGCTGTTTCGGTTGGAACTTGGTCAGAACCAAATGCCTGGCCGGTCTGATTATCGCTTTGATCAAGATCAGGACCGTCAATTTCGCGCAATTAGCCACTGCTCTTCCCGGTGGCACCTTGAAAGACTCGAAGTATAAACATATTCAACGCCTGTTCAGAACCTTTCCTCTCGACTTCTCCACCGTGGCTCGGTTTATTGCCAGTCAGTTGCCCGAGGGTCAGTATCTACTGACCCTGGATTGAACCAACTGGAAATTCGGTCAAACCCATATCAATATTCTGTACTTGGCGATCCCCGTGTTATCGATCCTGTCAGATAAAACAGGCAATTCCAATACGGACGAACGCATTCTACTCATCAACAGGTTTATCGAGCTATTCGGGGTGGGAAAAATTGATGGCTACCTCGCCGATAGAGAATTCATCGGTACGGAATTTGTTCGCTATCTCATTAAAAATGAAATAAAACTCAGGATTCGCATGCAGCACATACACGCGTCGCTCGGTGCCGGAATGGCCCGGCACCGGCTCGCAATTTCTTTCGTAACTTGGCACCTTGAAGAGCCAAGGATTCAATTTTGAAGCAACCCATCTGACCGGGTTGGATCGTATTGAGAGGCTTCTGGCCTTGTTAGCGATCGCCTTCTGCTGGGCGCATCTCCTCGGGGAATGGTCACACGAGCAAAAACCGATCCCAATCAAGAGCCATCGCCGTCCGGCCATCAGTATTTTCAGGTATGGTTTGGGCTGGCTGAGAGAGATTTTATTCAACATGACGGAAAAGCTTGAGGCGTTTTACCAAGCCGTCGTTTTATTCGGAGCACCACGAAGATCAATTTAGACGTTTGATTTTAAATGTAAATTTATATCCAGTGCTGTGATGCCAGGGCTTGATCGTATTGGAGTCGTTTCTGGTTTTACGGGTAGCCCGGAGCGTCGCCATTTTTCGCGGAACCCGAAATGGGGTCCGTCCGATTTCGGGGGCGAAAAATTAGGCGACGGCCATGGCCTTCGGCGGCCCGCGTTCGTCCTGCGTCCATCCCGGCGCGCACTCCGCGCGACGCCAGGACTCCCACAATGACTGGACGCCGTATCGCATGGCCGAGCCTTTCGTCTCCGCCGGCGCTCACGCGCCGCACTCCGACGAAATGCACGACCCTACGGCTACGCGGGGGTCGTCGCTCTCCGCTCGTCGCTTACGCTCCCTCGCTTTCCTGTGCTCCTCCTTCGTTTCCTTCGTCGGCATGGGCCACTGGCGCGGCGACGAGTGCGCGGCGAATCGCGGTGACTGGTGCCTCCAGGCGGGTGGCGGCCACCCGTACGGCGCGCTGGAGGGTGCCCGGTGAGGTCCCAAGGCCGGCCAGCTCATTGAGCACCTCGGCGGTGTGCTGGTAGGGCAACAACTGATATTGGGTCATGTAGACCGCAAAGGCCGATACGCCCGGTCCGTATTGCACCAGGGCCTCAATCCCTGCAGGAAACGTGTTGCGTTGCGCGCGCCCGCAGACACAAGTCCCGCCGACAATGCGGTACTCGATGACCTTACGCTGGATCTCCACCTCGACCACTTGGCGTCGCTCCGCGAGCACTGTAGCCGCGATCCCGGTACCGCAACGTCCGCAGGCGCAGGTCCCCGTCAACGGGATGATCCCGCACTGGTCGGGGTCATCAACCAGGGAGCGAGTGACACCGCGTCGGCCCGGTTGTCCACCGGGCTTGCGCCCGCTGGGTTGGCGCTGCGAGCGTGGTGGCGGCTTCTTGAACAGTGAGTCCGAGGATGGCGGCCCGGCTGGAGTTGTGGCTATCCTTGGCCAAGCGCGCTTCCGACTCCCGGATGCGCTCGCGCAGATGTGCGCAATGAGCGCCGTCTGCTCCGCAACCCATTCACGCAACCGCTTAAGTTTGTCGTCAGGGCTTTCCGGAGAGTGGGTTAGGGTGGGTTGTTCCAGCATGGGCATAGATTACGTGTGTAGCCTGCCACTTGGCAGGAGGTCCTGAATAGTTACATAGGGTTGCCCCTAATGACCGCGGAATAGCTAATCATGTAGGGGCGATTCATGAATCGCCCCTACATGTTCCCTACACACCGGAAACAATGAAATCATAACACCACCAAAGAAGATATCGAGTCAGCTCAAGGGTGGGCACAACTCATCCTATGATCGGCTGAGCCTTTGTCTCTGGGTTTCTCCACGTCGTTTCAAAAGAGAACCCACCCCACCAGATAGGTAGCGCGCTGTCGCGCAGCAAACAAGTGGCAAGTGGCAAGATAGGGGGCCGCGGGGAACCGAGACCGTTCAGACACTGGTATGAAGGCTAGGCATCTCGGCTTTACAGTCCGTGAGGCCGCTTGACTTGACATGTACGAATAAATTCAATTGTAAAACAGCTTCTTACGAGATGATTTGATGAGAGACGCCCCCAACGCCCTTGCATATATCAAGGGCGCTGACTCCTTTCCAGACCCCTTTCCAGGGCTACCGAATGATCATTCGATAGAAAGCAACAGCTTGGCGATTAAGAACTAATATATTGATTTATATAGATACGTACCCGTAGGGTGGGCTGTTCCCACCGGTCAAACGTGGTATGTTGGTGGATACAGCCCACCCTACAGGGTAGTTAGTTTTTAGATAGCTTCTAAGGGACCAGGAGGCGTCGCCGATGTGGCGGGCCGATCTCGACCGATTTGCGTTGATTTGCGTTCATTGGCGGCAGAAAAGAGCTGCCGATGGAACAACCGAGCCGATGTTATCGATATTTCAGTATGACTGTATGAGTAACCCTTACTCTCGGGGTCCGATTAGGCCAGGGCGTTCAAGCCGGCGCACTTCATAAGGATCGGGTAGATAATCCGACCTTCCCGGCTTGCTTACCTGACAACCGCTTGTCTCAGTCGTGATGATCATTCGAAGCCTTGCCCCCTTTGTTACCCTATTTGGGTTGGAAAGCGACTTCCGGCTAAAATTCCAAGCTTCGGGAGCTTCCCCGCAAATCGGCGGTCCTTCCCGGGTTCTTCCAACATCCGACCGGCAATAAAGAACACAGCAAGGAGCCTTTGCATGATCGAGGTTCGACGACTCACCCGCAGCTACGGCGACCTCAAGGCCGTGGCCGATGTCTCGTTCGACATCGGCCGCTCCGAGGTCGTGGGTCTTTTAGGCCGCAACGGGGCCGGTAAGACCACCGTCATGAAGATGCTCACCGGCTACCTGGAGCCGGACGCCGGGGACATCCTCATCGAGGGTCTCGATATCCGCAGGCAAAGGCGCGCGGTCCAGCAACACATCGGCTACCTACCGGAGAATTGCCCCCTGTACCCGGAAATGACGGTGATCGATTTTCTGGATTACCAGGCAACCCTCCATGGCCTACCGCCGTCCAAGCGCCCTACCGCGATCCGCGATGCTATCGAGCGCACGGACCTGGAACCCAAGGCGGACCAAGTCATCGCCACCCTCTCCCGCGGCTACCACCAGCGGGTCGGCGTGGCCCAAGCCATTCTGCATCGGCCGCAGGTCCTGATCCTGGACGAGCCCACCAACGGACTGGATCCATCCCAGATCCAACACATCCGGACCCTGATCCGGGAGCTGGCCGAGCACGCGACCCTGATCCTATCGACCCATATCCTGCAAGAGGTCGAGGCCGTCTGCGACCGGGTGCTCATCATGCGCGCCGGACGCCTGGCCCTGGACTCCAAGCTCGACGCCCTGAGCAACCCGCAGCGCCTGCTCGTGGCCCTGGTGCAGACCCCCGAGCAGGCGACCCCGGTGCTGATGGGGCCGGACCCGGTGACCGCCGTGGAGCCCATGGAGACCTTGGACGGCCGCCACCGCTACGCTCTGGACACCGCCGACCCGGCCGGCACCGCCCCCCTGGTCGCCCGTGCGGTAAGCGCGGTAGGTTGGGACCTGTACGGCCTGCAACCGGAGGTCCGGGACCTGGAGATCCTATTCGGCGCGGTCAGCCAGCAACAGGAGGGGCCCCATGTCTGAGATCCGATCCATCGCCCGCAAGGAGCTGTGGGGCTTCTTCGCCTCGCCGGTGGCCTACATCTTCCTGGGCGCCTTTCTGGCGGTAAACCTGTTCGTCTTCTTCTGGGTCGAGGCCTTCTTCGCCCGCAACCTAGCGGACGCCCGTCCCCTGTTCGAGTGGATGCCGGTGTTGCTCATCTTCCTGGTGGCGGCACTGACCATGCGCCTGTGGAGCGAGGAACGCCGCGCCGGCACCCTGGAGATCCTACTCACCCTGCCGGTGTCACCCTTGCGCCTAGTGCTGGGCAAATTCCTGGCGGCCCTGGCCCTGGTGGCGGTGGCCCTGGTGCTCACCCTACCCTTGCCCATCACCATCTCGCTCCTCGGGCCCCTGGACTGGGGACCCGTGCTCGGGGCCTATCTGGCCACCCTGCTGCTGGCCGCAGCCTATATCGCCATCGGCCTCTTCGTCTCCGCCCGCACGGACAATCCCATAGTCAGCCTCATCGGCAGCACCCTGGTGTGCGGGCTGTTCTTTCTGCTGGGCTCGGATGCCCTCACCGGCCTGTTGGGACACCGCGGCGGCGAGATCCTGGAGCTGCTGGGTAGCGGCTCGCGCTTCGAATCCATCACCCGCGGTGTTATCGACCTGCGCGATCTCTCTTTCTATCTCGGTATCGTCGGTCTGTTCCTGGCCTTCAACGTCTACTCGCTGGAGAAGCTACGCTGGGCCGAGGCCACCGCAAACCCCAAGCGCCACCAGCGCTGGGCCCTAGTCACCGGGCTATTCGCGACCAACCTCCTAGTCGCCAACCTATGGCTGCACCAGATCGACTGGATGCGGGCGGATATCACCCAGGGACGGATCTACTCCATCTCCGAGGCCACCCGCAACTACCTGGACCAGATCCGGGAGCCATTGCTGATCCGCGGCTATTTCAGTGCCCGGACCCATCCGCTGCTGGCCCCCCTGGTACCCCGGCTGCGGGACCTGTTGCGGGAGTACGAGGTCGCCGGCGACGGCCGCATCCGGGTGGAATTCGTCGATCCGATGGAGGAGCCTGAGCTAGAACGGGAGGCCGGGGAGCGTTACGGCATCCGCCCGGTGGCCTTCCAGACCGCCAGCAAATATCAGGCGGCGGTAGTCAACTCCTATTTCGACCTGCTGATCCAGTACGGCGACCGCCACGAAAAGTTGAGCTTCCGCGAGCTCATCGAGGTCCGGGACCCGGGCGAGGGAGAGCTGGAGGTGCGCCTGCGCAACCCGGAGCACGACATCACCCGGACCATCAAAAAGCTGCTCTACGGCTACCAGGGCGGAGGCGATATCTTCCAGGAGCTGACCCGACCCGTGACCTTCCACGGCTACATCTCGACGGTCGACAAGCTGCCGGAGCCTCTGCCCGGTCTGTTGGAAGAATTACGGGCGGTACTCGCCGAGCTGGCGGAAGACGCCGACAGCAAGTTCACCTTCGACATCCGGGACCCGGCCGCCGGCGACGGCACTCTGGAGCACGAGATCAAAGAACGCTTCGGCTTCCAACCCTTGGTCCTGGACCTGTTGAGCCCCGAATCCTTCCATTTCTATATGGTCTTGGAATCCGGCGATCAGGCTCTTCCCATTCCCCTGCCCGAGGAGCTCGACAAGGCCGGTCTGAAACGGGGCATCAAGGCCGGAATCAAACGCTTCGCACCCGGCTTCCTCAAGACAGTCGCCCTCTACACACCGCCCCGGAGCGGCGGCGAATTCATGGCGTCATCCGGCCCAGGCTACAGCGCGCTGGAGGAAAGCCTGACGGCCAATATGACCCTCAAGCGGGCAACGCTCGATCAGGGCACCATCCCCGAAGACACGGACCTGCTGCTGGTGGCCGGACCCGAGGACCTGGACCCGAAACAGGTCTTCGCCATCGACCAATTCCTGATGCAGGGGGGGGCGGTAGTCCTTGCCGCCTCGCCCTACCATCTGGACTTTAGCGGCAATACCATCCGCGCCCGGAGCCAATCGACAGGCCTGGAGGAATGGTTGACCCATCAGGGCATCAAGCTCGAGACGACCCTGGTCTTGGATCGGCAGAGCACCCCCTTCCCGATCCCCATGCAACGCGAGGTAGCAGGATTCCTGATCGAAGAAATCCGGAAGATCGCCTACCCCTACTTCCTGGATCTCCGTGACGAGGGCATGGACCAGGAGACGAGCATCACCTCCGGGCTCGGGCAAATCACCCTGAACTGGGCCTCGCCCCTGAAGATCGATCCGGAGAAAAACCGAGACCGCCAAGTGATCGAGCTGCTGAAAAGTTCGGCGGAATCCTGGGCCAATGACTCCGCCGACATTCGGCCCGATTTCGAGACTCACGGCCCCCTCGGCTTCGCCATAGGGAAGGACCCGGGCAGCCGACTCTTGGCGGTCGCGGTCCGGGGCCGCTTTGGCTCCTTCTTTGCCGGCAAGCCTTCGCCCCTGCTGGAAGCTGCGGAGGAGGCGGAAGAAGCGGACGAGGAACCGACCACCGAATCGCAAGCAACGGAAGCAGCAGAGGAGAAAAAGGAGCCGGCCCAGCCGACGATATCGAGCGTCGTGGAGACCTCGCCCCCCTCGGCCCGGCTGATCCTGATCGGCTCCGCTAGCTTCCTGACGGACACCGCCATCAGCCTCGCCACGGAAGCTACCCGAACCCTCTACACCAAACCCCTGGAGCTGATCCAAAACGCCGTGGACTGGTCCCTGGAAGACCGTGGCCTGCTGAGTCTACGCGGGCGGGGCCAATACTCACGGCTGCTCAGACCCCTGACCCGGAACCACCAGATAATATGGGAATATCTCAATTACGCCCTGGCCCTGGCGGGTCTCACCCTAGTCTACGGCCTATACCGACGTAGCCGGAGCCAACGTCGAAGCCATTACCGGACGATCCTATCCGCAGGGAGGTCCTAAATCATGCCGACAAAGACCCAAGATCGAGGACACGGCACCGAGCCGGCCAAAACCACCGGGGATACCCTCTTCTCGCCACTGGTCATCATCCTCGGCACACTGCTGGTACTACAGATCCTGGCCTCCCTCGCCCTGGGGTTCGGGATGGGGAAATCGGGCCCCGCGGAATCCACAGGCCCCCTCCTCGCCTTCGACCCGGAACAGGTAACCGGCATCCGCGTCCAGCCCCCCGAGAAAGAGCCGGTGCAGGTAACTAAGACCGCAGACGGCTGGATCATCCCATCCCTGGCCGACCTCCCCGCCGCCGAGCACAAGGTGACCACCCTGCTCACCAAGCTGGAGGGTCTGCGCAGGGGTCTGCCGGTGGCCACATCGGAAGCGGCACTCAAACGCTTCAAGATCTCAGACCAGACCTTCGAACGCAAGCTGACTCTGGAGGTCAGCGATGCCCCGCCCGTAGTCCTCTACCTGGGCGACTCCCCCGGATTTCGGCGCCTGTTCGTGCGCGCCGAAGGCGACGGGGCCATCTACGAGGCGGAGCTCGGCCTCTACGACGCCCCGGACCGAGCGGACGGCTGGAGCGACCGGACACTGCTCCACCTGGATCCGGAAGCCATCCGGCAGCTCACCTTCGCCAGTCTGACCTTGGAACGCATGGATGATGGCTGGCAACTTGCGGACCTGACCGAAGGTGAGGAGCAAGACCAAGTGGCCGTCGAAGACCAAGTCCGCACCCTGACCAACATCGACTTTCTCAGTATCCTGGCCAGCAAACAAGAGGCCCCCGCCCCGGATACGGAAGCCGACCCCATCGAGCTCGAGGCGGTACCCACCGATGGCGAGGCCATCCGCTACCGGATCACCAAGCTTGCGGAAGGCGATGGCTACCTACTCGAAGCCTCCAACCGACCCCAAAGCTTCAAGCTCGCCGGCTACGAGGTCGAGGACCTGACCGACCGGAGCCGAGCCGACCTGCTGAAAAAGCCGGAAGAAACCACGGAGAGGCCATCCACCGGATCACCATCGGCGACGACCGACAAAGGACCTGAGCAAGAAACCGTGGAAGAGGCCTCCAGCGAATCGGCGATGATAGACGATAAAGAACCGGAGGAAACCACGGAGGCCACGTCTACCGAATCATCATCGGCGGCCGATGGTGAAGAGCCGCAAGGGACCCCTTGATCCCGGTAGGACACGCTCGGAGACCCGTCATGAAAAGCGCACAGCAGATCGAACACACATACACCGAAGCGATCGCCCAGCTGCATCTTCATCCCTCACTGATCTGGACGAGAAACAACTTTTTCCTGCTGGTCAACAGCGGACTGTTCGCTTTCGCCGTGAACGGTGGGGCCGATACATGGTCAGGATCTCCGCCCCTGATACCCATTGCCGGGATATTTCTCTCGTCGATATGGATCTGGGTAAACATAGCCGGTCAACGCCTGCAAAGGCACTGGCGCGCTCTAGTACTCGATATCGAAGAAGAACTCTTCCAACCCGAAGAGGGAGAAGCCCCTGTAGAGGGACCATTCACGCGGGCCGCCGCGACAGCGAGAGAAGGAAGCTCTTGGTTCATATCCATTACATCGGCACTCATCGTGCTGGCCGTCGGCTTCTTTTGGGGTCGGAACTACCTTGTTATCCTGTTATCCTAGCGATCTAACCCGCATAGGAGCTAGATAACTTTAGAGTGGACTCTTTATCAGAAAAGCCAATGGCTTTTGAAACGACACTGGACGTTGAAAATCCGAGCATCGAGGCCAGTTTATCGGACACTTTGTGGAGCTCGCGCACCGTCCCTATCACGCCGTCTCGCTCTGAAACTTAGCGATCCCCGCCGTTCCGTGGAATCGAACAGCTCCGTGGCCAAGTTGACCGCACCGGGGAGGTGCGGTTGCGCCCACCGGGAACTATCGAGTGAGCGCTTGCGGGGAAGAATTCAGCCGCAAATAAACGCCAATGAACGCAAATGTATTCAAGAAAACCGAAGCGTCGCCATTTTTTGCGAAACCCGAAATGGGGTCGGTCCGATGTCGGGTGCACAAAATTAGGCCATCGAGTCAGGGCATCGAAGACCGGACGGAAAGCCGTAAGTCCGGATGCGGCTACGAGGCCAAGCCGATCGCTGGTCACCGTTGGGAAGCTATTCTCACTGGTTCTCTCTACTTTCCCCTGCCGGATCGGATCCGGAAAAAAGGACCACCACCGGATGTGGCACCGATTCTACATTCTTCATTCCGGACTCCAACGCCAATGCCTTTGAGCGCACTAACCTGGAAGGCATAAAACCCCGCGCGGTTATCGGGCAGGATAAATTCCAATCGGATACCAAAATGCATTGGATACTCGCTGGATCGCCGACTTACCTCCGGCAACTCGCCCCGCTCGCTCAGGGCATTATCCCCGGAGCGTCGCCATTGTTCGCGAAACCCGAAATGGGGTCGGTCCGATTTCGGGTGCACAAAATGAGGCGACGGCCATGGCCTTCGGCGGCCCGCGTTCGTCCTGCGTCCGTCCCGGCGCGCACTCCGCGCGGCACCAGAACTCCCGCAATGACTGGACGCCGTATCGCATGGCCGAGCCTTTCGTCTCCGCCGGCGCTCACGCGCCGCACTCCGACGAAACGCTCGACCCTACGCCTACGCGGGGGTCGTCGCACTCCGCTCGTCGCTTACGCTCCCTCGCTTTCCTGTGCTCCTCCACGGATTCATCACGAATACCTTTTTGAATCTCGTACATTTGCTTGTTCCTCGCAGCCGTAATTGTTCGAACCTCCACCGTTTTTGCCATCCCCGGCATCCGGGATTCCGGTGTTCAGGGACGGCGGCTCTGCAGAACCCTCAAGACGCCCAGACACAGTCCACGAGGTTGATTCGTGATTCCCTATTCGTATCCATTCGTATCCATCGGTAATTCTTCATCGCCACCCCCCTCCGCCGGCAACAGCTCCGGCAAGCGGGCCGCCAGGGCGCCGATATCGCCGGCCCCCATGGTCAGAACCAGATCACCATCCGTCAACAAAGCCTTCAGGATTCGGGGCACCTCCTCCAGCTCCCGCGCGAACACCGGGTCCACCTCACCGCGGGCCCGGATAGCCCGGCTCAGGGCACGGCCGTCGGCACCCGGCAAGGGCGCCTCTCCCGCCCCATAGACATCGCACAGGACCAGAATGTCCGCCCTCGACAGCACCCGGACGAACTCCTCGAACTGCTCCCGGGTCCGGGTAAAACGATGCGGTTGGAACACCAGTACCAATCGCTGTTTCGGCCAGCCACGGCGCACGGCCTCGAGGGTGACCGCCACCTCCCGCGGGTGATGCCCATAGTCGTCCACCAGGATCAGCTCGCGACCGTCCCCCGTGCTCACCTCCGTAATAACAAAGCGACGACCGATCCCTTCGAAGCCCCGCAATGCCCGCTGGATGGCAGCATCCTCCACGCCCAGCTCCCAGGCTACGGTGATCGCCGCTAGGGCGTTGAGCACATTGTGGCGACCGGGCAGATTGAGGGTCACCGGGAGAGACCGGTCCCGACCCTCGCAACGGACCAAAAAGGACATACGTAGACCCTCCTGACGGATATCCTCGCCCCGCACGTCCGCCGCCTTGCCAGTCCCGTAAGTCCGCACCGAACGTGAAATTCTCGGCACCAGGGCGCGGACCTCCTCGTCGTCGAGGCACAGCACCGCCAGCCCGTAGAAAGGCAGGTGATGCAGAAACTCCACGAAGGTGCTCCGCAGACGCTCCAGGTCGTTGTCATAGGCGCCCATGTGATCGCTGTCCACATTGGTGAGCACCACCAACATGGGTTGCAGATGCAGGAAAGAGACATCGCTCTCATCCGCCTCGGCGATCAGGTACTGGCTGGTACCCAACCGGGCATTGGCGCGGGCGCTGTTCAGAAGTCCGCCGATCACGAAGGTCGGGTCCAGCCCGCCTTCGGCCAGGATGCTCGCGATCAGGCTGGTGGTCGTCGTCTTGCCGTGGGTCCCGGCCACCGCCACCCCATAATAGAAACGCATCAGCTCGGCCAGCATCTCGGCGCGGCGCACCACCGGGACGCGCTGCGCGCGGGCCACTTGCAGCTCCGGATTATCCGCGGGGATGGCACTGGAGACCACCACCACATCCGCATTCCCGGCCTGTGCCGCCCGGTGACCGATGGCGACCGAGACGCCCAGGGCCTCCAAACGCCGGGTCACCTCGCTCGCCCGTCGGTCGGAGCCGGAGACCCGATAGCCCAGATTGACCATGATCTCGGCGATCCCGCTCATACCCGAGCCCCCAACGCCGACAAAGTGCAGACGGCGGACGCGGCCCATCCGATCGGCACCGAAAGGTTTCCCGCCACTCATGCCCCAGTCACCTCCCAACTTCCTTTTAGAGCGGGAAAATTCCATCTTTAGAATTTTCCCTTACGCCAAGTCGCAATGTGATTTCGACTTGGCTTCATTTTCAATCGGGTGCGGCTCTATTGAAACGACACCGGGCGTCCAAAATCCGAGCGTCGAGGCCGGTTTTTCGGACACCTTAGTGGAGCTTGCGCACCGTCCCGATCACGCCACCTCACTCTAAGAGGCCGCCTGGAAATTAACACATTGATTATTAAATAATAAAATATATACATTTTGTGGTTTTGTGCGATGTCATCCCGGAGTTTTTTATGACTGAAGAAAAGATTCAATCGGCTGTCAGGTACCCGAGTGACCTCACCGACGAAGAAAGGGAAATCCTTGAGCCCCATCATCAACATGGAATCCTATGCCATCGGACGCCTACGAAAACGTGATCTTCGCGAACTCCTAAATGCCATTTTTTTATTTGGATAAAACAGGTTGTCCCTAGCGGTATCCACCACCGGTGGCGTCGCCAATGTGTTTGACGGTAAAGCCGCTCGTCAAGTCATTACGAACTTGTTTCCGAGCCTCCATACCGTCAAAAAATCCGGGGCGATCGTGCCTATTCCGGTTCGGACCTATCTAACTGGGTCTTGACCCAATTCGAGTGCCAGCGCGAAGTTGCTAGAAAGAAAAAAGGACAGCGAGGTTTCCACATTTTACCTCGCCGCTGGGTGGTCGAGAGAACATTCGCTTGGCTGAGTCGATGGCGTCGATTGAGTAACGATTATGAACGGAAACCAACTTCGAGCGAAACACAGGTTTATTTCACATCCAGTCGTTT
>Ga0209681_1000070_pt1 | contig 26503 bp, 21 predicted proteins | sample WorMetLIZISLAND2_3_FD_187416 | JGI IMG/M metagenome (GOLD analysis project Ga0209681, IMG submission 187416) | Marine gutless worms symbiont microbial communities from Max Planck institute for Marine Microbiology, Germany - Olavius clavatus LIZARD... ... | reverse complement strand
GCCTTCTGCAAGGTCCATCATCTGCGCCAGCTGATCGCCATCGCTGAGAGGTCCCCGAGCCGGCCGTGGGCAACCGATATGATCACGCTGTTAGGCCAAGCCAATGCCCTGTCGGCGAGGTCCAGGGGAGGAGCACAGGAAAGCGAGGGAGCGTAAGCGACGAGCGGAGTGCGACGACCCCTGCGTAGGCGTAGGGCCGAGCATTTCGTCGGAGTGCGGCGCGTGAGCACCGGCGGAGACGAAAGACCAAGCCATGCGACACGGCGTCAAGTCATTGTGGGAATCCTGGTGCCGCGCGGAGTGCGCGCCGGGACGGACGCAGGACGAACGCGGGCCGCTGAAGGCCATGGCCGTCGCCTAATTTTTTGCACCCGAAATCGGACGGACCCCATTTCGGGTTTCGTGAACAATGGCGACGCTCCGGTCTCCGCAAACAATCCGACGATATTTTCAACCCGTCTCGTCCTGACCTTCCAGGGCCGCCCCCCAATGCCCCAATTGGAGTAGCTGAATAGCTACGAAAATTCCAGATAAGGATTTTTTCCGTTCACATAGGCACAGAGACGCCTCACCATGTTCATGCGCGCAGCATATGGACATGGAGCGAAGCCGGATTCGTGTTCCGACTTCGATCGGGAAAAATCTCAGGGATGGAGCGTTCCGGTATCAAGACTTGAAAAATTCCAAAGATGGATTTTTCCAAGCCCCCTTAAAGCACTCGGGCCTCCCGGAAACCGGGCACGGCCCAAGCTACGCGCAAAGCATCTACCGTGGGGGCCACATCATGCACCCGCACCACGCGAGCACCACGCTCGACGGCCAGCGTCACCGCCGCCAAGCTGCCCGCTAGGCGCTCAGCGACCGACCGGCCGGTCAGGTCACCGATCATGGATTTACGCGACAGGCCGACCAGGACCGGAGGTCCCAGGATACACAGGTCGGCTAGCCCAGCCAGCAAGGCAAGATTGTGCTTCGGCATTTTCCCAAAACCAAAGCCGGGATCCAACAAGACACGATCAGGGGTAATACCGACACCGATGCAGGCATCGATCCGGAGGCGCAGAAAGTCCCGAACCTCGGAGACCACATCGCGATACGCCGGCGCCGCCTGCATGGTCCCAGGCTCTCCCTGCATATGCATCAGGCACACAGGCACACAGGTATCGGCCGCGGCCTCCAGGGCACCCGGCCGGCGCAGGGCACGCACATCATTGATCATTGCGGCCCCGGCATCCACCGCGGCGCGCATGACTTCCGGCTTACTGGTATCGATGGAGATCGGCAAGGAAATGCGGGAACTCAGGGCCTCGATCACCGGCACCACCCGGCCGAGCTCCTCCTGCACAGACACCGGCATGGCCCCCGGTCGGGTCGATTCACCACCGATATCGAGGATATCGGCACCTTCTTCGACCATACGTTCGGCACGACGCAACGCCGGGGCGATACCATAAAAATCACCCCCATCCGAAAAAGAATCGGGGGTAACGTTCAGGATACCCATCACGCATGGGCGGGAGAGATCCAGCACCCGGCCCGCGCAGTCCAGAGAGGCCATGAATCGAAATCGATCTCCGACCGGCCCGCGATCAGTGCTCGCCGGCCGGGTTGCCGAGAGGCCCCTCGCTGACCTTTTGGTTTTTAGACTCGGCGTCCACCAAGGTCGCCTCTGCGCCGCCGGGGCCACCACTTTCCTGCTCCTCGTCCCAGTCCTTGGGCTTCCGCGGTACCTGCCCGGCCATGATGTCATCGATCTGGTCCGAGTCGATGGTCTCGTATTTGATCAAGGCCTCCGCCATGGCATGTAGCTTGTCCCGATTCGCGTCGAGTAGCTCTTCGGCCCGCCTGTAATTACGGTCGATGATCGCACGGACCTCTCCGTCGATGAGGTGCGCCGTCTCGTCGGAGATGTTCTTGTGCTGGGTCACCGAGTGACCGAGGAAGACCTCCTGCTCTTCTTCGCTGTAGGCGAGCGGTCCCAGCTTCTCCGACAGTCCCCATTTCATGACCATGTCACGCGCGATACGGGTAGCGACCTCGATGTCCGAGGTGGCACCGTTGGTGACCTTGTCCGCGCCGAAGATCAGCTCCTCCGCGATGCGGCCACCAAAGGTGCTGGATATCTTGCTCTCCAGATATTGCCTCGACATGCTGTGACGGTCATCTTCGGGCAGGAACATGGTCACGCCCAGGGCCCGACCGCGGGGAATGATGGTCGCCTTGTGCACCGGATCGTGGGCCGGCACTAGGTAGCCTACGATGGCGTGCCCGGCCTCATGGTAGGCGGTGAGATTTTTTTCCTCCTCGGACATGACCATGGAGCGGCGCTCGGCGCCCATCATGATCTTGTCCTTAGCCTTCTCGAACTCCTCCTGATCGACCAAGCGTTTGTCCGCACGCGCGGCGAACAGGGCCGCTTCATTCACTAGGTTGGCCAAGTCGGCCCCGGAAAAACCCGGCGTGCCGCGGGCGATTACGGATGCCTTGACGTTCTCCGCCACCGGGACCTTGCGCATGTGCACCTTGAGGATCTGCTCGCGCCCACGCACATCCGGCAGCGGCACCACGACTTGACGGTCGAAGCGGCCCGGGCGTAGCAGGGCCGGGTCGAGCACGTCCGGCCGGTTGGTGGCGGCGATGACGATGACCCCCTCATTACCTTCGAAGCCATCCATCTCCACCAGGAGCTGGTTTAAGGTCTGCTCACGCTCGTCGTGACCACCGCCCAGACCCGCCCCGCGGTGACGACCGACGGCATCGATCTCGTCGATGAAGATGATGCAGGGGGCATGCTTCTTCGCCTGCTCGAACATATCGCGCACGCGCGAGGCACCGACGCCGACGAACATCTCGACGAAATCGGAGCCGGAAATGGTGAAGAAGGGTACCTTGGCCTCACCGGCAATGGCCCGTGCCAAGAGGGTCTTACCGGTACCCGGCGCACCGACCATGAGCACGCCTTTGGGAATTTTACCGCCGAGCTTTTGGAACTTGGAGGGATCGCGCAGAAAGTCGACCATCTCCGTGACCTCTTCCTTGGCCTCATCGGTCCCGGCTACGTCGGTGAAGGTGACCTTGACTTGGTCCTCCGAGAGCATGCGAGCGCGGCTCTTGCCGAAGGACATGGCCCCGCGTCCACCGGCCCCACTCTGCATTTGGCGCATGAAGAAAATCCACAGACCAATGAGAATGAACAGCGGGAACCAGTTGATGAGGATTTGCATCAGGATCGAGGGCTTTTCAGGCGGACCGGCCATAATCGACACATTATTGTTGAGCAGGTCGCCGACCAGACCATCATCTCCCGGGCTATAAGTAGAGAAACGCTGACCGGACGCATTCATCCCTTCGATCGCACGCCCGGTAATGGTCACCTCTTTGATCCGGCCCTGGCGCACCTGACCGATGAAGTCGGAGTAGGCCATGGCCTGCGGACTGTTTTGGGTCGACGTAAAATTGTTGAACACCGACATCAGGACGATCGCGATGACCACCCAGAGAATCAAATTCTTTGCCATGTCGCTCACGGCATGCGCCCTCTTGTTTCCGCGAAAATCAGTCCCTGTGGCGTTTTAGAACGAGACACCCGAGACATGGGGACGAAAGCTGTCACTATCAAAGAACCGACCCGCTCGCTCGTCTTTTCAACCGACACCCAGGTCACACGACCAAGCTACCCATACTCGACTATCGGGGGACCTTGAAAAATTCATCATTGGGATTTTTCAGGCTCTCTTGCGTTTGGTGTGGGCAGCGCCATTTTACCCACTCGCGTAGGGTAGCCCGCTCCAAGCCTACTCTGTGCCCTTCTCTTCGCCTGCAGGCTCGGACCCGTCGCCAGGCCAAACGGCGGCGGTTTTCGTCATGGCCCCGTTGTCGTTGTTTACCCTTGCGCTTGGCCTTCCGGCTCCCTGGGAGGTCGTTGACGTGGCCTTCGATCCCCAATCGGGCCGGATCGATTTCCACCACGCCTTCGCTCCGGGGATACGTTGTTCTTGTCCGCAGTGTGGGGCGGAACATCCGCCGGTCCACGACACGCTCGAGCGCGACTGGCGTCACCTGAACTGCTTTCAATTCCAAGCCTCCATCTACGCCAAGGTGCCCCGTGTGCGCTGCGGGACCTGCGCCAAGACTACCCCCAGGTCGCGGCGCCCTGGGCGCGCCCCAACAGCGGCTTCAGCCTACGGATGGAGACCTTACTGGTCACCCTCTGTAAGGCGATGGCGGTCTCTCAGATCGCTCAATTGCCTGGCGTCAGCGACGGGCGCGTCTGGCGCACTCTCGACCATTACGTCGATCAGGCACACGCTCAGGAGGACTTCTCGACCGTCACCTCGGCTGGTCTCGACGAGACCGCCTCGCAACGTGGACACAATGACATCAGCTTGTTTCACGATCTCGATGCCCAGCGTGTGCTCTATGCCTGCGAAGGGCGAAAAGCCCGGGTCGTAGCCCAGTTTGCCGATGTGCTCGAGGCTCATGGCGCCTGTGCCGGGAACAGCTGCGCGGCCGGAGCGTCGTCATTGTTCGCGAAACCCGAAATGGGGTCCGTCCGATGTCGGGTGCACAAAATTAGGTGACGGCCATGGCCTTCGGCGGCCCGCGTTCGTCCTGCGTCCGTCCCGGCGCGCACTCCGCGCGGCACCAGGACTCCCACAAGGACTGGACGCCGTGTCGCATGGCCTAGCCTTTCGTCTTCGCCGGCGCTTACGCGCCGCACTCCGACGAAACGCTCGGCCCTACGCCTTCGCGGGGGGCGTCGCTCTCCGCTCGTCGCTTACGTTCCCTCGCTTTCCTGGGCTCCTCCTCTGTACGGATATGTCGCAAGCTACCAAGCTGGCGTGTATGAGTATCTGCCCTGGGCGGCGATCACCTTCGATGAGTTTCACGTCATTCAGCTCGTCAACAGAGCGGTTGACGCAGTGCGTCGCCAAGAAGTCAAAAGGGCCCCGGAGCGGCGGCGTACACGCTATATCTGGCTCCAGGACAAGCACGCTTGGAGTAACCGCCAGAAAGCCCGGTTTGCGGAACTCAAGCGCCAAAACCTCAAGACACACCGTGGCTTCCGGTTCCAGGAGACGTTACGCGAGCTCTTCCACAGCGCTCAGAGCGCGGTGCAGGCCGAGCCGCTCCTCGACAGATGGTACGACTGGGCGCGCCGTTTGCCGCCCGAAGCCGATCAAAGCGGTGGCCAAGACGCTTAAGAAGCATTGGCCAAGCCTCCCGATGCGTTCGATTCCAGGCTCCAACGGCCGTGTCGAGGCGGTCACTTCGCTCATCCAGGCCGCCAAAGTCAGGGCCCGCGGCTACGGGACCACCAGGCACCTGATTACCATCCTCTACCTTGTGGCGGGTAAGTTGACCCGGCTGCCGACTTCTCCGTTCGTCGTCAAGTCGGGGCTTCCCATCACGACTTGAGTCAGATCGCTATGACCCGCTACCCACACCAAACGCAAGAGAGCCCAATTTTTGCAAGTCGCAAAGCGAGAATACGGTTTTCGCTTTGCCCCCATCTCTGAAAAGCTCAAGGTTCCCATCAGGTTCTTCTTTGCACCTTTACGACCTTGGGTTAACTTACTACAAAGCATACCCCGTCGCTACCAGATAGAGTTCTCGGCTCCCGGCTCGTGAGGACTTCGGCTTACGCCCGGAGACCCGTTTGAAGGAAGCACGTAGCTCTTTGTAGAAGGCGTCGAAGCCTTCCCCCTGAAAGGTTTTAACCACCAGCGACCCACCGGGCTGTTGCAGCTGTCGGGCTAGATTCAGGGCCAACTCGCACAAATACATCATGCGTGGCTGATCCACCGTGGGATTACCGCTCATGTTGGGGGCCATATCCGAAAGCACCACATCCACCGCCGCGCCGTCCAGGGCCTCCCGGAGCCGGGTCGGGGAAGTCTCGGCACAAAAGTCGGCCTGAATGAAAGTCACGCCCGGTACGGGCTCCATCGGCAAGCTATCGAGGGCGACGACCCGCCCTCGGGGCCCGACGATCCGGGCCGACGCTTGGCTCCAGCCGCCCGGTGCCGCCCCCAAATCCACCACCGAGAGACCACGCTTCAGGATAGGGTCCTTCTCTTGGATCTCCAACAGCTTGTAGACGGCGCGGGACCGGTAACCCTCCTGTCGCGCCCGTTTTACATAGGCATCTTTGAAATGCCGGTCGAGCCAGCGTCGGCTGCTTTTGGTTCTCGTTACCATGAACTCGCCGTTGCACGATTTCGAGCAAGATTCGCTCCCTACGATACCGATGTGATTTTCCAGGGAACCTTGATTTTCATCCGCCAAATGGCGAGTATCCCTTCCCCTGCGGACACTTCGGAGGACTTCGAGTACCACCGAGCTTCTCAAGGCACCCCTCGGTTTTTTCTCATCCGCACCGACCTTGTCAGCCATCCATTCAACCATAACTCATAGGACCGAAACGCCATGGGCTTTTTACAAGATAAACGGGTACTCATCACCGGCGTCGCCAGTAATCGCTCCATCGCCTATGGCGTGGCTCAGGCCATGCATCGCGAGGGGGCCCGGATCGCCCTGACCTATCAGACCGAGAAGATCAAACCCCGCGCCGAGGAGTTGGCCGCCAAGTGCGGATCGGAGATCGTGCTGCCCTTGGAGGTAACGAGCGATATCCAAATAGAGACGGCCTTCCGGGATTTATCGGTACACTGGGATGGACTCGATACCATCGTGCATTCGATCGGCTTTGTCCCCCAGGAGCAGCTCAAGGGCGAATACATCGACGCCGTGACTAGGGAAGGCTTCGCCATTGCCCACGACATCAGCTCCTACAGCTTCGCCGCTCTGGCCAAGGCCGGGCGCAAGATGATGCAGGGACGCAACGGCTCACTCCTGACCATGAGCTACCTGGGTGCGGTACGCGCCATACCCAATTACAACGTGATGGGCCTCGCCAAGGCGAGCCTGGAGGCGAATGTCCGCTACTTGGCCGCCTCCCTGGGCCCGGAAGGTACCCGGGTCAACGCCATTTCCGCCGGTCCTATCCGCACCCTGGCCGCATCCGGTATCGCGGATTTTCGGACCATGCTCAAGCAGGTAGCGGAACGGACCCCCCTGCGGCGTAACGTGACTATCGAGGAAGTCGGCAACGCGGCGGCCTTTCTCTGCTCCGATTTGGCCTCCGGGATCACGGGCGATGTGCTGTACGTGGATACCGGCTACAACATCCTGGGCTCGGGTTGACTCCATAAGCTGCAATCGGGCCTCGACCGGGGGGCTCGAAAAATTCGGTAGTGCTCCGTAGGCCGTGCTTTGCTTCCTGCCGAACCTGCGTTTTTCGATGGGATCATCGCACGGTCACCCAATGCCGAGCGTCTACCGATAGAGAACAAGTACCAGAACGGAGTCCGTGTACGAGAAGGCTTTGTACGTCGAGCTGGCCGAACGCGGACCTTAGCCGACTATTTTTCGGCTCATTTGCGTTTATTTGCGGCAAAAAAGAAAATATCGAGTAAGCTCAATGGTGGGCACAGCCTGTCCTATGGTTGGCTGAGCTTTTGTCTCCTGGTTTCTCCGCGTCGTTTCAGAAGAGCCGCACCCTTTTCCAGTCCGATACGAGGTCCCCGTGCCGGTACGGAAATTCCCAGCCGGTTCTCAAGATCATAAGCGCTTGAAAGTACGACCGAAAGTACGCATAGCCGCCAAGTCCATATTACGGGGATACCGTGCGCGTGATGTCGGCCCGGCTCTCTCGATCCGCCAGCCAGCCCTTGTAGTAGGCACGGCCGATCCCCTGTGCCAGACTGCGGTGTGTCCGATCACGGCTCCCTTGGTCCAGGTCCGAAAGAGAGCCGTCCACGACCGCATCGAGAATCACTAGGGCACCGTCGCCATCATCCAGAGCCAAGCTGCCGTAGCTCGCACCACCCAGCTGCTGTGGGCGGCCCAATGTGAAGGCAAAATCCCGAATCTGCGCTGGCACCTGCGCCGCATCCCGCGCGATCAATCCGAACTCCTCCAAGGAGTAGTCCCCGGCGATTGACGACCGGTCGGCACCGGCCGTCAGCTCGGATACCAGCTCGGCGGCTTTGGCGACTGCGGCATCCGCAGCCTGCCGATCACGCAGGCTATCCACAATTTCGTCGCGGACTGCGTCCAAGGGCTTGGTGGTCGACTCCTCGTGCTCCAACACCCGCAGCACGACCGCCTGCAATTGGCCGGGCTCGGGCTCAATGAGATCACTGTTGTTGCCCTCCACCAGCACCTCGTTGCTGAAGGCAGCCGTGAGTATCTTGGGGTGGGCCAGGATACCTTCACCCCCGGAGCGGTCGATCCAAGGGCTGGTCCGAAGCTCGAGGCCCAGGGCCTCGGCTGCGGGCTCCAAGCTGTCCGGCGACTCGTAGCTCAAGTTGGCCAGACGCTCGGCCAACTCGAAAAACAGGCCCTCGCTACCGCGTTGCTCCAGGTCAGCGATCAGTTTGTCCTTCACGGCTTCAAAAGGTTCGGTCATCTCCGGCTCGACTGCGGTTACCTCGATCAAGTGGTAACCGAAACGACTGCGTACGATCTCGCTGAGCCGCCCCACATCGAGTGCGAAGGCCGCCTGATCGAAAGCCGGCTCCATCCACCCCCGCTCGATGTATCCGAGGTCCCCGCCGCGTTCCGCCGCCTCCGGGTCCCGAGACAATTCCCGTGCCAATACCGCAAAATCTTCTCCGTCCGCAATCCGCTGCCGGACCTCCGCGAGGTCTGCCTTGGCCGCATTTTCTTCCCCCTTGCCGGCCTCCGGGTCCAGGGCAATCAGGATATGGCGCACGCGGCGTCTTTCAGGTCGGGTGAAGCGGTCCCGCTCCGCTTCGTAGTATCCGCGCAATTCCTGTTCATCCGGGGTTTCGGTAGGGGCCACCGAGGCCGCATCCAGCACCAGATACCGAATCCGTATTCGCTCCGGAGTCCGGAACCGCACCCGATTCGATTCGTAGTAGGCGGTAATCTCCTGGTCGGAAATCGGCTCATCGTTCAAAAAAACCACCTTGGGTACGCGGATGAAGCTCAAATTCCGCTGCTGACGATCGAGCCGGACGGCCGCTTTGAGCTCTCGTTCCAATAGGATCTCGGTAGCGACGATGGCGCGCGATAGCTGGGTGCCGATAATCTGCTGGCGCAGACTGTCCTCGAACTGGGGTGGAGTCCGGCCCTGCAGCTCGAGCATATGCTCGTAGGTTGCCCTGTCGAAGCGTCCATCCTTCTGAAACGTGGGATTATTCAGAATAAAACGGCGCAGCTCCTGGTCCGAGGCCCGCAATCCCAACTCGTGGGCAGCCTGCACCGCCAAGTAGTCTCGAATCATCCGGTCGAGCACTTGGCTCCGCATCACTTCGTGGTCGAAGAGCTCCGGGCGATAAGCCACTCCCAACCGGTCGCGCAACCGAGCCCTCAAATTCCGAGAGCGGTCGTCGAGTTCACGTTCGGTGATTTCGATCCCCTCGACCGTTGCAGCCACCGGCTCGGCACCCACCCCCAGATAAGACTGGATACCCCACAGCGCAAAGGGAATACTGATGAGGATCACGATCACCCAGGCGATCCAACCCTGGGCACGCTCTCGAATCGTCTGCAACATAGCTTATCGATCCCGAGGGGTATTTGAGGGGACCTTGAAAAATGGCATCCCTGCAATTTTCCAAGTCTCGGTATGGAAACACTCGGCTTGGCTCCCTACCTCAGAACACAGAGGTGCTTGAAACCGGACCGGTCATCCTTATCCGACACGGGCACCTTGAATTTTTCAAGGTACCCTCGAAGAAAACGGCCGGTCGGCCGACACGCCACTCAAACGAAAACGGGGTATCCCCCCCCGGATACCCCGTTGCGCCGATGCTCGTTTGCCGCTGCTGTTTGGCGGAGTGGACGGGACTCGAACCCGCGACCCCCGGCGTGACAGGCCGGTATTCTAACCAACTGAACTACCACTCCCTTAAGAGTGCCTTGAATTTTCCAAGGTACCCTTGACCGACTTGCTCGCTTGGTGGGTGCTGCAGGGTTCGAACCTGCGACCCTCGCCTTGTAAGGACGATGCTCTCCCGACTGAGCTAAGCACCCCGCAAACGAAGAATTATTGTACTGCATCCTTGAACGCCTTTCCAGCCTTGAACGCCGGCGTCTTCGAGGCGGCAATAGTGATCGATTCGCCGGTCCGTGGATTACGCCCCGTCCTGGCTGCCCGCTCCTTGACGGTAAAGGTACCAAAACCGATTATCGACACAGTATCTCCTTCTTTCAACACAGCGACTATGGTCTCCATCAAAGTATCCAAGGCCTTACCCGCTGTTGATTTGGGCATATCGGTTGCACCCGCTATCGCCTCGATAAGCTCCGACTTGTTCATTCGTTCATCTCCCCCATTGATTTTTCGAGAACTCGACCAAAGCCCGGTTGGGTTAAGCCTCGAGTGCTGCCATACATGGTCTGTCGGCTTATAACGATCGTGCCTCTCGCTGTCAACCGATTCGACAAAACCCCGATCCAGTCAATCGCGAGTGCGGTCCAGGTTATGCACTACCAGGGACCTTGAAAAATCGCCTTCCTGCAATGTTTCAAGTCCCGATGTGGAAACATTTCACTGCGCTCTCTAGTACTCGGTTCCTAACTGATATCGCAAATTCATGGCCTTTGCTGGCCTTCATGCTCCAGGGTAGAAACCAGCAATATCAATCAATAATGATGTGCTAGCTCAAAGCGCAAACGTGGCTGAAAGCACCTCGAATTTTTCAAGTGTCCTCAATGATGGGTCCGCACACCGATGTCCTTCTCGTCGGCAACTTCCGGTGTCGGCTCACACGCTTCAGGCTTGCTCAACCTGTCCGCATCCGGGTCGACCGCCTTCCGATCGGGTAGCTCGCTCAAGGCGATATCCAATACCTCGTCGATCCAACGCACCGTCCGGATAGTGAGATTCTGCTTGATATTTCTCGGGATCTCGGTCAAATTACGAGCGTTCTCCTGCGGGATGACCACCGTATCGATTCCCCCACGGTGAGCAGCCAACAACTTTTCTTTCAGTCCTCCGATCGGCAAGACCTCACCCCGCAGGGTAATCTCTCCGGTCATGGCAACATTCGAGCGCACGGGCACCTTGATCAGAGCCGAGACCAAAGCCGTGCACATGGCCACTCCCGCACTGGGCCCATCCTTGGGCGTCGCACCTTCGGGAACATGGATGTGCGCATCGAATTTCTGATGGAACTCCAAATCGATCCCCAGGGCCTGGGCACGGCTACGAACCACGGTCATGGCCGCCTGGATCGACTCCTGCATTACGTCCCCGAGCTGACCGGTGTAGGTGAATTTACCCTTGCCCGGTACCAGGGCGGATTCGATCCGCAGTAGCTCGCCCCCGACCTCCGTCCAAGCCAAGCCCACGACCTGACCGACTTGGTCGAACTCGTCCGCACGCCCAAACCGGTACCGCTGCACCCCCAGATACTTTTCAAGGGCCTTGGGGGTTACGACCACCGAGGAAACCCGCTTCTTGAGCAGTACCTCCTTGACCACCTTACGGCAGATCTTCGAAAGCTCCCGCTCCAGATTGCGTACGCCGGCTTCGCGCGTGTAGTGACGGATAATATTCCGCACCGAACCCTCGCGGATGGTGAGCTCTCCCGCCTTGAGGCCGTTGTTTTTCATCTGCTTGGGAATCAGATAGCGTTCGGCGATCGCGACCTTTTCGTCTTCCGTATAGCCGGAAAGCCGAATCACCTCCATGCGATCCAAGAGGGCCGGTGGAATATTGAGGGTATTGGCCGTGCCTACGAACATCACTTCCGAGAGATCGAAGTCCACCTCCAGGTAATGATCGTTGAAGGTATGATTCTGCTCCGGGTCCAGCACCTCGAGCAATGCGGATGCCGGATCGCCCCGGAAGTCCATGGCCATCTTGTCGATCTCGTCCAGAAGAAAGAGTGCGTTACGCGATCCCGCCTTGGATAGGTTCTGGATGATCTTCCCCGGCAGTGCACCGATATAGGTGCGCCGGTGGCCACGGATCTCAGCTTCATCACGCATGCCACCCAAGGACATACGCACAAATTTACGGTTGGTGGCCCGCGCGATCGAGTGCCCGAGGGAAGTTTTTCCGACTCCGGGGGGACCGACCAAACACAAAATCGGTCCTTTGAGCTTGCGTACCCGCTGTTGTACGGCCAAGTACTCGAGAATGCGTTCCTTGACCTTCTCCAAGCCATAGTGATCGGCTTCCAGCACCCCTTCGGCAACCCGGATATCGTTGCGGATGCGGGTGCGCTTCTTCCAAGGCACATTGACCAGAACATCCACGTAGTTACGCACCACCGCCGCCTCCGCGGACATGGGTGACATGAGCTTGAGCTTGTTGAACTCGGCCTGCGCCTTGGCCTTGACATCCTTGGGCATGCCCGCAGCCTCGATGCGTTTGCCGAGGTCGTCGAGCTCGTTGGGCAAATCGTCCATCTCACCCAGTTCCTTCTGGATGGCCTTCATCTGCTCGTTGAGATAGTACTCCCGTTGATTTTTCTCCATCTGTCGCTTCACCCGACCCCGGATGCGCTTTTCCATTTGGAGGATATCGTTCTCCGCTTCCATCAGACCCATCAGGTGCTCGAGCCTGGAGGGTACCTCGATCACCTCCAGCACCCGTTGCTTCTCGTCCAGCTTCAGGGACATATGCGCGGCCATAGTATCGGCCAACCGGCCCGGGTCATCGATGCTGGACAGCGAGGTTAAGACCTCGGGGGGCACCTTCTTGTTGAGCTTGACGTACTGGTCGAACAGACTGATGGCCGAGCGCATCAGCACTTCCTGCTCCCGCTCGTCCACCTCCATGAGCTCAACTAGAGGTAGAATATTGGCGCAGAAAGCCTCGTCGACGGCGATGAAGGTATCGATCTGCACCCGCTGATTGCCTTCCACCAGCACCTTGACTGTGCCGTCCGGTAGCTTGAGTAGTTGCAGGATGCTAGCCAAGGTCCCTACCCCATGCAAATCTTCGATCCCCGGGTCGTCCACATCCGCTCTCTTCTGCGCCAACAGGAGGATTTGCTTATCGTTCGCCATCGCGCTATCAAGCGCCCGAATGGACTTTTCGCGACCGACGAACAACGGAATGACCATATGAGGGTAAACCACCACATCGCGCAGCGGTAAAACCGGCACTTCCTGGAAAACGACCGAATCCGTAGAACCAAGTATATCGTTCTGGGCCATGGAACTTTCTGTGCTCAGTTGGTGCCCTGCCGTTCCGGTGCAACCGTCTTCGGCGTCATACGCCGTCCTCGACAGCCCCGCAAGAATCGACAAAACAGATTAGGGGGACCTTGAAAAATCGTCTCCCTGCAAGTTCTCAAGTCTCGATACGAAAACACGACTTTCACTCCGCTCCCATCCTTCGAGCACCGACCTGCTCAAAGGACGTCGGTTCGTCCTTACACCGCACGGGCACTTGAATTTTTCAAGGCATCCTCAGGAATCGCCTCTCTCCGGGAGTCGGTTCGGGGTACTTCGGAATCTCGACTTCGAGGCCATTGCGGTCCTCTGTCCAATCGCTCGCCCGCACCGGCAACGCCGAGAAAAGGGCATCGACGCAGACGGCCGGTCAATCCAACGCGACACACCGTTGGTCGGTCGTCCCATCGTAAATAATAAGGGGATCACTCTCACCGGCCACCACTGAGCCATCGATAACCACCTTGCTCACATTGTCCATCGACGGCAAATCATACATGGTATCGAGCAAGACTTGCTCCATAATGGTACGCAAGCCACGGGCACCTGTTTTGCGATTCATCGACTTGTGGACGATGGCCATCAGGGCGTCTTGGCGCAGATCTAAGCTACACCCCTCCATCTCGAAGAGCCGGGCATATTGCTTGGTCAGGGCATTTTTGGGCTCGGTCAGGATGCGCAACAAGGCCCCTTCGTCCAGATCCTCGAGGGTGGCTATCACCGGCAGCCGACCGATGAATTCGGGAATGAGGCCATAGCGTAAGAGGTCCTCTGGCTCGACCTCATGCAGGAGCTCACCGACTTTTTTCCGGTCATCCCCACCATGGACCTCGGCCGAGAAACCGATACCCCCCTTCTTGGAACGGTTGCGAATCACCTTATCGAGACCGGCAAAGGCACCGCCGACGATGAACAGGATATTGACGGTATCCACCTGCAGAAATTCCTGCTGCGGGTGCTTGCGCCCGCCCTGGGGTGGCACCGAGGCGACGGTACCCTCGACAAGCTTCAGCAGGGCCTGCTGCACGCCTTCCCCCGATACATCTCGGGTAATGGAAGGGTTATCCGATTTGCGCGAGATCTTATCGATTTCGTCGATATAGACGATACCCGTCCGGGCCTTCTCGACATCATAATCGCACTTTTGCAACAGCTTCTGAATGATGTTCTCGACGTCGTCGCCGACATAGCCCGCCTCCGTCAAGGTAGTGGCATCGGCGATCGTAAAAGGCACATCCAGCAGGCGCGCCAGGGTTTCGGCGAGCAATGTCTTGCCGGAACCCGTAGGACCTATGAGCAGAATATTGCTCTTGGCAATCTCAATATCGTCCTTGGTATCTTCGACCTCGAGTCGCTTGTAGTGATTGTAGACGGCGACCGAGAGCACCTTCTTCACCTGCTCTTGGCCGATGACATACTGATCGAGGATCTCTTTGATCTCACGGGGCTTAGGCAGCTTGCTGGTTGCCTCACCGACATCTTCTTCCATCTCCTCGCGGATGATGTCATTGCACAGATCGACACATTCGTCACAAATAAAAACCGACGGACCCGCGATCAGCTTCCGCACCTCATGCTGATTTTTACCGCAGAACGAGCAGTACAACAACTTGGCATCATCGTTCTTACCATGATTTTTGCCACCCATGTGCAACGCTCTCCGGAAAACTCCATAGGGAAACGCTGAAAAATGCCGTCCAGGCATTTTCAGCGGACACGAAGCGAAAACGTAGTTTCCGCTTCGCTCCCATTTCCAACGGCCGCTGGCCGTTGGAAATGGCGGGGCGCATCCCTGCCCCGCAGGGAAACGCTGATCAATCAGCGTCTCCATAGCACGAGCAACCGCGCGGTCGCCCGAACAGGCCTTCCCGAATGCCGCCACGAGACGGCCCTGATTACCAGATCCAAGCCTTTGCCAAATGCGGAGTTGCCGAGCTGTGCATTCGGAGAACGCGGCAATCATAACCATTCGCCAAGAGATGGCAAAGCACCCACCGCACCGTCGTCCATCAAGGGCACCTTCGAAAACCCGAAGTGCCGGTATGTCCGATAGCCACTCTCCCCGGGGCGAGCTACTCCGATGCCTCGGAGGGCACCGCCCGCTCGGCCAACACCTTGTCGACGAGCCCATACTCCATGGCCTCTTCACCGCCGAGGAAGCGATCCCGCTCCGTGTCTTCCGCAACCTTTTCCACCGGCTGACCGGTATGATGAGAGAGAATTCGGTTGAGCCGGTCGCGAATATGCAAGATCTCGCGTGCGTGAATATCCACATCCGTTGCCTGACCCTGGAAACCACCGAGCGGCTGATGGATCATCATCCGCGAGTGCGGCAGACAAAAACGCTTACCGGTGGCACCTCCCGCCAATAGAAGGGCCCCCATGCTAGCCGCCTGACCGATACACATGGTGCTCACATCCGGTCGGATAAAACGCATGGTGTCATAAATGGCCAACCCGGCGGTCACCGACCCTCCGGGAGAATTGATATAGAGGTGAATATCTTTATCGGGATTTTCCGACTCCAAGAACAGGAGCTGGGCAACCACCAGATTCGACATATAGTCTTCGACCGGCCCGACGAGAAAAACCACGCGATCCTTGAGTAGACGCGAGTAGATATCGAAGGAGCGTTCTCCACGCGCCGTATGCTCGATGACGATGGGGACCAAACCGAGATTTCGGGGGCCCCAGCCCCTGGTATCCGGAATCGTGCTCATAAGCTACTTCTCCTGTACCCTCATGGTTGGGCGGTACGGAAAGCCTGGAGGATGGTACGGAGAGCCGGGAGGACGCCAAGGAAGGATACGGGTACCTTGAAAAGCTCGAGAGACCCATACGGGGATACCCGGCCGGCCTTCGAGCCCACAAGTGCTCGAAGACCGAGAGCAAAGCGAGAGCCAAGCTTTCGTATCCGGAAAATTGTCGGAAAGGCTATTTTCCAAGGTCTCTTATCACGGAATTCGATGGGACCTATTCGGACCACCATCCCGGCCCGAGGCCACGAGCCCAGATATCGACTGCCCCTCTCCTTGCAGGTTTCCGCCGGGGCGTACCCGAGACCGGGGGACGAAACGGGCAATCTTGTCGCACAAGGGTACTCGCTAGCTCGGGAGATAGGCCACGCGGCGAACTGGTTGCAGATATCATCTGTCGGAGTATTCGAATAGCTCGTCGAGAGTAGTCGGCTCGTCCTCTATCATGATTTGCTCCAACACCCAGTCGACCACCCGCTCCTCCCGCACCATGGCCTCGACCCTAGCCAAGTGTTCCTCATCGGAATAGATAAAGTCGATGATCTGCTGTGCCCCCTCGTAATCCGAGAACAAGTTTTCTACCTTCTCCCGCACCCGTTGCGGATCGGCCTCGATATGGTTAACTCGGATTACCTCGTTGATAATCAAGCCCAGAGCAACCCGCCGCTCGGCTTGCTCCCGCAGCAGTTCGTGGGGAAGATCGAAATCGGGGGGATCCAATCTCTTGCGCACATCTTCCCTGAACGCCTCGATTGCCTTCAGGACGAGAGCCTCGGGTAGATCGATCCGGTTCGTTTCCAACAGTAGATCCATGACCTGTTGTTTGATCCGGTTCTTAATTCGATTCTCGAGATTTTGCTCCATGAGCTCACGCAGGTTCAGACGGAGCTTATCCAGATCCCCATCCGGGATCCCGACCTCGACCGCGAAATCCGCATCCAGCTCGGGCACCACCGGCTCAGCGACCTCGCTGACCCGGACCGCGAAGGTGGCCAACTTCCCTTTGATCTCATCGGGTGTGAATTGGTCCGGAAAATTCACTTCCACCTCTCGCTCGTCTCCCGCCTGTGTCCCGATCAGACCCTCTTCGAAACCAGGGGGCATATCCTCCCTACCCAGAACGATATGGACACCCTCCGCGGAGCTATCCTCGAACGGCTCACCATCCACGGTCCCGGTAAAAGAGATCTCGACCCGATTCCCCAGCTGCGCCGGGCGCTCCACGACGGACCAAGTCTTCTTGAACTCACGCATCCGCACCAGCATCCCGTCCAGATCCGTATCCGTCACCATGGCCACCGGTCGCTTGACGGTCTTACCATCCAGGTCACCCAATTCGAACCGAGGCAGCACCTCGAACACGGCCGTATAGGCATAGCGGCGGGCGGACTCGTCTATGTCGGTCTCGATCCGAGGGGTTACGGCAGGCTGGAGGTCCTCTTGCTCGAGGGCTTTGGGAAAGCTACTCAGCACCCGATCCTTGAAGATATCTTGGCGTATTTCCTCGACGTAACGCCGACGCAAGATCTTGACCGGTACCTTGCCGGGACGGAACCCAGGTATCACGGCGGAACGGGCAAAATCTCGCAGGCGTTTTTCCACCTCGGCCTCGATCTCATTCGGCTCCAGACCGACCGTCATCCGGCGCTCCAACCCTTGCCCATTTGCCACTGATACTTGCATCGTCTCTCTCTACTACCAAGCGGAAACCGGGAAGCTCATCGACCCCGTGTCCGCCGCTGCCCCCTCTATGAAGTAATCGGCCAATCTCGGGGATTTCAGGAAATCTTGAACAATCCCGTCTTGGGATTTTTCGAGTCTCGATACGAAAACGCGGTGTTCGCTTCGCTCACATTTCCCCAGTATTTACGTGCTTGAAAAATGGCGGGACATCCCTACCCCATACGGGCGCCTTGAATTTTTCAAGGCGCCCTAAAGTACCCTTGGGATATGCTCACCCGACTCCGCATTAATTATTGTGGCCCAGATCGGCGCGGATGTCGATCGATACGGGGCACAGCATCCGGTCGGAATCACAATAGACTGTCCTTGGTCCGGGCCCAGAACTCGGCCTCTTGTCCGGTAACCAACCCGGCTCCTAAGGAGGTCACGGAGGTTCCGGTCCAGGGTCCGCATACCGAAGGCCTGTCCGGTCTGGATCGCAGGATAGATCTGAGCGACCTTGCCCTCACGAATCAGATTACGAATGGCCGCAGGATAGATCTGAGCGACCTTGCCCTCACGAATCAGATTACGAATGGCCGGAGGTGGCGACCATGATCTCGTAGGCGGCGATACGCCCGCCACCGACCTTCTTGAGCAAGACCTGTGAAATCACCGCGCCCAAGGACTCCGAGGAGGAGCACAGGAAAGCGAGGGAGCGTAAGCGACGAGCGGAGTGCGACGACTCCCGCGTAGGCGTAGGGTCGTGCGTTTCGTCGGAGTCCGGCGCGTGAGCGCCGCGCGGAGTGCGCGCCGGGACGGACGCAGGACGAACGCGGGCCGCCGAAGACCGTGGCCGTCGCCTAATTTTTTTGCACCCGAAATCGGATGGACCCCATTTCGGGTTTCGCGAACAATGGCGACGCTCCGGGAGCAAAGAGCGAGCCGTACCCTTCTCTCCGGCGGGAAAGACATCGATAATCCGATCGACCGCCTTAGCGGCAGAGCCGGTATGCAGGGTCGCCAACACCAAGCCCCGCGACGCAGTGACGATCTCCTCGAAAATCCGCGGCGCACCCAGCTCATCCAGGGTTGGCACCTGCAAGGGAACGCTGCGGAAGACCGCCGCCGCCCCCTGCCGGTGGTGGAAAACATTCGCACGAAACCTCGTAACACCTTCGATCTCGAAAGAAAAACCGACCTCCAGAAGCCCCTCGTAAGCACGGCGTTGCCGGTCGTCCATGATATCGTGAACCAATGCACGAACGGTGGAATGATCCAAGGAGGGCAGATCGACAGGGCGCAGCTCCCCGTCGACCCGGATCATGGGCGATCGTCCCGAGGGCAGATGGAGATCGGAAGCCTTGTGCCAGACACTGAAGGTAAGCAATTCAGATGATATTCAAGTGGCAGCCCTCGACCAAATCCAAGTGGATGTTCGAGACGCGAGCCCTAAGGGCACCTTGAAAAACTCAAGGTGCCCCTGTACAGAGATGCCCTGCCAGCCTTCAAGCACGCAGGTACTCGAAAGCCGGGGGAACGAAGCGAACACCCCACTTCCGCTTTGCGGCTTGAGAAATTCCAAGGGCGAATTTTTATCGAGCCCCCATACAAAAAAAGCGCGACGGGAAACGTCGCGCTCAAGATTACCACCAAAGGAGGATGGAAAACGTACCGAACCGCCGGATAGTGATTCAGCACATTTTTATTTTCTTAAATACCGAATTACCTGTCAAGAACTTTTTCGACTACTGTAGGAAACTGTCCGGACTTGTAGCCCGTGATGTGTCCGGTTTTATTGGACGCCGAGAACGTCGGAGGAGCACAGGAAAGCGGGGGAGCGTAAGCGACGAGCGGAGAGCGACGACCCCCGCGAAGGCGTAGGGCCGAGCGTTTCGTCGGAGTGCGGCGCGTGAGCGCCGGCGGAGACGAAAGGCTCGGCCATGCGATACGGCGTCCAGTCCTTGTGGGAGTCCTGGCGCCGCGCGGAGTGCGCGCCGGGACGGACGCAGGACGAACGCGGGCCGCCGAAGGCCATGGCCGTCGCCTAATTTTTCGCACCCAACATCGGACGGACCCCATTTCGGGTTTCGCGAACAATGGCGACGCTCCGGTATTGATAGTCAAAGTGTCAAGAGAACCCCGGAATCCTATTGTAGAATCGGGATGTGACGGGGGCCAACTCGTTACGGGCAGAAAACGTCCTGTCGTTGTCGATACAATCGGTTGCGTGCTCGTCGTCCGGGTACACGCCGCCAATGTGTTTGACGGTAAAGCCGCTCGTCAAGTTATTACGAACTTGTTTTCGAGCCTCCATACCGTCAAAAAAATCCGGGGCGATCGTGCCTATTCCGGTGCGGACCTATTTAACTGGGTCTTGACCCCATTCGAGTGCCAGCGCGAAGTTGTTAGAAAGAAAAAAGGACAGCGAGGTTTCCACGTTTTACCTCGCCGCTGGGTGGTCGAAAGAACATTCGCTTGGCTGAGTCGATGGCGTCGATTGAGTAACGATTATGAACGGAAAGCAACTTCGAGCGAAACACAGGTTTATTTCGCATCCAGTCGTTTGCTTCTCCGGCAAATCTGTAATCATCAGACACCTTATAAAATGGCTGTTCGTTGAGTTATTCATTATTAATAAATTTTTAGACAGCCTCTAACCGGAGCGTCGTCATTGTTCGCGAAACCCGAAATGGGGTCCGTCCGATATCGGGTGCAAAAAATTAGGCGACGGTCATGGCCTTCGACGGCCCGCGTCCGTCCTGCGTCCGTCCCGGCGCGCACTCCGCGCGGCACCCGGACTCCCACAAGGACTGGACGCCGTGTCGCATGGCTTGGCCTTTCGTCTCCGCCGGCGCTCACGCGCCGCACTCCGACGAAACGCTCGACCCTACGCCTTCGCGGGGGTCATCGCACTCCGCTCGTCGCTTACGCTCCCTCGCTTTCCTGTGCTCCTCCGACGACGGTATTGGGTGTTGGACTTGGCTCGGATGGGGAAAAAGGCACCAACCAGAGCTAGGCGATAGAGCCGAGCAAAATCCAGATAGCCGCGATCCATGATGTAGAAAGCGCCCGGCTCCAGGGGCAACAGGTCCAACACATGGACATCGTGGAGCTTGCCTTCGGAGATATGGACAAAGGTCGGGATGTTCCCGCGTAGGTCCAGCAACGTATGGAGCTTCACTGCGGCCTTGGTGCGACGTGATGATGCCCATGGAAGGAACGACAGCACAGGTCGACGGCGAAGCCCTCGTCGACATAGAGACGGCGTGCAATCCGGATCAGGGCTTGAGCGAAGTCCCATGGAGGCACCAGTCGCGTACCGTAAGCGGTTAGCTTTGCGCCGATCACGCCGCCACCCAGCCCGGCAATCGTAGCCGCACTGCCCGATATCAGCACCGCGCCGCCAGGTACGCGCATCGATCCAAACGCAGCGACCTTGAGTGACGTGGTTAGCCAAGGCGGAATCTCCGATTCCATCTCGATATAGGTAACGGGGGAAGGTCCACCGATGATGACATTGGCCGAGCCTTCCAAGATCGTGGCCGAGCAGACGAGTTTGTCCCCATTTACGCGCACTCGGCATTCCATTGATAAAAACACTGTCAGAGCCTTGTGCAACTGGGATGGGTGCGCCTGTTTCCTTCGTACAATTCGCCATCCCCACCTGTACGAGACCGGCAGGGCGACCATTTATAAACACATTTGGAGAATCGATGGAAACCGCCCCGCAAGGCGGACCCATAAGGGTTTCTCCGATATAGACACCTGCTAGGCCACCGCCGGCGGCACCTCCCGCAAATTGCCGCTGCCGCGACAACGCCCGCGAGACCTCGGTTACAACGGGGACTACGGCGAGCGCGGCGCCGGCCACGAGACCGATGAGTAGCCCGTCCACTGCTTGTGAATGGGCGATCGGATCGCCCACTCGTGCAGCTTCGGGCATTGCGACTACCTGAAGCGGCTGAGATCGGTACTTTGCAGGATGAAGGTCAGTGTGACGATATCCGGCGGCACGGTAGTGCGTAACAATCATGGACTGTCGCAATGTTGTTTGCGCAATGCGCCCGATAAAGGAAATTTCCCGTTCGGCGGAATGGTTCTCGATAATGAATTCACGCGTCAAGCGGCGGAATTGAGGTATTTTGTCTTCCAGTGCAGCGATCTGCTGTTCGATGTAGTTGTCGAAATCCTCAGGCTGCCCGCCATGCACCATCACCAACTTGTCGCGGTTGATTACGACATTCTCTGGCACGTGCTCGGGATGCCGCACCGGAGCCGAAAACGCAATAATGGTTTTGTTTCCCGTAACTATTCAGGACCTCTTGCCAAGCAGCAGGCTACGCGCGTACCCATGGAACCATGCCTGAACAGCATGCCCTAACCCATTCTCCGGAAAGCCTGACGACGAGCTTAAGCGGCTGCATGAACGGGTGGCGGAGCAGGCTGCGATCATTGAGGGGCAAACTGCGACCATTGAGCAGATGCATGAGTGCATTCAGGAACTCGAAGCACGTCTGGCTAAGGATAGCCACAACTCCAGCCGGCCACCATCCTCGGACTCTCTGTTCAAGAAGCCACCACCACGTTCGCGGCACCAACCCAGCGGGCGCAAGCCCGGTGGACAACCGGGTCGGCGCGGCGTCACCCACTCCCTGGTCGATGACCCCGACCAAGTGCGTGATCATCCCGCTGCCGGGGACCTGTGCGGGCGGGCGCGGCGGCACCGGGATCGCCACTACGGGGCTCGCAGAGCGACGCCAAGTGGTCGAGGTGGTGATCCAACGTGAGGTCATCGAGTACCGCATTGTCAGCGGGACTTGTGCCTGCGGGCGCGTGCAACGCAGCACGTTTCCCGCGGGGATCTGCAGTGTACATGACTCCATATCCGCTGCGGCCCTACCAGTGCACCGCCGAGGTGCTCAATGAGCGGGCCGGCCTGACGATCTCACCGGGCACCCTCCAGCGCACCGTACGGGTGGTCGCCGCTCGCCCGGAGGCGCCAGTCACCGCGATTCGCGACGCACTCGTCGCCGCGCCGGTGGCCCATGCCGATGAAACCGGCCGGCGCGTGAACGGCAACCTGTACCGGCTACACGTACTCAGCACCAACCGGCTTACGGCCTGCTGCCCTCATCCCAAACGCGGGGCCGAGGCCCTGGATGCATTCGGCCTTTTGTCCCAATTCGTGGGCATACTGGGGCATCACCACCGGTCAGCCTACGAGCGCTACCAATGTCTGCATGCCTTCTGCAAGGTCCATCATCTGCGCCAGCTGATCGCCATCGCTGAGAGGTCCCCGAGCCGGCCGTGGGCAACCGATATGATCACGCTGTTAGGCCAAGCCAATGCCCTGTCGGCGAGGTCCAGGACCAGGACCTTGAGACGCTGCCCGCCGGCAACGGCGAGCACTTGCGGGACCGCTACGACACCATCCTCAGCACAGCCGAAGCCGGCAATCCTCCCCGTCCCCGCCGTCCCGGCACCCGCGGGCGCGTCACACAATCCCCGGCCGGCAACCTCATTCGGCGGCTACGCGAGCGTCGCAACGAGGTCCTGCGCTTCCTCACCGACCTGCGTTCCCTTCGACAACAACCATGCCGAACGTGACCTTCGCATGCCCAAGCTCCAGCAGAAAGTCCCCGGTTGTTTCCGCTCCAATACCGGCACCGAAGACTTTGCCATCATCCGCTCCTACCTCTCAACTCTCCGCAAACACCGACGATATGTTCAACTTGCTCGTCCTGACCACCTTCCAGGGCCGCCCCCCAATGCCCCAAATCGGAGTCCCTGAATAGTTACCGCAAATCTATTTAAGAAAAGTCGACAAAGATGAACCGACCTTTTCGGCTCATTTGCGTCCATTCGCGTTTATTTGCGGCAAAAAAGAAAATCAAGCGTGTCGCAAACGGATTGACCGATTAGCTGAGAAGGACAGCTTACGCAACGACGCTACATCAAGGCCATACCTATAACCCGTTGCGGGGTAGCGCCGTGGCGTGAGGTAGGAAAACCAGAGCTTCTCCCAGCTTTGTTATTTCCAGCATTCGATAGAGAGATTCCCTCACATTACCTATACCCGGAAGCAACAGAGTTATAATGCTATCCTTCATAAACTGGTATTTTCTTCAGTTATATATTTTTACATCCCATTCTCAATCTTGACAAGACGGATGGGAAGTGCTCACACACTTGGCCCTATCGGCCCAATTGATTATCCTCGATCCTCCCCGAACGGACGCCTTGAATTTTTGGTGGTGATCGGTCCATGGGGACCTTGAAAAATTCCGTCTTTGGGATTTTTCAAGTCGCAAAGTGAGCTTGCGATTTTCCCTTTTATACCGGCTATCAAGTACCTAGTACTCGATAGCCAGCGGGGCATTCCTACTCGGCACGAGTATTTTGAGTTTCCTGATTACCCTCAAGATTCAGCTATTCAGCCTGAGAGGGGCGTATACTGAACCTGAGCCCAAAGAGGAGAATCCCCATGGCCAAGAATCCGATTCAGTTTCAGAAGGGTTTGAGTTTGCCGGATTTTCTGAAGCCGTAAGGCACCGAAGAGCAGTGCCGTTGCACCGTGTACGGCTGGTGTTGGCCGAAGGGCTTGCGGTGTCCGGAATGCGGGACGCTGGTCACTGCGAGCTGGCGGGACGCAAATTGTACCCATATCATCGCTGTCACCATCAAACCTCACTCATCAGCGGAACGCTGTTCGAGTACACGAAGCTACCACTGACAACCTGGTTCCTGGGGATATACATCCTGACACAGCCGAAGAATGGGACCTCGGTCCTGGAGCTGAAGCGGCCGTTGGGGATCTCCTACAATGCCGCGTGGCGTCTGAAATACAAGCGGATGCAGGCGATGAAAGAGCGCGATGACAGCCAGCCGCTATCCGGCAACGTACAGATGGATGATGTCTACTTGGGTGGCGAACGTCCAGGGGGGAAAGCGTGGGCGCGGTGCCGCCGGCAAGACCCCCGTTGTCACGGCCGTTCAGATCAACGGCGACGGCCACCCCATCGCCATGCGCCTGAGTAAGCTCCAGGGCGTTCGCAAGACTGAGCTTGCCGCTTGGCTCAGAAACATCTGCGGGCCGCTACCCACGTCGTCTCCGATGGCCTGAGTTGCTTCGCCAGTGTCACGACGGCCGGATGTACACACGAGGCCATCGTCACCGGCGGCGGTCCGGCCAGCGTCAACCACGAAGCCTTTACCTGGGTCAACACCATGCTCGGTAACGTCAAGAACGCGATTCAGGGGATGTACCATGGCATCAGTGACCGGCACGCGCCGCGCTATCTCGCCGAGTTCGGCTCTCGATTCAACCGTTGCTTTGATTTGCCGGCGATGATTCCGCGCCTCGGATACCTCGCCGCTCGTACCCCTCCGATGCCCGAGCGGCTCCTTAGATTGGCTGAACCTTCGGGGTAATCAGGTTGGCTTATGATCCGGATTGGAGGGCCGATCCAGGTCGAAGGGCGCTTTGAGAAGCTCGTGGTGCCCGCGTGGCGGAAGAATGCCTCGCCGGTTTGCAAGCACGTCGGTGCCCGAAACCGGGAGAGAAGCGAAAACCATTCGTATCGAGATTTGAGAAATTTCAGATTCCCATTATAGGGCACCTTGAATTTTTCAAGGTGCCTTTGCGCTTCCGCTCGCGCACACACTCCTTCCGGCAAGCCGGCGCCTATGTCCAGCATCATGCGGTAATGGTTCCATATCTACGGGGGTAATGTTATGGTTCTGTTGTTTTCAGGGTTCCATAGTGAGATATCTTCAAATTCCGTATACCCAGAAACAACAGGGTTATAACGCCACCGCAAATTTCAGGGTGGCATGCGGTGCAGGGATGCACCACCATGGCTCAAGCACGTCAGGCTTGAGCCATGAAGCTAAGGTGAAAACCGCGTTTTCACCTTGCGTGAGGGAAAAATTCCAGGGACGTAACTATTCAGGACCTCTTGCCAAGCGGTAGGCTACATACGTAATCTATTCCCATGCCGGACAACCCACCCTAACCCATTCTCCGGAAAACCCTGACGACGAGCTTAAGCGGTTGCGTGAACGGGTTGCGGAGTAGACAGCGCTCATTGCGCAGCTGCGCGAGCACATCCGGGAGTTTGGAAGCGCGCCTGGCCAAGGATAGCCACAACTCTAGCCGGCCGCCATCCTCGGACTCTCCGTTCAAGAAGCCGCCACCACGCTCGCAACGCCAACCCAGCGGGCGCAAGCCCGGTGGACAACCGGGCCGACGCGGTGTCACTCGTTCCCTGGTCGATCACCCCGACCAGTGCGGGATCATCCCGTTGACGGGGACCTGCGCCTGCGGACGTTGCGGCACCGGGATCGCGGCTACAGTGCTCGCGGAACGACGCCAAGTGGTCGAGGTGGTAATCCAGCGTAAGGTCATCGAGTACCGCATTGTCGGCGGAACCGGTGCCCTGTGGGCGCGCGCAACGCAGCACGTTTCCTGCAGGGATTGAGGCCCCGGTGCAATACGGACTGGGCGTATCGGCCTTTGCGGTCTACATGACCCAATATCAGTTGTTGCCCTACCAGCGCACCGCCGAGGTGTTCAATGAGCTGGCCGGCCTTGGGACCTCACCGGGCACCCTCCAGCGCACCGTACGGATGGCCGCCACCCGCCCGGAGGTGCCAGTCACCGCGATTCGCCGCGCACTCGTCGCCGCCCCAGTGGCCCATGCCAACGAAACCGGCCGGCGCGTGAACGGCAACCTGTACCGGCTACACGTACTCAGCACCGACCGGCTTACGGCCTGCTGCCCTCATCCTAAACGTGGGGCCGAGGCCCCGGATGCGTTCGGCTTGTTGGCGCCGTTCGCTGGCGTACTCGTGCATGATCA
>Ga0209681_1000069_pt1 | contig 27051 bp, 29 predicted proteins | sample WorMetLIZISLAND2_3_FD_187416 | JGI IMG/M metagenome (GOLD analysis project Ga0209681, IMG submission 187416) | Marine gutless worms symbiont microbial communities from Max Planck institute for Marine Microbiology, Germany - Olavius clavatus LIZARD... ... | reverse complement strand
GTACGGAACATGCGCTCTGAGCGTCCTCGTGCCTCAGAAGAGTAGGCCGGGATCATCTCGATCCCCAAGCGGGCCATGGCCTTGCCAGATTGCGTGGGGTTCTCCTTGGCTACCTTGCCGCCAGCTTTCGGGGTATACCAGTAGTGGCTGCCCCGATCGGTGTAGAGCGAGGCGAACAATCTGCGTTGCCTGATCACGTCGCACACGCCCATGAAGCTGGAGGCCGTACCTTACCTCGGTGACCGGCGCATCGAGTAATGCTCGTTGGTGGCGTCGTCCATGGTTACGACCCAAGCCCACTTCACTCCCGGTACCCAGTCGTGGGTGCTCGCGTCCTGGTGCAGCATCATGCCCGGCCCGGCCGCGCGGGTGCGCCGCTTGCGGTGCTTGCCTCGCCCAGGTGCCTTCTGCACCACACCGGCCTCTTGCAGTCGGTTCTTGACCCAGGTTACCCCGAGCAGCCCCGTCGCGTTGGTACCAAGCTGGAAAGGCTTGACGTTCCAGCCCGCATGTCGTCGACGGTAGCGCTCCACCAGCGCCATGACCTCACCCACTGATGCCCGCCGGTGCGAGACCTGCTCCAGGCGCTTGTCGATCAACCCGTGCAGACCCTCGTCCTCGTAGCGGTCAACGACGGACGCAGGACGAACGCGGGCCGCCGAAGGCCATGGCCGTCGCCTAATTTTTCGCACCCAAAATCGGACGGACCCCATTTCGGGTTTCGCGAACAATGGCGACGCTCCGGCTGTACGAACATCGTCGCCACTAGGCCGCCAGGGATCTCCCCGTCCCTTGCCGCCTGACACTACTCTGGGATATCCCGGACCGCCCCCAACTCGACCAACCGGACTCCAATCATGCTTGGAGCCAGGAGGGTCCGCTGTTGCTCGCCGACCCCTTGGGGCTGGGTCGCGCCTTGCGTTCCCTATTGCAGCGAGTCCCCTCACGTATCCGCCAAGTGCTGGAAGAGGAGGCCACGGCCCATAATTTCGCCGAGCTCCGGCTGCCGGTACCTGTCCTGCGCGGCGCACCGGAGCGCCGCTTGGAGCTGGCGGCGGTGCTCGACGAGCACCCGTCCACCATACTTTGGTAAGTTCGCCGCGGGTCTTGCAGAATCCGCTCGGGCGGCGTGCCGTGTTGGTCTTTAGCGATTTTGCGGTCGCCGGGTGGCGACGCGGCTTCTCTCCCGACCCGGCTGCCTACCCCTACCACCTCGATGTGTTGACCCACTGGCAGCGGCGACAGCCTGTCGTTCTCTTGCATCTGATGCCGCCGGAACAATGGCGGCGCACCGCCTTGGGTTGCGCCGAGCTACTGCGGCTGCGTGCGGCCCCGCCCGCATCCCCGGGTGCCGCCGCCCGCCTGCTTCCCGACACGGACTCGGGATCGGAGCGTGGTGACGCATCGCCCATCGTAGGCCTCATATTGCCGGTGATCGGTGCCGATGGCTGCAGCCTGTCGGCCTGGGCGCGTATCCTTAACTGGCTATGCCGGCACACAGGTCCGGGGTGCCCGCTTCCCGCGTGACTCGGATTCACCGGGCCCGCCACGCCCGACGGCTTCGCCATGGACACCCCGCGAGTGGCTGCGTCGCTTCATGGCCGGTGCCTCCGGGTCGGCCCGCGCTTTGGCGTTGGCCTGCGCTGGCGTGCCCTTGACGCTGCCGGTGGTGCGGTTGTGCAACAGGCGGCCGGCATCGACAGCTAGCCCTCGATCCTGACCGAGCTGTTTCTGGGAAGACTGCTGCAGCCGATCGAGCAGCAGCTGAGTGCCAAGCCGGACCCTTTGGAGGTCATCTACGACTTCCCCCAAGGCGTTCGGCAGTTGTTGATCGACGCCTCCGACCCCCTCGAGCTACAATAATCAATCCTCGAACGTGTCAGTGTATTGGTGCGACAGTAATTGGGGTCTACGCAGGACTTTATCGCCTGCTACGTGGACCCGGGTTTCCCCGCCGAAAGGGGTGGCCACTCCCCGCCCCTGTTTGAGCCCTTCGCCTGCGTCCGCCTCCAGGTCCTGCGGTGCCTGGGTGGGCGCTTCGGTGCCGAGGCAAAGCGGCTCGCGGCTAGGCTCGAAGACACCCGGCCCCGGAGCGCACCGATCTGCTGTTGGTTGCCGAGTCGAAACAGGCCCAGGACGCGCTGCTCGACGAATACGTCCGGCGCTTCGGGCGTACCTCGGATGCCTTCGCCGTGGCTGGACGACGTTGTCATGATCTTGGGGGGATGCTGGGTACGGATGTGGTACTCTGCGGCCTAGCTGTAAACTGAGGGATGGACTTGATCGAATCCCTGATACGTCTCGTCGAGGTTCTGTCATCCAGGCATGTCGTTGCCTTGGGTACGGCCATTCGGTTGGATGCGCCGTCCATTCCCGGAGAGGTTGCGCCCGTGACCCAGTATGTGTCGCGGAGCGGAGCCACACAGCGCGGAACAGGGGAAGGAGGCGACGAAAGTTCAGACCAAAAGAGTGCCGGTCCATCGGATCGGCTACTGTGTTGGCTATCGCTGACCAAGAAAGCGGGACTGCCATCGGTGTCTTACATAAGGCCCAGGTCCTGAATCGGAATCAGTTGGTCAGGCCGCGAGGCGAATTCCATGCTTATCTGCGTAATCCCCTCTTCGCCAGTGACCAAGCTCCACCAAGCTTGGCATCGATCCGGGACGTCATCGATCTGGGAAGCGGCATTCCGGTCGAGGTTTGCCAGCGACTGGGGATAGCTTGGGCGATAGTATTGGGAATCGGCGAATCGCTTGCGGGGCTTCGAATCAGGAACGAGGTAGTCGCGGTCTACATTGCTCGACACCTTGGAACGGGTCCCATTGAAGCCTTGGCCGTTCCGTGATGCGAATAGCCCCCAAAGCCCGGAGGTGGTCTGGCTCCCTGGCGGTACCTTCCGCATGGGCAGTCCGCCGGGGGTCGGCATGGATGGCGAGCGACCAGCCCACGAAGTCACCCTGAGCCATTATGCCATCGGCAAGTACCCGGTCACGGTGGGCGAGTTCCGGCGCTTTATCGAGGCGACTGGTTATCGGACCCAGGCAGAGCAAGACGATAGAGCCCTTGTATGGAACCGGAGAGCTCCGGAAGGAGAATCCGAAATGCCGGAGATGGAACTTGGCCTGTCGACAAGAAGCTAGCCAATGCTTGGCAACTGCACGACATGCACGGCAACTGCTGGGAGTGGTGCGAGGACTGGTTTAAGCGCTACTCGGAAGGTTCCGAACAGGATCCGAGTGGTCCCGAGTCAGGCTCTGGCCGTGTTGTTCGCGGTGGCGCCTGTAACCGCCATTCCGGCATTTGCCGTTCGGCGGTCCACGACTGGAGGTACCCGTCGATCCACAGCAACCACCTCGGTTTCCGGCTCTTGAGGACTGGCCCTCTGTACCCTTATCCTTTTATCCCTGGCAGCGAGCCGCCCGAGCTATCCGAACCGGCCCCGCAGTCCTCGTCAGGTGACACAGCTCGGGTTGTAGACAGCGCGGAATTCAGTGAAACCTGGTGGCAGGAGTTATCTCCGGAGCCTTACAAACCCTTCCGCGACCGCTTCGTCGTCGTTGCCGAGAACGGCAGGCGCCAGGAGATTGAGGCCCTGGAGATGGTCTACCTTCCCGGCGGCACCTTCCGGATGGGCGGCGAGTCGGGTCCGGACAACGAGAAGCCGGTCCATTTGGTACGGCTCGACGCCTTCGCAATCGGCCGTACCCCCGTCACCTGGGGCGACTACAAGCGCTTCTGTGAGGCCGAGAATAGTCTACCGGCCCGAGTGGCTGGAGGAAGGCAGCCACTATCACCTGGACAGCGGCCGCGAAAAGCACTATCTGTGCCACGGTATCGAACGCGATGCCTTGGATCTACTGGTGGTCGGGATTTCGTGGCATGACGCCCGCGCCTATTGCGAATGGCTCGGCAGGCTGACAGGAAAACCGTACTGGCTGCCAACCGAGGCCCAATGGGAGTATGCGTGTCGCGCCGACACCGAGACGCATTGGAACTTCAGCGATGAAGCGCACGGTTTGGACGAGCATGCCTAGTATGACGACAACTCGAACGGCAAGCTGCATCCGGTTGCTTTGAAGCATCCGAATCCCTGGGGGCTTTATGACATGCATAGCAATGTCGGGGAATGGTGTGCCGATTGGTACGCGGAGGACAACTACACAAAGCCTTCCAATGCACGGGAGCCGCGTGCGACTGGCCCTCGGAAAGAGACGAATAGAAGTCCGGTAACCGCGAGTGAGAACCCGAGTGGCCCCGAGTCGGGCTCCGACCGTGTTGTTCGCGGCGGCTCCTGGATCGAAAATGCCGCCGACTACTGCCGTTCGGCGTGCCGCGGCAGGGGGCTCTCGTCGTACCGCCGCTACGACCTCGGCTTCCGCCTCTCGAGGGTGGTATGATTCGGCACCCTTCGTCCTGGAACCTGATATCCGCATAATTTCGGTTTTCGAGTACAGGCTATGGGATGATCGAATAATCAATACCCAGCCGTAGGAGCAAGTTCGCTCCTACGAAGAGAAGCCAAGCTCCTCTGAGAGGTAGCGATCCACACGCCGGGTGGATTCGAAAAGCTCCGTGGCCATATTGACCGCACGGGCGGGGATTGCCTAGGGGGCAGGCTGCGGTCTACCGGAAAATATCGAGTAAAGACTGCGGGGAGGAAATTCAGCCGCAAATAAATGCCAATGAACGCAAATGTATTCAAGAAAAGTCGACGAGGATGAATCCACCTCTCGGTGTGTTCTCGGGTGTGCCTATGAAGTCGGCAAAGTCTTGGGTCCTGGGTCTTTGGAGTCCGTGTACGTTTGCGTTCATTTGCGGCAAAAAGAAAATATCGAGTAAGCGCAAGAGTAGGCACAGTCCACCCTCTGGTCGGCTGAGCCTTTGTTTCCAGGTTTCTCCGCGTCGTTTCAGAAGAGCCACACCCATCGACTTTTTCCAGATCGGAGGATTCAACCGTGACCATCGAACGCATCGTACTGGCCTTTGCCGGTTTTTTTATTCTGCTCTCCCTCGGCTTGGCCCACTGGTTTAGTTCCTATTGGCTTTGGTTCACCGCATTCGTGGGCTTCAACCTCTTCCAATCCGCCTTCACTGGGTTTTGCCCGTTGGCCATCATCCTCAAGAAGCTCGGACGTCAGTCCGGCACCGCGTTCTGAGTCGCGATCGCTGCGAACGGTTTGGATCGTGGGCACCTGGAAAAATTCCAAGCAAGGAGCTTTTCGAGGTTCCCCCGTGTATCCTGGCCAGTGGCCGAGGAGTGTGTCCCAAGGCATTCAGAGACTATCTAATAGGTAACCTATTGATTTTAAAGTGTACACATCCGTAGAGTGGGCACAGCCTACCCTATAGGTTGGTTGGTTTTTAGATAGTTTCTCAGTCCTCGATGGGACGTGCCCAAAGGTCGTGCTCCCCGGCCGTGGTGACTTCTACCTCGATAAAGTCACCGGGCTGCAGGGCCCAAGTATGATGACGGTACCGTCGATCTCGGGGGCATCCGCATAGCTGCGGGCGATGACCTAGTCCGCAGCCACCTCGTCCACCAGCACCGTTAGCCGTCGGCCGACGCGCGCTTGCAGCTTCTCGCGGCTGATCGCGGCCTGAACGGCCATCAAGCGCGCCAAGCGTTTTTCCCGAAGCGCCTGCGGTAGCTGATTGGGAAGGACATTGGCCGTGACACCCGCGACCGGCGAGTTCCCCGACCCGATCCAGTCTTGCCGCCTCCAGAAACTCGAGCAAGCTCTCGAAATCTGATTCCGTCTCGCCCGGAAAGCCGACGATGAAGGTGCTGCGAATCACCAGCTCCGGACAGCGTTTGCGCCAATCTGCAATCCGCGCCAGCCTTCGCTCGCCGGCGGCAGGCTGGCGCATGGCCTCCAGTATCCGCGGGCTTGCGTGTTGCAGCGGGATATCCAGGTAGGGGAGGATGCGGTCCACGGCCATCGCCGAGATCAGGGTATCCACCTGGGGATAAGGATAGAGCTAATGCAGCCGCACCCAGACCGGCAGCTCACCCAGTATCTGCACCAGGGTCTCGATATCGGTCCGCAGGAGCCGACCGTTCCGGAAGTCGGTGCGATAGCGCAGGTTGCGACCATAGTCACCTGTGTCCTGGGAGATGACCAATAGCTCGCGTATCCCTGCGGTCACCAGCTGCTCGGTTTCCTGCAGGACCTCGCCGATGGAGCGGCTGGTCAACTTTCCCCGCAGGCTCGGAATGGTGCAGAAACGACAGTGATGGTCGCAACCCTCGGAGATCTTCAGATAGGCGAAATGGGACGGCGTCAGCTTGATGCCCTGGGGGCGGTAACAGACCGTCGAAGGGGACCGGTGGGGCGGCAGATGGGCGTGTATCGCCGCCATCACTTCCGCGTAGGCCTGGGGGCCGGTCACGGTAAGCACCCGGGGATAGGTCTCCCGCACCCGCTCGGCGCGAGCACCCAGGCAACCGGTGACGATAACGCGCCCATGCTCGGACAGGGCCTCGTCGATCGCGGCCAGAGATTCGTCCACGGCGGCCTCGATGAAGCCGCAGGTGTTGACGACGACCAGATCGGCTTCCTGGTAGCTGGGTACTAGCCCGTAACCCTCAGTGCGTAACCGAGTGAGGATGCGCTTCGAGTCGACCGTAGCCTTGGGGCAGCCGGGGCTGATAAAGCCGATCTTCGGACTAATTCCCGGAGCGTCGCCATTGTTCGCGAAACCCGAAATGGGGTCCGTCCGATGTTGGGTGCACGAAATTAGGCGACGGCCATGGCCTTCGGCGGCCCGCGTTCGTCCTGCGTCCGTCCCGGCGCGCACTCCGCGCGGCACCAGGACTCCCGCAATGACTGGACGCCGTGTCGCATGGCCCGGCCTTTCGTCTCCGCCGGCGCTCACGCGCCGCACTCTGACGAAAGGCTCGGCCCTACGGCTACGCGGGGGTCGTCGCACTCCGCTCGTCGCTTACACTCCCTCGCTTTCCTGTGCTCCTCCCCGGCATCCCGGAAGGGGCCTCTCAGAGTTGGCATAGACTCCGGCAATACCGACGAATCGGTGTAAGGGAAGCGCTGATTGATTCGGCGTTTTCCGCGGTGCATGGAGGCACCGCCGGCCCCTACTCGTTGAACATGTGAGGATGGCGAAAACCACGCTGTTCGCCACCCAGCGATGCACCAGCCAGGGATGGAATTTTCCCGCTCTATCAGGGCCCCCCTTGTGACCCGAACGATTCCGAGAGTGTGTCAGTTGCTACCCATGGCTGCGATTTGGGCTAGGTCCTGGGCCTCGAAATCGATGCCGACCTCCTGCCCGGGGTTGAGCGTGACGCCATAACCGATACCCAGCTTCTCCAACAGCCAAGTGAACTCAACGACTAGGCCTCCACGATAACCGGGGTAGTTCTGCACGAAGGCCTTGGCGCGGTCGGGGCTGGTGAACAGCACCAGTACCTCTTCGCCTTCCTCACTCCGAATCTTGAGCGGCTGGGCCTGGGTATCGGCCGCGAAGCCGCCGATTTGGTGCCGCTCGTAAATAGGCATGAAAACCTCGGAGCCGAGTAGGGTTCGGAGAAAGGACTCCGGCGAGATATGCCCCTCCTGCGCAGCCATGAGCTGGCGCTCCAAGTCATTATGAGGCTGGAAGTCGGTAGTCATATAGTTGCTCCTGAGACAATCGGTAACCCCCAACAGACCGGGTCGAACCGAGGCGGACGGCCAAGTTGCGGCAGTGTCCGGAGAGCACGGGATCGGACCGCTAACCCGCCAAATTCTCCATCCGAATCCGCACTACCCGACCCTTTACGGACTCCAGGGCCTCGATGCGGGCAATGGCTTGGTTCATCTGACCCTCCAGCACCCGATGACTGAGCATGACTAGGTTGACATGGGTATCGCCCTCTGCCGGCTCCTTTTGTTGAATGGCTTCGATGCTGATGCCCTCGTTCCCCAGGATAGCGGCGATACGGGCCATGACGCCCGGTTGGTCCAAGGCGATGATGCGTAGGTAGTAGGCGGTTTCGACCTGCTCCATAGGGAGCACCGGTATGTCCGAGAGCTCGTCGGGCTGGAACGCGAGATGTGGCACCCGGTTGTCAGGGGCGGTGGTGAGCGCACGTGTCACATCCACCACATCCGCCACCACCGAGGAGGCCGTGGGCATGGCGCCGGCACCCGCTCCATAATAGAGGTTAGGTCCCACCGCATCGCCCTGGATGAGGATGGCGTTCATGACCCCGTGCACATTGGCGATCAAACGCCGGTTGGAGACCAATGTGGGATGCACCCGCATCTCGATACCCTGGCCGGTCTTGCGCGCGATGCCCAAGTGCTTGATCCGGTAGCCCAAATCCGTTGCATAGGCGATATCTTGGATCTCGATCCCGGAGATGCCTTCGGTATAGGTGCGGTCGAACCGGAGCGGAATCCCGAAGGCGAGCGACCCCAGAATGGTGAGCTTGTGAGCGGCGTCGATGCCCTCAATGTCGAAGGCTGGATCCGCTTCAGCGTAACCCAACGCCTGGGCCTCGGCCAACACAGCGGTAAAGTCTCGGCCCTTGCTCCTCATCTCGGTGAGGATATAGTTGCCGGTACCGTTGATAATCCCGGCGATCCACTCGATATGATTGGCGGTCAGGCCCTCGCGTAGGGCCTTGACGATGGGAATGCCACCGGCCACGGCGGCCTCGAAGGCCACCATCACTCCCCGCTCATGGGCGGTGGCAAAGATCTCGTTGCCATGCAGGGCGATCAGGGCCTTGTTGGCCGTGACCACATGCTTACCCTTCTCGATGGCTCGGAGGACCAACTCCTTCGCCGGCGAATAGCCCCCGATCAGCTCGATGACGATATCGATATCGGGGTCTTCCACCACGGCAGAAGCCTCTTTCGATAGGCGTCCGATCCGATCCAGGCCACGGATGCTCCGGGGGTCGTACTGGTGTGCTGCGGCATGGGCGATGCGGATCTCCCGCCCGGCCCGCCGGGCGATCTCTCTTGCGTTGCCCGTCAGCACGCTCACCGTACCGCCGCCGACGGTACCCATTCCCAACAAACCGATGTTCACCGGTTCCATGTGCCTTTCCTCATGTTCTTGAAAATCAGAGGGGACTTTGAAGAATGGTCTCTCTGCAATCTTTGCAAGTCGCAAAGCGGAAGTAGTTCTCTTTTCTAAGATCTTTCAAGGACATACATATTTGAAAGCTGGCGGGTCATCCCCGTCTCACACGGACACCCCGAGCCTTCCAAGGTACCCTTAGAAACTGCCTAAAAACTAACTAACCTGTAGGGTGGGTTGTGCCCACCAAATACTACGTCTGATCGGTGGGTACAGCCCACCCTACGGGCGTGTCTATATTAAAACCAAATAGATTAATTATTAGGCGACCTCTTAAAGCCGAGCCGGCATCCACAGGCTGCCCAACTCGATGGATGCTGCGTCGAACGGTGGTACGGAAACCCGATCGGCAGCGGCGTAGCGGCCGATCTCGAGCCAAGTGCCAGCATTGAGCCGGTAGGCCTCCAGCCTCTGCTCGACCGGATCGATCAACCAAACATAGGGTACACCGTAGCGTGCGTACAGCGGCAGCTTAAGCCTGCGATCCTTGCCTTCCGTAGAAGGGGAGAGGATCTCGCATACCCAATCGGGGGCCACCTTGAAGCGATGGCCCGTCGGGGGTACTGGCATACGCTCGCGTCGCCAGCCGGCCAGATCCGGCACCACAACCTCCACATCATGTATGAAATGGACCTCCAGCTTGATGAAGATCCACCAACCACCCGGATCTCCACGGCCCTTATGGAAAGGGCCGAATAACTCGCCGCCCAACGCCGCCCAACATATAGCCGGCAAGTCCGTGTGGTCCGGAGGGCCGCGGTTGGGTATGGATCTGTCCGTTCAGGATCTCCCCGGTCAAGCTTTCGGACAAACCTTCGAGAAGCTCGTAAAGCATCGGCTTGGTTTGGGGTTGCATCGTCGGTATCCGCTGTCGGGCATCTTGAATCTTTCAAAGGTACCCATTAACCTCATGCGGGTCGATGACCGTGGGCATCGCGATCGCGTCGCAGCATACTTCGGATGCCACGGATAGCCTGTCGGGTGCGATGCTCGTTCTCGATCAGGCCGAAACGTACATGATTGTCTCCGTGCTGCCCGAAGCCGATCCCGGGCGAGACCGCCACCTTGGCCTCCCGCAGCAGCTTTTTGGAAAATTCCAGCGAGCCCAACGCCCGGTATGGCTCGGGGATCGGCGCCCACACGAACATGGTGGCCTTGGGCTTCTCGATTGGCCACCCCGCCGCTGTCAACCCGTCGCACAACACATCCCGCCGACGTTGGTAGCGGTTTCGGATCTCGGCCACACAGTCCTGGGGACCTTCCAACGCGGTGATGGCTGCCACCTGAATCGGCGTGAAGGTGCCATAGTCCAGGTAAGATTTGATCCGCGCCAGGGCGGCGACCAACTCCCGGTTACCGCACATGAAGCCGACCCGCCAGCCGGGCATGTTGTAGCTCTTCGACAGCGAGAAGAACTCCACCGCTACCTCCTCGGCACCCGGTACCTGGAGGATCGAGGGGGCCCGATAACCGTCGAAGACGATATCTGCATAGGCCAGATCGTGGACCATCCAAATTCCATACTCACGGGCGATGGCGATCACCTCCTCAAAATAGCCGAGTTCCACGCAATGGGTGGTGGGATTACCCGGAAAGTTGAGGACCAGCATCTTCGGCTTGGGCCAGGAGTCCTGAAGAGCCTTGCGGAGTTCATCGAAGAAGTCCACCTCCGGTGTCATGGGGACATGCCGCACATCCGCTCCGGCGATGATGAAACCATAGGGATGGATGGGATAGGCGGGATTGGGTACCAGCACCGTATCACCGGGCTCCATGGTTGCCAGGGCCAAGTGGGCTAGGCCCTCCTTGGAGCCGATGGTCACGATCGCTTGACTGTCCATGTCCAGAGGCACGTTATAGCGTTCACGATACCAATTGCAGATGGCGAGACGCAGGCGCGGGATGCCGCGCGAGACCGAGTAACGATGCGTATCCTTGCGCTGGGAGGCCTCTACCAGCTTGGTGACGATATGCGGCGGCGTGGGTTGATCCGGGTTGCCCATGCCGAAATCAATGATGTCCTCTCCCCGGGCACGTGCTTCGGCCTTCAACTGATTGACGATGTTGAAGACATAGGGCGGCAGACGTTTGATGCAACGAAACTCTTGATGGGGCATGACACCGACCCGCCTATCTCATCGGCCTATCTCGACCGGGACAGCCGTGTTGGCGGCAAGGGCCCACCCGAGCCGTGATCGTAACCATCGTAGTTATCGTCCATCGTAGTTATCGTCGTTACCATTGAGGAAAAATTAATTATTATGCCGAAGAAACCGGATGCCGGCTAGGTGCAGCGAACTTTGTGTAGAGAGCAAATAAACTGTCCGGACCATCGACGACATGCGGGCTGGAACGTCAAGCCTTTCCACGCTTGGTACCAACGCGACGGGGGCAAGCACAGCTACACCTGGGTCAAGAACCGGCTGCAAGAGGCCGGTGTGGTACAGAAGGCACCTGGGCGAGGCAAGCACCGCAAGCGGCGCACCCGCGCGGCTTGGCCGGGCATGATGCTGCACCAGGACGCGAGCACCCACGACTGGGTACCGGAAGTGAAGTGGGATTGGGTCGTAACCATGGACGATGCCACCAACGAGCATTACTCGATGCGCCTAGTCGCCGGCATCCGCGACATGACAGCGGCTAACCGCTACCTCGATGAAGTCTATCGACCGGCCTTCAATGCCGAGTTCGTGCCGCCAGCGCTGGAGGAGGGACCGGCCTTCGTGCCCTGGATCGGCGGCAGGCTGGATGACTTTCTGTGTGAGACCTTCGAGCGTGTCGTCGGCAAAGACAACTGCGTGGCCTTCGAGGGGATGGCCTTGCAGGTCCCCAAGGACCGCCACCGGATGCATTACAGGAAGGTCAAGGTGCGGGGGCATTGCTAGCCCGATGGCCACCTCGCCGTGTTCCACGGACCGCGTTGTTTGGCTCGCTATGATGCCCAAGGTCAGTCGATGCCGCTACAGCTACAGGTTGTCGCGTAGGTCCGCTGCAGGATCCAAAGCGGACAGTTTATGTGCTACGAAACCGGACAGTTCTATTTGTTGCCAACAGGTGCTTAAGCCGGCGCACTCCAAAGAGTCGGGGAGACCACCCGACCTTCCCGGCTTGCTTACCTACCAACAGTTTGTTTCTGCAGTGATTATCATTCGGTAGCCCAGGAACCTTGTGTTAGCCCAATGCAGTCATGTCCCCTCTATCCGAAGCTAAGAGGCTATCTAGGAAGTAACATATTGATTTTTAAATTATAAAATATGTACATTTTGTGGTTTTATGCGATGTCATCCCGGAGTTTTCTATGACTGAAGAAAAGATTCAGTCGGCTGTCAGGTACCCGAGTGACCTCACCGACGAAGAAGGGGAAATCCTTGAGCCCATCATCAGCGAATTGGAATCCTATACCATCGGACGCCCACGAAAACGTGATCTTCGCGAACTCCTAAATGCCATTTTTTTATTTGGATAAAATAGGTTATCCCTGGCGGGATCTGCCAAAAGACTTCCCTCCCTACAAGCTCGTTAATTACTACCATACTAAGTGGACAGATAATCGTTGGCCGGAGCGTCGCCATTGTTCGCGAAACCCAAAATGGGGTCCGTCCGATGTCGGGTGCACAAAATGAGGCGACGGCCATGGCCTTCGGCGGCCCGCATTCGTCCTGCGTCCGTCCCGGCGCGCACTCCGCGCGGCACCAGGACTCCCACAAGGACTGGACGCCGTGTCGCATGGCCGAGCCTTTCGTCGGAGTGCGGCGCGTGAGCGCCGGCGGAGACGAAAAGGCTCGGCCCTACGGCTACGCGGGGGTCGTCGCACTCCGCTCGTCGCTTACGCTCCCTCGCTTTCCTGGGCTCCTCCTCTGTATGGGGATATGTCGGCAAGCTACCAGGTTGGCGTGTGTGAGCATCTGCCCTGGACGGCGATCATCTTCGATGAGTTTCACGTCATTCAGCTCGTCAACAGGGCGGTTGACGCAGTACGTCGCCAAGAAGTCAAAAGGGCCCCGGAGCGGCGGCGCACCCGCTATATCTGGCTCAAGGACAAGCCGGCATGGAGTAATTGGCAAATAGCCCAATTCGCGGATCTCAAGAGCCGAAACCTCAAGACACACCGTGGCTTCCGGTTCCAGGAGACGTTACGCGAGCTCTTCCACAGCGCTCAGAGCGCGGCGCAGGCCGAGCCGCTCCCCGACAGATGGTACAGCTGGGCGCGCCATTGCCGCCCGGAGCCGATCAAGGCGGTGGCCAAGACGCTTAAGAAGCACTGGCTAAGCCTCCTCAATGCGTTCGATTCCAGGCTCACCAACGGCCGTGTCGAGGCGGTCAATTCGCTCATCCAGGCCGCCAAAGTCAGGGCCCGCGGCTACGGGACCACCAGGCACCTGATTACCATCCTTTACCTTGTGGCGGGTAAGTTGACCCGGCTGCCGATTTCTCCGTTCGTCGTCAAGTCGGGGCTTCCCTTCACGACTTGAGTCAGATCACTATGGCCCGCTACCCACACCAAACGCAAGAGAGCCGAAAAATCCCCAGGGAGGCCGTCTGCTTTCAGGCATACGGAATCTGAGGATATCGTCCTGAAATCTGATATCGGCATAATTTCTAATGATATTGCTGGTTCCTACCCTGAAGCATGAAGGCTAAAGGCTAGCAGAGGCCATGAACTTGCAACATCAGTCAAAACCGGGTACTAGGGTGGGGTCTGTAATTCCAGACGAATGGCTGGCGTGGTGCGGATGTTCGGGTGCAATTGGAGGTTCATGATGCGTGATACCTCTACTCGAGATTCGGGGAAGGCTGCGGGCTTGATCGAACACGGCCAACCGACGGCTCGGCTTCTTCCGGACTTCCCTCAACTCCCTCCTCGGCGAGCAGATGTAAAATTTCTCTGGCCTACAATAGAGGATAACTTCTCCTTGGTATAGGATCACACGGGACCTGCTTAAGAATATACAGGTTTATTGTTGAGTCGATGTCGACGCTGTCTTATTCCTATTTTTCTCGATATCCTGAACAATATCATCCAAAGAAAACGCATCGAGCCATCCATGACGTTCGGTAGTGTAATCGTCGGTACCATAGCTGAGCCTAGCTGTTGCATGAGTATGGCTTCCGCTCTCCGACGTAGGTAGTTTTTTGTTGACGTGGATATCATCTAGCTCCCACGCTTGCTCCAGCGTTGAGATACTCGCCTGCAGGAGCGGCCCAACTCATGCCCACGCTGGAGCGTAGGAATGAGCCAATACTTGCATCCGAGGTAATCGATTCGTTAAGGTTCATGCCTTACCCCAACCTACGATTTAGCCATTTTCTAAAAGAGGCCTGGCTTTCACCGGGTGATTTACCGGCCAATAGACCTTCTAGGTTGATATCTTCATCGATGTCTTCCCAATGAATTCCCTGTCCATCTCCAATCAATCTCCACTTCATCCTCCGTGGCATGAACAAGACGAGGGAACCATTCGACCGGAACGGAAATTGTTCTGCCATCGGGCAGATTGACACTCAGCGTATCGTCAGTAACTGAAACCTTTTTGGCACTCGGCGCATCAATTTGATGCGGCCAAAATAGTCATCCCAACTCTCCAACAATAGGGCGCGATGTGTCTGTACGAGTGCGCGAATTCGGCGGATTTCAGCCCGATTGAACCTTCCGCTGCATTGTAACCTTATCGGGCTCAGCCAAAATTTCGCAACTTTTACATCGCGTTCCACATGAATATGCGCCGGTTCGCCACGGTTACCAGCGTAGAAAGAGAACCTGTATGGGCCAACCCTGAGTACAGTCGACATCTGATAGGCTTAACTCGATTCTTTAACAGCCCACGATAGGGTGGTAACTGTTCAGACCCCCCTCTAAATTCCGACCCTGAAAACTGGAAATCAAAGGGTTACATCCGAATCGAGCCGAAATCAAGAGGGAAGTCTGAACAATTACTTCGTAAGTCTGATTTGATTCATTACGATCAATCAATACCCACCATACCAATAATCCGCCAAAACCACCGCCGCGATTCCGATCAATGTCGGCCAGCGCAGAAAGAAGCGAATGGATTGGTCGATGCGGTATCTAGGAAACGCGGTGCCGACGAAGATGGGCACCATGTAGATGGCCCAGGTCTTGATCATGAGCTCGATGAGGTTGGTCGCGCCGCCGAAGAAGAGGTCCATGTAGAGGACTAGCTTGGCAGCAGCGAAGATAGCCCGATTGAGTTGCATCAGGCTGATGAAGTCGCTCTGGAACTCAGTCCTGGGTCCAATGGGGATCTCCTGCGGCGAACCCACCACGTCGAAGGGAGAATAGCCGGTGGAGCCGAGGAGGGAGAGCATGGCCGCGGTGGTGGCCAGGGGGTTGGTGAACAGGGTCCAATTGGTGACGCCGCCCTGCTGGGCCCCAACCATTTCATGGACGGAGAGGGTGTCGTATTGAATGGCCAAGGCGATGACCGCCAAGGCGAAGGGAACCTCGAAGGCGGCGAATTGGGCCAGCCCACGGCCGACCCCGATGGCGCTGTAGGGGTGTCCCGATTCACTGGCCCCCAGGGCCATTCCCAGGGCACCGAACAGGATGAAGTAGATGACGAGGATGACGTCGCCGGCGAAATGGAAGTTGCCGAAGACCTCGCTGCCGTACAGCATGGGGATGAAGAGCAGGGTGCCGATGCCGCCGGCGATGCGGAATACAGGCCCCAGGTAGAACATGAGGCCGTGGCTGACGGCGGTGCGCTTAGCCGCGTGCTTGAAGATGTCGATGAATCCCTGCCAGACTGGAATGCCGATTCGCCCCTGGACCCGGGCCAGGGTGCGGGCGATGATCCCACTGAGCAGGATGCCGTAGACGGCGGCGACCGTTACTGAGATGGCGGCGTAGCCGCCCTTGACCAACCATTCGGACATAGCCTAGATCCCTCCCATCAGAAACGCGAGGGCGACCAGATAGAGAACGATGTATTGCACGTAGGTCTGCGCATGGCCCGTATAGAGGCTTCGCAGAACGGCGGCGAAGGAATGGGTCCATTCGCAGACGCCATTCCAGAACCGGGTAGCCCGCGGCCGTACCAGTCTGCCCAGGCTCTTTTCGATGTAGGGATAGAAGTTGTAGGCGAAGTGGGTGGTCTCGGGGCGATCCGGCCGTTCCGCCGCATAGGCGATGTTGAATTGCTTGACCCGTTGCACCCGGGTCGAGGAGAGCAGTATCCAGACGAGGGGGATTAAAAACACCGCCCCGACGATCATCATGATCAGGAAGCCGTTCCAATGCCCCGTGGTGGTGGTGACTTGGTTGCCGGCCCATTGCAGGCTTGTCGCATGGTAGGGGGCCACCGCTTCCGAGATGGGCTGTACCAGATATTGGGGAAACAGGGAGAACCCGAGGATGACCCCGGCCAGGATCAGCTGCGGCAGCAATAGCCACTTGGGGGCCTCCCGGACGTCCCGGTGCTTGAGCTTGGGCTGCCCGAGAAAGATGGCATGCAGCAGCCGGAACATGTACAGGCAGGCCAGGGCGCTGGAAAAGAAGGCCAAGCCTGCTTGCAGATACCAGTGTTTCTCGATCAGCCCGTTGTATAGCAGCCACTTGCCGCCGAAGCCGGTCAGGGGGGGCACACCGGACATGGCGATGATGGCGATCAGGGCGCAGAAGAAGGTGACCGGCATGCGACCGATTATGCCGCCCATTCGATACATGGCGCGGGTGCCGGTGCGGTAGATGACGCCGGCGACTGCGAGGAACAACAGGCCCTTATACAGGAAGTGGTTGACGGAGAGATAGACGGCCGTTACCCAACCCAGGTGGCTCATCATGGCGACGCCGGCGACGATATAGCCTACCTGCCCCATGCTCGAATAGGCCAATAGTCGTTTGACGTCTTCCTGGAGCACGGCCGTCAAGGCACCGAATACCGCCGTGAGCAGGCCCAGCCAGCACAGGAGATAGGCGGTATTGATATCCAAGCCGCCGATCGTCTGCTCGCCGAGGTGGATCGCGGCCACCAGGAATCCGAAGATCCCTGCTTTGCTGACGATCGCGGAGATCATGGCCGTGAAGTCGTCTTCCGCCTCGGTATAGGCACCGGGCAGCCAGACGTGGAAGCCGAAGCCACCGGTCTTGATGACGAAGCCCAAGGCCAGCAGGGTGAAGACGATGGGCCCCAGTGCCTCCGCTTGTTGCAGCCCGGCGAGCAGCAGCGAGCCGGAGGCACCGTAGCCCAGGGCGAGGGCGGCCAGAATCGAGTAGGCCGAGGCGAGGGAGAAGAGCACGTAGCTCAAGGCCGACGGGGTGGATTCCCGCCCCAAGGTGATGAGCAGGTAGGAGCTCAGGGTCATAAGCTCCCAGGCGTAGAAGAAGCCCAGGCTGGTTTGGGTCCGGAGTAGGAGCCCCAGGGACATCAGCAGGATGGTGACCAGAGGGTAGAAGCCCAGCCGTGCATCCTTACGGTAGAGGGAAGCGAAGATCAGCAGGAGGCCGCCGGGGAGAAAGATCAGCCCGAACAGCCAAGCGAGCCCTTCGAGCTGGGGCAGTACATAGTAGGTGAAGGTGCCCAGGATCCCCAAGGCGGTCAGGCCGACGAACCGACTGGGTAGGCAGTCGAACCGGAACAGCAGACCACCGGCGACGACCGGCAGCCAAGTGTACAGGGCCGGCTCTCCCATCCACTCCGACCAATACCAGCCGCTGCCATAGAGCAGGGTCACGAAGGCGGCCGGCGGGACCAAGCCGGACAGCTCGAAGCGGGCCTCCGGGCGCTCCCGGCCGGCGAGCGGGATGCCGAACCAGCGCAACAGATAGACTGCCTCCAGCAGGGAGCCGACCAGAATGACCACTAGCCAAGCATAGAAGCCGTCGGCGGCCAGCCGCATAACCAGCTCCCACTTGGCCCAGAAGCCCGGAAAGGGTGGAAAGCCTACCAGGGCGAAGATCAGGGTGCCGAACAGGAACAGCAGCCAGGGTCGCCCGGCCGGTGTGATCCAATCCCGCCACCGCTCTTTGCCGAGGAGGCCCGCCAGCCAGAAGAGCCCGGCCTTGGCTAGAAGGTGGTTGATGAACAGACCGCCGACCACCAGGGGGATCAGCGCCCCATGGCCCTTGTGTTGCAGGTAGGCGATGGCGGCTATCAGCAGGCCTAGCTGGGCGATGGAGGAGTAGCCCAGCAGCCGCTTGGCGTTCTCCTGTTTGAGCCCGATCAGGTTCGAGCACAGGAAGGTCGCCAGCCCGGCGGAGACGATTACGGTCGATTGGTCCGCCGGCAGCAGGGGCACCAGCTTGTAGAGTGCCGCCAGGGCACCGGTCGCTACCCCCGCCGAGAGGAGAGCACCGATGCCGCTGGGTGCCGTCTGGTAGACGTCCAGGCCCCAGCCGTTGGCCGGGAAGGGTTTGAGCTCGATGATGACCGCGGCGATCAGGAATACCAAGGCCGGGGTCCCCAGCGGAGTATCCAGCAGGCCGCGGGCGGCGATCAGGCCGTCGATATTCAGGGTGCCGGCTAGGTGATAGACCAGGATGGTCCCGATCAGGAACAGGGAGGAGGCTAGGCCGCCCGCCATGACGTATTTGAAGCCGGCGGTCAGGGTCTTGCGGTCTTGCTCCAGCCCGATCAAGGCGTAGGTGCCGATCGCGGTGATCTCGATGAATACGAACAGGTTGAAGAGGTCCCGGGTCATGATCATGCCGTTGATGCCCATGATGACCATGAGGAACAGGATCAATGCCTGCACGTGCTCCTGAAGCCGTCGCAACAGATACCAGCCGCCGAGGATGCCGACTAGGTTGACCGCCAGGGAGAGAAAGGCCTCGTGCAGGCCGAACCGCAGATTGATGGAGAGCGGCGGCTCCAATCCGGCAGTCAGGATCTCGACGGTGGGTGCGCCGCCGGTCAGGGCGACGAATCCCAGGCCGGAGATGACCGTGATGCTGGCTAGCGTCGCCAGAAATACGAAGGCCCCGAGCTTGTGGTGTAGCTGATAAAAGAGGGAGAGCAGGAAGGCGCTGCCCAGGGACAGGATATAGATGTAGAGGGGATCGACCATGGGGTTCAGCCCTTCAGCTCGCTGCAATCGTCGATAGACAGGGAGCGGTTCTGCTTATGGATCCGGATGGCATAGGAGAGCATGAGCGCGGTGATCCCCAGCCCGATGACGATGGCCGTCAGCACCAAGGCGGAGGGGATCGGGTCCACTAGGGTCGTGGCGGCCTGGGAACGGTCAACGGCGGCATCGAGGATGGGTGCCGTGCGGCCGTTCAGATAACCGACGGCGACCATCAGCATATGGATGCCCGTGTCGGTCAGGGAGAAGCCGATGATGATCTGAATGATGTTCTTCCGGGTCATCATGCCCCAGAGGCCGATCAATACCACGATGAAGCCGGAGGCCAGCACGATAGTGGGGAGGGATACGCCATCTATGGGGGGCATGCCGTTACCTGCTAACTTGAGCAATGCATTGGGATAGATGTGGACACTGAGTATGCCGCCGTCTTTGGCCGCTTTGGCCAATCGCGTGTGGCCACCCTGAAGGGAAAAGAGGCTGTGAAAGTATTTGGTTTTCCTGGAAGTGGTGGGATGAAATTGTCATATTCCACGCTAAATTCTGCGCCATGTGGGGCTGAGGAGGAATATTTTTAGGGTAAATAAGGGGATTATGTTCCCTTGTCCCTGGAACTCTAAAAATCCAGTAATACTTTTACAGTCTCCAGAGCGTGGGAACGAGCAGCAAATTATCTTACTTGGAACCAGACCACTACGGCAATCGCCAGAAATGTACTTTGGATTCCTTATTTGAGGTAATTGTGCATAAGACAAGTCCCAAGATAAGGCGATTGCCGGAAAATAGTGTACCGGATTGGGCTGGATTTTGATTCGTATTCAAGGCACGGCAACCGGTGCCTAGTGGGCTATGTAACGGTTGACGCAACACGGAAGACGGACGAAAAGACCAGCAAGAGCACTAGTGTCCCAACGTTATGACCAGCAATTCAGGATCATCCATACATTAGAAAAGGAATATTTGGAATTATGCCGGTTACCGACCTGAGCTGCGGTACGCTAAGGTGCCAGCCTCTCCCGCGAAATTGCGGGTTGAGAACAACGACGCATGTCCACAAGTGTATGCATCTTCTGCCTAACTGGGATGGCCCGGCCACCTTCCCCGCGCGCAATGTCTTGCTCATAGCTACCGTTTTCCAGAACGACTTCAGGCTTGCCGTACTTTTTGGTGAAGTATGTAATGAATTTACGAACACGGAAACCATACCAAAGCTTATCGGAACCGCTTATCGTGCTCATCGTAGGCGTACGGTTAATTCGATGTTGTGCACCGGAGTAATTCAAGGCCCGTGAGACCCCGGATAACGCATGTATTAGTGATCCAAATTGCATCCATCTTACCGCCGATCGATTCCTTGACTTTGGCAGCGATGCCTTTGGGGTAGGCCTTCTGCATTTCTTCAAAAGAAGGCCGAGATGCAACCACAAACCAGCTTCCTGTAAAGCTGTCTAGTTATCTAAAAATACCTTTTGGACGCAGTCTGCAAAATATGTAGAACTGCGAGCTGTGGTCACAGCATCATTGTATAAACGTTCAATTTCTTCTGGGGACAGATTCGAGTTCTCCACTACAATCCAGGCCTGTTGGTCGAAAATCGTAGACAGATTTTTGTAGTCAAAATCCGCTTGCTCATTTGTGTTGTCGGCTTGCCTGAGTAAATTCTCCATGCACACCAGGATCACATAGGCTTCTTTACCATATGCCTGATCGGAGGGTGGCTTCGTTTGCCCCATGCCAAAGGAAACGGTTATAGCCACAGCTGAAATTATGATGGCTAAACCTGACGAGCCACTGCCGATGTATCAGTCGTACTCATAACCCAGATAACCTTTCCCGCAGGCTACCGACTTCTTTGCCTTGCACCACATTGCCAATACTCGAAACTTCTAGCAGCCAACAGCTTGGCTCAGGCGCCCAATACCGCGTGGCACTGAGCTTGAAAGTTGCTAAAGACTGTGGCATAGCTTCTCCGGTGCGGGAGCATGCGGACGAACAAAAGCATTGTTCAACATAAGGGCAAAAGTGGTTTTTCGGGAGAACGTAGGTTTGAAAGCAATTTTTTCTGCAATGGGGAGATATCCCACTCTATCTCTGTTCTGTTAAGCGGAACCGCACCCAGCAGCGGCTCGGCACCATGAGGAAGCTCGATTGCACGGACATGGCCGGTACGGCCCTCAACTTCGATTTCAACGATTCCGAATACCCGGTATTCGTGCTCTCCTCCATCGGCCGTGTAAACCCGTACTTTATCCAACTCTTCCAGCTTGAGTTGGCTTATGATCTCGATCGGAAGGGCCAACTCCGCTACCCCGGAATCCACCAATGCGTCGCATAGGACATCCTCTCCCTTTTCATTGTCCGCAAGAAACCGGTTCTGCCAATTTTTCAGCTTCACCTGTACGCTGAATACCCGATGTCTTTCCCCAGCTTATGGGTGGTGTTATAACTCTCTTGTTTCCGGGTATGCTTAATGTGAGGGAATCTCTCTCTACCGAATCCTAGAAATAACAAAGCCAGAAAAAGGGTGTTGTTATTGCCTTGTTGGTTCTAAGATTCGATGTCGGAGATATCTTTGGATTATGGATACCTGGAAGCAACCGAGCTATAACATGACTAATTCTTCAAGGTTATACCGACACCCACCGAATCGAGCCGGTACCCAGACCCTCCTGTTTACTCCCCCTCTCCCCAACCCCTCTCCCGCCAGGGGAGAGGGGCTTTTGGTCGCGGCATTCACTACGGGGGACCTTGAATTTTCAATCTGGCTACCAATCTTGTCGTTGCCGAATAAAGGAAACCTTGAACATGGGATTTTTCACGGCACCCACTACACCGAACACAACAGAATTAAAACACCACTAGCTTATGGATGTTATCCGACCTGAAAGATACTTCGCGTCGACGTAAGTGGGTCCCCGAATTAGGCGATTGCCGGAAAATGGAGTACCGGATTGGATCGGATTTTCGTTCGTATTCAAGGCGCGGCAACCGGCGCCTAGTGGACTATGTAACGGTTGACGCAACACAGAAGACGGACGAAAAGACCACCAAGATGGTGTTTCATTTGACAGAAATCGCTTAGTCCTTCATCCGTTCCAACACTGCACTCAGTTCAGTTCCAACCTTCAAGCCGATGAGGATATAGATGATCGGCATGGCCCCAGCGCTGAATAGCTCCCCGAAGGTGCCGAGATCGAGAAAACGGTTGTCGAGAAAACCACCCGCGAGCACTAGGCCCACGACCCCCACTACCACATAGCCGAAGCCGGAAAATGACTCCAACAGGCGCACGATGCCGTGATTCAACGAGGTATCGGGATCGGCCAGCAACAGGAGCATGATCCCGGAGGCCAAAACCGCCCCACCCTGGAAGCCGCCGCCAGGCGTCAGATGGCCGTTGATGAAGACATAAATACCGAGCACGAAGATCAGCGGCAGGAGGAACTGAACGGCGGTCCGCACCAGCTCACTGGACACCCGACGACGTGGACCCTCTTCCTCTTCCGCCGCGCCGACCCGCCGCCGCAACAGTAGCCCGACCCCGGCCGCGGAGATGAAAAGCACAGCCACCTCGCCCAGGGTGTCGAGGCCACGATAGGTAACCAGTACGGCGGTGACGATGTTGGCGGCGCCCAGCTCCTCGGGACCGGCGGTCACATAGTGCTCGGAAATAGGGTTCAAGGCGGTGCGGGGGGCATAATTTACGACCATGTGCAGGAAAACGAACCCTAGCAACAGTAGCGAGAGCAGTATGGTGACCCGTTTGATCATTTCTCGGGGGGCTCCATGGTCCGGCGAATGCTGTAGAGGAAGATGATGGTGGTCAGACCGCTGCCGATGGCGGCCTCGGTCATGGCCACATCGGGCGCGGCCAGGGCGACATAGGTGATGGCCGCGAACAGGCTGGCCATACCGGCACTGATGGCGGCGCCGACGGTATTGCCTAGGTGGACGGCCAGCAGGGCGCTGACGATAATGCCGACGCAGAGCGCCGTGCCGATCATGAGGAATATCATGAGGTCTCCCGCTCCCCCAGCTTGTCCACTACCGTGCGATCGCTCAACGGGACCTTGATGGTGTGGGCCGCGCGTGCCAGGGCATGGGCGGAGATGGGGGATGTCAACATGACGAAGAAGGCAAGGATCAGCAGCTTGCCCAACCAGTCGGGATGGAACAACCCGACGCCGACCAAGGCCAGGGTGGTACCGAGGGTGGAGGCCTTGGTACCGGCTTGCAACCGATTGTAGCTGTCCGGCATGCGCAGCACGCCCAAGCCACCCAAGAGGAAAAATAGGGAGCCGGCCAGGGCCAGCAGCGCGCCGAGTAGCTCCAGATAGACCTGCATGGATTTTAGAACCCCTTTTCGCTGTAACGGGCTACGGCCAATACCCCCAGGAAGCTGAGTAGACCATAGACGATGGCCACATCCACATAGATGAAGCGGGCCCCGAAGTGGGCCAAGAGCACGATGATGGTAATGGCGGTGATGGTCAGCACATCGACGGCAATGATGCGATCGATCGGAGTCGGGCCCCGCACCAATCGGATCACGCTGAAGAGGCTCCCTAACAGGGTGAAGATTGCCGCCAGTGTCATCAGGGTGTCGGCCATGGTCGCGTTCACTCTTGGCTTAGCTGTATGAGGTAGCTCTCGAAGCGTGCGGAGATCTCCCGCGTCGCGCTCTCCACGTCCTTTCCCGTGACATCGATCCAGTGGATGAACAGGGAGTTGTCGATCATGTCCACCGTAAGGGTGCCCGGGGTCAAGGTGATCGAGTTGGCTAGGATCAGCCGGTAGGTCGGATGCTTCAAACGGGTCTTGATCTCCACGATTCCCGGATTGATCCGCAGCTGTGGCGAGATCACACGCCGGGCCACATCCAGATTGGATTTGACCAGCTCGCGGGCGAAGAGCCCCAAGTATCTCAGAACGAGCCCCGGCGTCTCGGGCGTGAACCGGGTGCCGGCGAACAGGAAGCCATGGGCCGGGAAGATGAATACCAATAAGGTGGCGACGAGGCCTCCGACCAGCAGAACCTGCCCCGATAAGGAGGCATTGAGTAGGACCCAGACCAGCATCATGGAGAGCCAAAAGGCGATCAGATGCTTCTTTGGGTGACGATCGGTAGTTGCTATGTTCATCTCGACTCGAGCGTTCGGTTGCGGATTGCCGGTGATCTTTTGGCCCAACACGGAATTCGGCATTCTCCGTGTCTCGATGGACCTTGAAAAATTCGGTCCCTGCAATTTTTCGAGCCGCGAAGCGAAAACGCGGTTTTCGCGGTACTTCCGACTTTCAAGCGCCGAGGTGTTTGAAAACCGCCCGGGGATCCCAACTCCTGCATAAGGCTGGGAAAAATCCCGGCTTGTAGGGTTTTTCAACCCCGTATCCGTTACCGAGGGTCGATAGTAGTAGGAAATCCACACCGAAGTTTATAATCCAAATCATTGATTTATATTATACGTATGGCCTGGATCCCTGCAACATTCACAGCTGTCTCCAGCCGTGGCTTCGGTCAATGTATGGAGTTGGCGGCGTTCGAGGCGGGGCCTGGAGTATCTCGGCTAGGCCACCGGTACGATATCCTTGGGTATCGCTCGCACCGCTGCAATTACCCCATCCTGGTCGACCTTGGTCAGCCAGGGCGACATGGGGAGGCTGAGTACCTGCTCGGTGGCAGTGGTTGCGTTCGGTATCTCGGTATCCGGGTCGGCGAAGGCCGGTTGCTCGGTCAGTGGGCGCGGATAGTGGATGGCCGTGGGGATGCCCGCCTGTTTTAGCCGTGCGACAACCTCGTCCCGTGCCGGGACCCGAATCGTGTATTGGGCGTAGACACTCCGATTATGGGGCTCGATGTAGGGGGTGGATACGCTGTTGGCGAGATGCTCCGTATAGCGCCTACCGATCCGCTCGCGGGCCGCGACCTCTTGCGGGAAGGTATCGAGCTTTGCCAACAGCACCGCCGCCTGTAGCGTGTCCAGTCGCCCGTTGATGCCGATCCGAGGGTGGTGGTAGCGGCGGTCTTGCCCATGCACCGAGAGCTGGCGAATCCTGGTGGCCAGGGTCGTATCGTCGGTGAAGCAGGCCCCCCCATCGCCATAACCGCCCAGGGGTTTGGAAGGGAAAAAGCTGGTACATCCGATGGTGGACAGGGCGCAGGAGTGTCTGTCTCGGTAGCGGGCACCGAAGCTCTGGGCGGCGTCTTCGATCACCGGGAGACCATGGGGCCGGGCAATGGCCTCGATGGCATCCATCTCGGCGCATTGACCGTATAGGCTGACCGGAAGGATGGCGCGTGTGCGCGGGGTGATTGCCGCTGCGATCCGGTCTGGATCAATGTTATAGGTACGCGGATCGATGTCGACGAAAACTGGCCTTGCACCGATCAGGGCGATTACCTCGGCGGTCGCGATGAAGGTGAAGGGCGTCGTGATCACTTCATCGCCCGGTCCGATGTCCAGGGCCATCAGGGATACCAGCAGGGCGTCCGTTCCACTGGAAAGTCCAATGCAGTGCCGGATGCCCACGTACTCGGCAAGTCGCTCCTCGAGTTCTTCGACTTCGGGACCCAGGATATAGCGTCCGTGGTCCAGTACCTGCCGGATACGGGCGTCGATCGGCCCCTTGAGCTGCCGATATTGAGCTTGCAAGTCGATAAGTTGCATGGATTTCTTCTCGATCTTATCGCTGTGTCCGTCTTGGAGGGTGAAAGATTCCAAGGATTGGGATTTTTCTAAGGTTCTCTACATCTCGAATACTACCGAGCTTCCATACCGGTAAGGTTCATCGTCAATTCCCGGAGATCCGCCGTAGATTGGGGATATCGAGCCGGAAGCAATTGGGTCCTATCTCCACCATGAGGTGGCGGCGCTTGTATTCAGCGATGATGCGACTGACGGTCTCGGTGGTAATGGCAAGCATGGTGCCCATATCCTCTCGGCTCGGTAGCTCACACGCGCTGTTTACCGGGTTGCGTACTAGGCGCAGCAACAAACGGGCTACGCGCTGGCGGGCGGAATCTGTAGACAGCTCCGTCAACTAGGCCGCTGCCTCGGAGAGTGTCTGTTGCCAGCGGGTCATGAGCTCGCGGTGGAGCCTGGGGTTATCCCGGCCCAGGCTGCGTACCACCCGTCTCGGGTAGCGGCAGACTTCCATTTGCCGGAGGGCGATCGCATCGTGCTCATAGTGGTCCTTCACCAGTGCCTCGAGTCCGAACTACGTCGGTGGCGCGGGCAAGCCGGACGGTGTGCTGCCCCCCGTTCGGCAGGTATTGGACCAGCTTGCAGCTTCCACTGCGAACGGTGAACATATGATCTCTGTCGTCCCCGGTATGATACAGAGCCACTCCGGGATCGATCGTGAGTTGGTCGATAGACTCGTGGATGTGTTCGATGTCCCGTTCTTCCAGGCTGGCGAACAATACGGAGGCGTGGAGGGAGCAGCTGAGGCAGTCGGCCTTTCCCGACTAGGCGGCGTGCGGAATGATGTTCTTTACGGTCGGATTCCGGGATTATCGAGAAAGTTGATCGGCCCTGTCGCTCGTCGCGGATACCTTAAAAAATTCAAGGTGCCCGTGCAAGGTGCCCGTGCGGGATAGGGAGGTCCCGCCATTTTTCGAGCCTGTCAGTGCTTGAAAAGTGGGAGCTAAAGAGGAATGCGTTAACCATGGGGATAATTCCGCCCGGACCGGACAGGGATTCTTGAATATCCATAATCTGCCAGTGTTGTCGCGAGTACCGGTGCGTTCGCTATTGGGTGCGGCTCTCATCAAGCATGCCGTAACATACTGTTTTATAAGTTAGATTTATTCATCCACGTCAAGTGTCCTCACGGACCGTAAGGCCGAGATACTTGGCCTTACGCGGGATGGAGCGTAGTAGCCGATCCCGTCGGCGAGCCTCGAATTCCTCCAGGCCTCGT
>Ga0209681_1000068_pt1 | contig 27155 bp, 20 predicted proteins | sample WorMetLIZISLAND2_3_FD_187416 | JGI IMG/M metagenome (GOLD analysis project Ga0209681, IMG submission 187416) | Marine gutless worms symbiont microbial communities from Max Planck institute for Marine Microbiology, Germany - Olavius clavatus LIZARD... ... | reverse complement strand
ATGAGACCTGCCGATAAAGTGCAAGGGTTTGGTGCCTTATGGCTATGTTTCGCTTTCACTTCTAAGGACGAAAATAGCATAATAATGTAAATTTATCAAGTGATTATATGTTATTCAGGAAGCCCTAAATAATGTTTGCTAAATCTGTACTGTGCTTTCCAGAGGTAGCAACACCTTTTTTGTAATTCGCTGGAACTGGCGAAAAATGCAACTCGAATTTGGCAGCCCATATTTGTTCTCTTTCCCTACTTCCAGGGTCATAAGGGTCCAAATACAAATATGCGTTGGCACCTGATAAAGGGAAAATTAAGGGGGTATTGTAATCTTCTTCTGACCATTGCCATGTTCCGAATGTTGGAAGCCCAATTTTCTTCGTTGTTTTTAGTGTTTCAGTGGTCATTTTTACTCTTTTCATCTAACAGTGTTAATAGATATAAAATTTTCCGTGATATTGGTCCAAATATCCGGAAATTGTTTCCATACACTGAGATAATCCGCTCAAAAAGTAACTGATCAATATAATCATAGACTAAAAGGCGGCACAAGCCAAAAACTTTTTCCCAAATAGCACGTTTCGATGATTGATCCAAATGTATGCCTATTCTTATCAGAAAGGCGTTTTTTATTGCCCCCCTTTGCTTTCGTTCAATAATGATATTTTGCCTCTAAACGCAAAAATACCACCGGTCAGCGGGGATTTTTTAGAATTTGCAGAAATTGACAAGAATATGTTATTTCCCAAACAGGCAGTTACCAATCCGGCCATCCCTGAAACTCTGGATACCGCAATCCATTTTTCATTGGACAGTTCTCTAAAAAAGAGAGCCGAACCCAGCGAATCTGGTCGTCAAGTTCCTGGCGGCATACAACCAGTTTGCCCTGGGGGGATTCCAATGCCTCCAGATGGGGGCATGAGGCGGAACACCAGGCGGGCAGTTTGGTTTCTGGAAAAGGCCCCACCCTGGTACTGACATTACTGACAAAAGCCCTTTTGTCGGTTTTGTCAGTACATGACCCGGGTGCTTTTCTGATTTTTTCGAGTTCAGCTTTCAGTTCTGCAAGGTATCGGTTCATGACGCCCTTACCTTGGCCTTGGGGTTGACTGTGTAAACCGTTGCTGTTCGGCCACCTGTCTCTTTTCTTTCAATACAGAGCCAGTCATAATCCACCAGCATTTCAAGGCCGTCTGAAACAGCCTTCCTTTCCGAAAGGCCCGACCATCCATTCCGGTAAACACCCCGGCTGGAAAAAGTGTCGCCCAAACCGCCCGATTTGATTTTTGCAATGATCTTTTTGGCTGTTGCTATATCCGGGCTGGTAACACTTCCGTAAACCCGTTTGGCATGGGTTTTGAGATATTCCGACCAAGCCAAGGCTTTTACCAGCGCCGTTCCGGTCACCGGGCCCCGGCCGCATTCGGCAAGGTGAATGAGCAAGGCAAGAGTCGGCGCCAGTTTTCGATACTTGGCGAAATGACTTTCAAGGGCAGGGTGCAGATGGTCACTTCTCAATTGGTTGTTTTCAAGGCCGGTACGCCATTTGCGAAACATCTTCACGGCATCCTGATCAAAACGAAGGTAGGGGGTACCTTACGGCCTGCCAACGAACCCTATGTTCGCTACATTCCATACCAGTCAGTTCTTTCTTCCGGTAATTTAATTATTCTTGCCCACCCGAATCGGCACAATCCCCCTTTCGCCCTATGCTCCAACTGTTACAGCCTTTAAAAGCCGATTTTCCGTTTCGGCTTGCTCTCCGATTCAATCATCTGTTTTATGGCGTCAAATACGATTTGAAAATTCCGATCATACCTTTTTTCCATGGCCTCAATTTTCCGTTTCACCTTTTCATAACCGGACAGCATGTGCCGGATCTTTGTAAAGGGTCGCATAATCTGGATATTGACCTGAATGGCCCTTTTGCTGCGAAGAACACTTGAAAGCATGGCAACCCCTTGTTCGGTAAAGGCCATGGGCGCATAGCGCGTTCCACCCCAACTTGAGGCGTCAATTTGGCGCCTCAAGATTTCCAGTTCTTCTTTGGATAATTCGAACATAAAATCTGACGGAAAACGATCGATATTTCTCCGGACGCTCCGCTTCAAGACCTTGGTTTCAACCTGGTAGAGTTCTGCCAGATCCCGATCCAGTATCACCTTCACCTTGCGGATACGATAGATTTTGCTTGTGATTCTTTCGACAGGTATAAGTTCCATTTCAGTATCCTTTTGAGCCGGCGGTTCTTCTTTTTCAATATGGCCCCTTTTTTTCGCCCACTCAAGCCACGGCACGTCAATTTTCTTTCTCTCTGCCCATATAATAAAATCCTTCACAGGGTAACGATCCTTTTCCCTGTCCAAATGATCTCCGCTATACCATATTGAACAGAGGTCCCTGAATTTTCGTTCGTATTTTTCATGAACTGTTTTAACGGTTTCAAAAATTTGCCGTGCCTGTTTGTCGTTGATGGGTTTAGGAAGCATACCGCCAATAGCGTCTGAAAGTAACTTGGAAGCGGACTTTTCCATATCCCCATCTTTTATTTCTTCTCGGGCTAGCCCAAAAATATCTTGAACATCTTGTGCCACGGGGTCAGAGATGGTATCATCAAGAAGCTCATGAAGTTTGTCTGCACCCATCCGTAGAAGCCACCATTGAAAAATTTTCCCGAACGCTTCACCTGCATCCAATGGGTGAAGAACCCGAATTTGAAAATTCGGGGCTTTAAGATTTTCTTTAATGATAGAATCCGGAGGGGTTTTCTCAGGCAGAATCTTTGATTTTTTTGGAGAGAGGCCTGATAAAAGCAGTAGGCCGTCAACTTCACTCCAATTATCGTACTGAAGAAAAAGGGGCAAATCTGATTCATCATATTCAATTTTTTTGATGAATTGACCATATTCATCTGCCATCGCATCACCTGTTTTTTTTGTTATCGCTGTTTTTTATTTGATCCAGATAATCGGCCCAATGCTGCATCATCTTCCGGCGCTCCGGCAGGTGTTGGGCGTGGTTATCGGCCGCCTTGATGCTGTTTCGTTCCGCATGGGCCAGTTGGCGTTCGATCACGTCCGAAGGCCAGCCCTGTTCGTGCAGTATGGTGGACGCCATGGCCCTGAAGCCGTGGCCGGTCATTTCATCCTTGCCGTAGCCCATCCGCCGCAGCGCCGCCAAGACGGTGTTGTTGCTCATGGGCCGCAGGCCGGTACGCAAAGAGGGGAAAACGTATTTGCTCCGGCCTGTAAGAGGCCTGATCTCCTTTAAAACGGCGCGGGTCTGTTTGGCAAGGGGTACGATGTGCATGGTGCGGGATTTCATCTTTTCCGCCGGGATTCTCCATTCCGATTTTTCAAGATCGATCTCCCGCCATTCGGCCTTTCGCAGTTCACCGGGCCGTACAAACGTCAAGGGGGCCAGTTTCAGGGCGCTTCGGGTAATGATGTGGCCCTGGTATCCAGCGATGGCCCTAAGCAGCTCTCCGGCCTGTTTCGGGTCTGTAATGGCGGCCATGTGTCTGGATCGGGCCGGTTTCAAAGCGCCTTTCAGGTCGGCGCTGGGGTCCCGTTCAGCCCGGCCCGTGGCAATGGCGTAGCGGAATATCTGTCCGCAGGTCTGTTTGATCCGGTGGGCTGTTTCAACCGCGCCCCGATCTTCAATTCGCCGCAGGGTGGATAGAAGGTCAGGGGCATTTATGGCTGATATGGGCTTTGGGCCTAACCAGGGGAAGACGTTTGCTTCCAGTCGCCGGAGAATTGATCCGGCGTGGCCCTCTGTCCAGGTATGTCTGTTTTTAGTGAACCATTCCCTTGAAACGGATTCAAAGCTGTTGGTTGCTTCATCCATTTGCAGGGCCTTGGCGTCCCTTTTGTATTGAACAGGGTCAATGCCCTTTGCAATCAGCTTTTTGGCTTCTTCCCGCTTTGTTCTGGCCTCTGATAAGGTCACTGTCGGGTAAACACCCAAGGCCAGGGTTCTTCGTTTACCCAAAAACCGGTAATCAAGGCGAAAGTATTTTCCGGTCTTGTTGACCAAAAGATACATTCCCCGGCCATCGGTCAGTTTATAGGGCTTCTGTCCCGGTTTGGCGTTTTTAATGGCGGTACTTGTCAACGCCATGACGGTATCTCCTTTTATGATTGACCAGATACCGCACAAGATACCGTCAGATTAACGGGATGTCAATAGATGTTGCTGGAAGCCGCCGGAAAGAAAAAACCCCGAAAACGCTTTGTTTTCAGGGATTAATGTTCTTTATGGGGCACCCTTGGAATGGGTTTTGGTGGAGGCGGCGGGAGTCGAACCCGCGTCCGAAGACAGTCCGCAGCGGCGTCTACATACTTATTCCGGAATTTACATCTCGCTGGTCAAAACGCGTCCGAACTCGCTTAGTGACAAGCCAACCTGTTTACGGTTTCGCCAAAACCGGAACAGGCGGCCGGGTTTGACTATCCCGCTGGTCGACGCCCTTGCCGGGTTCGCGGGAGAGACCCGGCAGGACGGCAGTAGCTCTAAGCGGCTACGGCGTATGCATAATCATCTGCGATTATGTTTATGTTCCACCGTTTAACGAGCAGGCGGAAACCTCGGTATGCAGCCGATGCTTCGATATCCCCGTCGAAGCCGTTGCGCCCCCAAATTTTGAAAGAACAAGCCGTTCCCTGGTTTTTGACGACCGGAATCGGGTATTTGGATAATAAGGCGGTCGGGGAGTCCTGTCAAACGAAAATAAGAAGGGGTAAGGCGCCCTATTTGCAACCGCTGCTACGTAACCCCGTAGTAGCGCCGCTGGCGGGCCAGGTCGCGCTCCTGGTCCCGGCGGCGGATGGATTCGCGCTTGTCGTGGCGCTTTTTACCACGGGCCAGGGCGAGCTTGAGTTTCACTTTGCTGCCCCGGAAATAGAGCTTTAGAGGGATCAGGGTGTAACCTTTTTCATTGACCTTGCCGATGAGCCGTTTGATCTCATGTTTGTGCAACAACAGTTTGCGCGGGCGCAGGGGGTCGTGACCACCTTGGTGAGCGTGAGTGTAGGGGCTGATGCGTAGCTGATGAACCCACACTTCACCATTCTTGATGGTGGCATACGCATCTTTCAGGTTGGCGCGGCCATCGCGCAAAGATTTAACTTCCGTGCCCAAAAGAACCATCCCGGCCTCGAAATCATCCTCCAACGTGTAATCGTGCCGCGCTTTACGGTTTTCGGCGATTCTAATGATAGAATCTTTAGGCAAGGGGAACCTCACCATCGTCGGGGGTGGTCATCTTCCGGATCAGCTCACCGTAGTGGGATTGGATCAGAACCTGGGCTTCGCCGGAGGATTTACAGGCAAAGATATCGTCGGTAAATTGACGGGCCTCGTCCCGGTTCAAAGAGCGGATCATACACTTGACCGCGGGGATCGCCTGGGGGTTCATGCTCAGCTCGTCCAACCCCAATCCCAATAGGATGGGCAGATATTCCAGCTCGCCGGCCATTTCGCCGCACATATAAACCTTGACATCGTTTTTGCGGCCCACGGTCACCACGTTGCGGATCATCTGCAAGACCGCCGGATGGAGTGGTTGAAAAAGCGTTTCAACAGCGCTGTTGCCCCGATCAATGGCCAGGGTGTATTGAATCAGGTCGTTGGTCCCGATACTGAAAAAGTCCACCCTGGGGGCTAACAGCTCAGCTACCAGCGCCGCGGCAGGGACTTCGATCATGATCCCGATCTCAATATCGCGTTGGTGGTTTGTACCTTTGGCGGCCAGTTCCCCGGCAGCCTGATCCAGCAGCGCAATGGTTTGATCAATTTCCGACGGCAGGCTGATCATGGGCAGCAGGATGCGCACTTTGCCATGGACTGCCGCGCGCAAAATGGCCTTTAGCTGGCTGATGAAGAGCTCCGGCCGGGCAAGACAGTAACGGATGCCCCTCAGTCCCAAGGTGGGATTGAGTTCGGTGGTGCGCCGGTTTTTGGAAAGGGCTTTGTCACCGTTGACATCCAGAGTACGAATGGTGACCGGCTTGGGCGCCATCACCTCCACCACATCCCGGTAGTGGGTGTACATCTCTTCTTCGGTGGGAAAGCGGTACTTGCCCACAAATTGAAACTCGGTGCGATAGAGCCCGACACCGTCGGCGCCGTGATCCTTGGCCGTTACCACTTCGGAAAAAAGCTCGATATTGCTCATGACGGGAACATCAATACCGTCCCGGGTGACGGCCTGGCAGTTGCTTTGGCGCAACAACCCGGCCTGAAAGATTTCGAATTTGTAACCTTTCTCTTCGTAGGCGATAATGGTATCTTCGTCCGGGTGGATCACCACGCTGCCGTCGATGCCGTCCACAATAATCAGATCATCGTTTTGAATCCGCCGGGTGGCCGTGGAAGCGCCCAATACCGCAGGGAGTTGCAGCGTACGTGCGATAATGCCTGTGTGGGATGCCCTGGCGCCCACATCGGTAACAAATCCCTTGATTTTTTCAAGGTTGATCTGGCTGGTTTCGGCGGGAGAGAGATCGGGCGCCACCAGTATGACCCGCTTGTTGATTTCGGCGATATTGACCCCATTGGCTCCGGCCAGGTGACGCAGAATCCGATCGGATACCTGGACCACATCCATGGCCCGCTCCTTTAAATATTGATCCTCCATCTCCTGAAAAATCTGTTTGACGGCCGCCACCACTTTCTTCAGGGCCCATTCGGCATTGATCCGTCCTTTTTTAATTGTATCAATGGTGCGGGTGTAGAGCATTTTGTCCCGTAAAAGCAGTTCGTGGGCTTCAAGGATGGATCCATGGCCGTTAAACTCTTTTTTTGAGGTCTTAATGATGGTCCGCAGTTCTTTACGCGACCGGCTGACCGCCGATTTGAAGCGGTTGACCTCCTGGTCCAGCAGATCTTCGGGAATACTGTAGTTTTGAATCACGTCCACTCCTTCGGTATCCACCAAGTAGGCTTTACCGATACAGATGCCGGGTGATGCGGCGATGCCGTCAATGCGGATTTCCCGACTCATATAGGCGTTTCTCCCGAAAGTTGGTCGCACATTTTTTTCAACACCGCTGAATCTTGAGGATCTTCCACCTCAATAATCAGGCGGCCGTTCCTGCCACAACCCAAAGATAGAATTTCCAGTACCTCTTTGGCATCGGCTTTACGATTGTTGGCGTAGATATAGACCGCTCCGTGAGCCATTTGCGCGGTTTGCGCCAGTTGGGCCGCCGGCCGGGCGTGAAGCCCCAAGGGGTTTGCGATGATGATATTTTGTTTCAATGCGGGCATGGCGCTTAAAAAAGGATCATTCCCACAAAGGGTTGTCTTGTACATACACTTTAGGGATACGGGCTGTCAGCGCCGCTGTTATTTCATAGTTAATGGTACCCAGTTGCCGCGCCAGGCTGTTGACCGGCAAGACCGCATCGTGCTGTTTTCCGAAGACCACCACCTCGTCGCCGGTTTGGACATTCGGGATATGGCCCACATCAAGCATGGTGAAATCCATGCAGACCCTTCCCGCCACCGGGGCTTCCTGACCTTTTACCAACATCTTACCGACGGACGAAAGATTCCGGCGATATCCATCGGCATAGCCGATGGGGATCGTTGCGATGCGGGTCATTTTTTTAGCCCGCCAGGTTGCACCATAACTGACCGGGGTACCGGAAGAGACCGTTTTTAATTGAACGATCCTGCTTTTTAAGGTCATGGCGGGGCGCAACTTTATCCCGTAAGAGGGGACTGTGTCAAATGGTGAAAGACCGTAAATGGCAATACCCGGCCGGACCATATTGAAATGGGCTTCGGGCAGAGTGATCAGGGCGGCGCTATTTGCGGCGTGAACATGGTTTATATTCAGCCTGTTGACGGCAAGTTCCTCGGTTATCTGTTTGAATTTCAGCAACTGTTCACGGGCCATGGGTTCATGCGGCCTGTCCGCTGCGGCGAAGTGGGTGGACAGTCCTGTCAAGTGGATACCGCGCAAGGCGGATATGGCGCGGATGGATTGCCCCAATTCGGCGTTATTGGGAGATTGGGCAGAGACGGGAAACCCGAGACGGCCCATACCGGTGTCGATTTTCACATGCACGGCCAGTTTTTTTCGCTGTTGGTCGGCCAGGGTTGAGTAGGCCCGGGCCGTTTCCAGGTTATAAACAGTTTGGTGGAGCTGATGCGTTAACAGAATCTCGGTCATATCCGGCGGTGTGTATCCGAAAATGAGGATCGGCGCGGCAATCCCTGCCCGGCGCAGTGTGATGGCCTCCTCGATCCTGGCAACCCCTAAAAAAGAGGCGCCGTTGGCCAGGGCGGTCCGGGCGCAGGGAACCGCCCCGTGGCCGTAGCCGTCGGCTTTGACCACCGCCATCAAATTGACATCCGGCGCCAACCGGGCCTTTAGCTGACGGATATTATGGGCGATGGCGTCAGTATTCACCTCTGCCCACAGTAGTTTGGGGTGGATCGTGTGTTCAGTGGTCATTTGGGTGGTGATAACAGGGCAATCTATTCGGTTGTCTCGGGAGCCGGGGCCCCTGTTATATCCTTATCCGGGAGGGTCGATGTAAACAATGCTTTTGCCCGATAAGAGCTGCGGACCAAGGGCGCACTGGCCACATCGACAAAACCCATGGATATCGCTTTATCCTTATATTTTAAAAAGGTGTCTGGTGAAACATATTCCTTTACCGGAAGGTGATTTATTGACGGTCGCAAATATTGTCCCAAGGTTAATAACCGACAATCAGCGGCCAGCAGATCTTCAAAAACAGTGTAGAGTTCATCCCGGGTTTCACCCAGCCCCACCATGAGTCCCGATTTAGTGGGAATTTCCGGGGCCATGCGGGCGGATTGGGTTAACAGCGTCAAGGATTGTTGATAATCGGCCTGGGGCCGAACTGCGGGATATAGACGGGGTACCGTTTCGATATTATGGTTGAGAATGTGCGGAGACGCATCGAGGACGGTTTTTAGGGCAGGCCGGGATCCTTGAAAGTCGGGAATCAGCACTTCGATCTGCGCCCGGGGCAATTTTTCACGTAATTGTTCAGTGGTGGCTGCAAAATGAGCCGCACCCCCATCCGGCAGATCATCCCGGGTAACGGAGGTAACCACCACGTAGTCGAGTTGTAAGGTTTGGGCTGCCTCAGCCACCCGGGATGGTTCATTCGGGTCAGGCGGTCCTTGAGGGTTTTTGGCCACCGCACAAAATCCGCATGAACGTGTACAACGGGACCCCAGAATCAAAAAGGTCGCCGTACCGCTGGAAAAGCATTCCCAGATGTTGGGGCAGTTGGCCTCCTGGCAAACCGTATGCAATTGGCCATTTTTTAATAAGGCGCGAATATTTTCATATTGAGCGTTACCGGGTAAACGTCGTTTGAGCCACCCGGGTTTCGGTTTCATCTGCATTAAATCAGGTTCCGATATATCGGTTTTACATCAATAAAAGGCTGCCGGCGCTACAATCCCGGCTGCGTGGTTCTTACATAAAAGATAGTTCCTTTTAACGGGGGAATCAATTACGGCCGCACCTTGATTTGGTAGATAAAGTAGTTCGTTGGTGTTGGATGTCAAAACCTGTTTCAATCCGGGTGAGTTGACAGTGTTATTGCCTCCGGTTATAGTTTGCATGCCGTGGCATTACAATAAAAATAAGATATATTAAAGGGTTATGAGACGATCGCCTGGCAAAATCGGCCGTAACGCACCTTGCCCCTGCGGCAGCGGTAAAAAATTTAAACGCTGTTGCGGGGCGGATAAGAAGGGAAGAGCCTTACATATGGCCGAGCATTATCTCAATCAATACAACATTTGCTTAAAAACGCCTGAGCAGGTGGAAGGGATTCGGATAGCGGGTCGTCTGGCCCTGGCGACATTGGATTTGGTGGAGGATCATCTGCGGCCCAATATGGCTACCGATGAGATCAACACCCTGGTGCATGATTTTACCATCGCCCACAAGGCGATTCCCGCTCCTCTCAACTACCGCAACAGTTACCCCAAAAGCGTCTGTGTGTCGGTGAATGAGGTGATTTGCCACGGCATTCCCGGAGAACGGGTGATTGAAGAGGGGGATATCGTCAATGTGGATGTCACCCCGATTTTAGAGGGATTTTACGCCGACGCCAATAAAACGTTTATTGTGGGAAAGGCTTCGCCCGAGGCCCATAAAATTACCGCGGTGGCCCGCGAGTGCTTGCGCCGGGGCATGGTCATGGTGAAACCGGGCAATACCATCGGTGATATCGGCTGGGCCATTCAGCAATACGCCGAGAAAAGCGGCTGCTCCGTTGTACGTGAGTTTGTAGGGCACGGTGTCGGGCTTGAATTTCACGAAGCGCCCCAAGTCCCCCATTACGGCAGAAAAGGCGAAGGGATTCCCCTGGCCCCGGGGATGGTTTTTACCATTGAGCCGATGATCAATTTAGGCGGCCCGAAATTGCGGATTTTGGAGGATACCTGGACGGCTGTGACCCTTGACGGATCGCTCTCCGCCCAGTTTGAACAGACAATTCTGGTAACTGAAAACGGGATGGAGAGTTTGACGCCGTATCCTTTGCAGGACATCTGTTTTTGAGTTTTATATGAAACGTCTTACCAAATATGTACAAAAAGAAAGACTTTCATCGTTCGTTGCGGCTGTTTACAGCCATGAGGGTTAGTCTGAGACGGACCCAAATTGCCGGCCGAGGCGCAAACAAAAAGGAATTTATGAATGCCGGGTGGAAAGAAACCAGTAACGGAAAGCATTCTTATTTTGGGGCTGGGCGGGGTAGGCACCTTTTTGGCCAAACGGCTGGTCCATGAAGGCTATGCCGTAACAGCCATTGAGTTGGACAGCCGCTTGATCCGGCATGTAGACGGCTACTTAGACGCACGGTTGATTCACGGCTCGGCCATGCGGCTGGACTGCTGGCGGGAGGCCAACGTCGAAAACATGGATGTGCTGATTGCCGTCACCAATAATGACGCGGTCAACATGATGGCCTGCATGATCGCTCATCGGTTCGGTATCCCGTTAAAGATCGCCAGGGTGCGTTCATTGGATTTTAGCAGGCCTGACGCGGTGGTAAGCGCCGATGATCTTAAAATTGATCTCTTTATCCATCCCGAAGAGTTGGCCGCCCAAGAGATCGTTCGCCTGGTCAAACGCACCGCCGGTAACGAGATCATCGATATTGCCGACGGGCAGATTCAGCTCCTGGCCACACGGGTACATACCGAATCACCGTTGGCCAACTGCAAACTCAAAGAGCTCGCCATGAGCTACAACACCTTTCCGTTCAGGGTGGTGGCCATTGCGCGGGGAATTACGACGATCCTGCCCGGCGGTGAACATGAAATTTTACCCCAGGATCAGGTACTGATTATGACGGCCAAACAGGATATGTCCAAACTGATGGCGCTGACCGGTGTTAAAGAGGAGCGCCGCCATCGGGTGATGATTTTGGGCGGCGGCCGGGTTGGTACCCGTGTGGCTGAATTGATGGGAAAAGATGCCCGGGTCAAAATCGTTGAAAAAAATGAAGCCAGGGCTGCTGAACTGAGCCATGCCCTGAACCATGCCGAAGTGCTCCACGGAGACGGGTCCGATGCCGACACCCTGGAATTGGCCGGATTGGAGGATATCGACACTTTTATCACGGCTACCGGGGAAAACGAAACCAATATCATGAGTTCCATGTTGGCGAAGCATCTTGTCGCCTCCGGGAATGAAGAGGATCGCAGTCACAAACGCAAAACCATATCTATGGTGAATAAAGAGAAGTATTTGGTGTTGGCCGCCACCAGCGGCTCCGATATTGCGCTCAATAAAAAGGTTTTGGCCGCCAATGAGATCTTAAAATTTATCCGCCGGGGTGAATTGCTCTCGGTGGCCCATCTGCACGGCTTTGACGCCGAGGTGGTGGAAATCCTGGCGGCGCCCAAATCGCCCGTTACCAAGCTGCCCCTCTCCAAACTCGACCCGGCCTATCACGGTAAAATTCTGATGGGAGGTGTTTTCCGTGATGATCAATGGCAAATCGCTGTGGGCGACACCCAAATTTTGGAAAACGAGCGTGTCATCATGGTCTGCAAGTCGCTTCACTTAAAGGATGTGCATACGCTTTTTTTGGGGTAACCGTGTCGTACAGATCCAAAAATTGTTGAAAAGAGAAGGAAATGAGACCCTTGCATAACACCCTTTTGGCCCAATTTCGGCGTCCGGATCAAAATGGTATCCTCGAAGCCTTTGACCCTTCGGTTACGTTTTCCAGAATGACGGGTAGAAGATGACCAGCGCTGAAAACATCTCCAGGCGACCCACCAGCATATTGTAGGAGAGAAACCACTTCCCCGCATCGGAGATAAAGGCGTAGTTTTCCGAAGGCCCGACGGCGCCAAAGCCCGGCCCGATGTTCATCAAGGTGGCAATCACAGAACTCATGGCGGTTACATAGTCCATATTGTCGGTCAGAACCATCACACAGCCACCGATGAGAATCAGGAAAATATTGACAATGAAATAACAGACAGAGAGATAGATAATGGAGTCATCCACCGACCGCCGGTTGAGGCGTACAGAGATGATTGACATGGGTTGAAAAAAGATTTTTTTGATAGCAGCCGCCATAAATTTATAAATCACCACGTAGTGAACAATCTTGATGCCGCTGGTGGTGGATCCGGCGCAGGCGCCGATAAAGCAGACAGCATAGAGAAACATCTGAGATGCCTGGGGCCAAAGTTCGTAATCGGCGGTGGTAAATCCGGTGGTGGTCAAAAGGCTGGTGACCTGAAAAGTTCCGTAGCGGATAGAATCCATCAACCCGTAGGTACTTTCCTTCCATAAAATCAGGGAGACCATGCCGCAAAAAAAGAATATGGCCCCTACATACCAGCGGAACTCCGTATTGATGAATAGGCTGCGAAAGTCGCCTCTCACCATTTGGTAGAAAAGGACAAAGGTCATTCCGCCCAAGAACATGAAAATGATGATGATCCAGTCAAAATAGGCGCTGTTGTAATGACCGATGCTGGCGTTGTAAGGTGAATAACCCGATGTGGAGACGGTGCCAAAAGCGTGGCAGAGAGAGTCAAATAGCGACATGCCCCCGGCGCACAGTAAAACGACCTGGGCCAGGTTCAATACCAGGTAGATGATCCAGAGACGCACCATGGTATCACGGTTGCGGGCGTGGAATTTTTCCTTGGTGATGACCTGGCCCGGCGACGATTCGGCCCGGAAAATTCTAAGGCCCCCCATGCCTTGGGGAAGAAAAATCACCGTTAGGGTCAAAAAACCCATCCCGCCCAGCAGATGGGTCTCGCTGCGCCAGAAAATCAGCCCATGGGGGACAACCTCGATACTGGTGAGAATTGTGGCGCCGCTGGTGGTGTAGCCGGACATCATTTCGAAAAAGGCGTCGGTAAACGACGGAATTGAGCCGTGAATGACAAAGGGCAAGGCGCTCAAGGCGGAGACAAAAATCCATCCGAAGGCGGCGATAAAAATGCCGTCCTTACCCCCCAGGTTGTGGTGTTTGCGAAATCCCCACCATAAAGGCACCCCTATTAAAAGGGTGATAACGATGGAGGCGAAAATGGCGTTAAAATCGCCGTCGCCGTAAATGGCTGCGCAAATAAGCGGGGCCACCATGGAGATGCCGGTGACCAGAAAGAGGGTTCCGAATACATGAAAGATGGAGAAAAAATGCATATCTGTCTTGCCGGCCCACCAGTCTTCAGGTTGCCGATTTTGCAGGCTCCTCTCACATGTTTTGGACAGCCCCACGTTTCGACAACCTGTTTCCGGTTGTAAAAGGATATTGTTTGTTCGGGCACTTTAAACCTCTTTTTTCAAACTTTTCAACCCATATGGGCACACCGCCGAGCAGATCCCGCAGATGTGGCCGTGGTGGTACCGGCAATAGTGCTCTTTTTTCCATTGATCACAGATCTGCACATCCAGCATTGCCCGGCGCGGAACCCCCGGCTGCCAGGCCGTACCCGTTAGCGCCTTGGCCGGGCAGGCATCGACACATTGGGTGCATTGGCCGCAAAAGTGACGCTCCACCGCCGGTCCGCAAGGCAAAGCCATATCGGTAAAGACCGTTCCCAATCGGACCCAGGAACCCAAACGGTGGGTGATCAACTGGCAATGACGACCGATCCAGCCCAACCCTGCCCGTGTGGCGGCGGTTTTGTGGGGAAATTCACCCTTGACGGCCACCGCATCGGTGCGTTCCGAGGCGGCCAGCGGCTTGGCGTGATAGCCTCGGGCGCCAAGCCCGGCGGCCAGGGTTGCCGCCAATTGATTGATGCGATGATTCACCCGTTCATATTCGTCGGCGTACGGTTGATTGGGTCCGCTTTGAATACTCGCCATAATACGCGGGTTCATGGGCAGCGCCCAGGAAAGGGCAAAGGGGAAGCGCTTTCCGTTTTCATCCACAGGCGTGGCGAAATTTCGCAAATCCGCCGTACCCCATAAAGGCACCTGGTGGGTATCCATGCATTGGGTCAACCAGGCGGGAAAGAGATTGTCAATGCTTGGCAAAACAGCTCGCAAATTGAGGGTCAATTCACCGAGACCTTTTCGTACCCCCTGAATGCTATCGTGGTAGGCGGTACTGGATTTGAACCAGTGACTTCTACCGTGTGAAGGTAGCACTCTCCCACTGAGTTAACCGCCCGGATCATGGCAACTTATAATGCCGGGCACAGGTTGCGTCAAGGGTTTTTTCGGGCGGCATGGGGGTTGATTGTCGTCCCGGCCGGGCGTTGTAAAAGATTATACTTGCGTTTCAGACCTATTCCTGAAAAAAGAAAGCTTTCCAAAGAGATGCCCGCACGCCTGATGCGCCTGTATTTCACCCGAAACCGTTGTGATTGATCCAGGAAGGCCCCGTATGGCATCGGATTCAACAACCGTTTGCAAGATTCAAATTGCCGCCGCCGGTCGCCAGTTGGACGTCGCAGCGGGCAGGACATTGGCCGATATTTTGCGCGAAGCGGGGATTCCCTTGCGGGCCGATTGCGGCGGTAACGGTAAATGCGAAAAATGCGGTGTGAAGATACGGTCCGAAGATCCGGCGGCAACGGATGGCTGGGAGGCCGTTTTGGCTTGCCAGACAACCGTTCGCAACGATCTTGAAATTGACCTCATCGCCGAGAACTGCATCGATACTGCCACGGTGCTTACTAAATTAACCGGCCGCCGGCAGGCTCTTGGTTCTGTTTTTCCCCGTTCCGGCGGCCGGCCGGTTCTGGCCGTGGACCTGGGCACCACCACCCTGGCCGGATTTTTGTGCGACCGCAAAGAGGGCCGGGTGTTGGGCGCCGCCTCTTTGCGCAATCCCCAGGCGATTTTCGGCGCCGATGTGGTTAGCCGCATGACCGCTGTGATGAAAGATGACGGACACCTTGAGACCTTGCAAGCCATTGTGGGCCGGGCCATTGCCAATATCGCCAAGTCGCTTTGCAAAAAAAATGATGTTGATGTGACCGATCTGGGGGAGATCGTCATTGTGGGCAACCCCACCATGCTCCATCTGGCGCTGGGCGTCGATCCCGCCGGTTTGGGGCGTGCTCCTTTCAACCCGGTCTTTACCAACGCCCAAACCCGTCCGGCGAAGTTACTGGATCCGCGTTTTGATGATTCGGCAAGAGTAAAAACCGCGCCGTTGGTCTCCGCTTACCTGGGGGCCGATATTGTGGCGGCCGGATTGATGCACGACATTGACAGGGCTGCGGATCATCTTCTCATTATCGATATCGGCACCAACGGAGAGATCCTGCTCTGTGTAAATGGAAAAATTTACGGTTCATCGTGCGCCACAGGCCCGGCCTTGGAGGGGGCGACGATTTCCTCGGGTATGCTGGCTCTGCCCGGCGCCATTGACACGTGGCGGATCGATGGTAATGGGCAACACGGCCTGTACACAACAGTAAAAAACGCCCAGGGGGAGACCTCGCCGGTCAAAGGCATTTGTGGATCGGGCATTGTCAGCGCTGTGGCGGCGCTGTTTGGCGCCGGAATCATTGAGGCGTCGGGCAGGATTGATGCGCAAAAGGCGGGCCGTTTGCTGACCCGCGATGCAACCGGGATTCCCGCCATTATTTTGGCCCCGGCCGGTGAGACCGAATATGGCCGCGATGTGGTGCTGACCCAAAAAGATATCCGCGCCGTCCAGTTGGCCAAAGGGGCGCTCCGGGCGGGGCTGGACACCCTTTGCAACGCGGCGGGAATTGAAGCGCCGGACCGGCTTTATATTGCGGGCGCTTTTGGTAATTTTTTACATGTTGATGATCTGGTCTGCTTGGGGTTTTTACCGCCGGTCAGACGCGAACATGTGAAGATGGTGGGCAATGCCGCCGGCGAAGGCGCCGTTTGTTCGGCTTTTAGCGCCGATTTTCAAGCCCGCGCCGATGCCCTGGCCCAAAGGGTGGAGGTGCTCAACCTCGCTGAACAAGCGTCGTTCCGGGAGGCGTTTGTCAAGGCCCTGGGATTTGGCATGGCGTCGTAAAAAACCATCTGCGGCGTTGCCGGGGTTTGCCAGACTCTTCGGCGCACTACCCCTCTCGCTGTCCCCTCCCCCAACGCCTTTTACGGGGAGACCTTTGCAGAACACCCCTTTTGGCCCAATTTCGGCGTCCGGCTCAAAATAGTACCCTCGAAATAAACAGGATAAAAGCTCTCCTCCTTTTCAAGGAGGAGTCCCCGCCCCAGGCGGGGGAGGTGGTTTACATAATCTGCCCGGGTTAAAAACATTTCGAAAAACCCTACGAAACCACCTCACCCCGGCGGAAAAGCTTGCTGTGGAACTGGACGGCGAAGGGCATAATGGGGTTGCACGTTCAAAAAAAGATCAACAAAAAGACCTGTTTTTACGGCAGGCTGGTATTTTAGTGCTTCGTTTTGAAAATCAGGTGGTTTGTAATCATCCGGAAGGCCTGTTGGCGCAGATCAGACAGCATTTTAGTTGGAATCAGCAACCACCCCGCCCTTCGGGCACCCCTCCTTGAAAAGGAGGGGAGTGGGAACAGAAATCGGCACTGGATGCAGGCAGGTGATTTATGAAACAGAAACCGGATAAAAACCCGGGTGCCACTGACAAGGCTTGGGGGTGGGTGGCCCAGGCAACTTGTTGCCTGGGTTGAAAGGGGTGTTATGCAAAGGTCTCGGGATGCCGACCTACGAAAAACCGGGACATCCGGTAGGGCGGCAACCCTTTGCCGCCGCGCGGGGGCGTTTCTTTTTGGCCCCCCAAAAAATAAACAGGATAAAACTCTCCTCCTTTTCAAGGAGGAGTCCCCGCCCCAGGCGGGGGAGGTGGTTGGGTTGATGTCGGCAAGGGATTGCCGACCTACGAAAAACCGGGACATCCGGCAGGGCGGCAATCCGTTGCCGCCGCGCGGGGGCGTTTCTTTTTGGCCCCCAAAAAAATAAACAGGATAAAAACTCTCCTCCTTTTCAAGGAGGAGTCCCCGCCCCAGGCGGGGGAGGTGGTTGGGTTGATGTCGGCAAGGGATTGCCGACCTACATAAAAGCAACCCCCGCCTGTCGTCGGCATGGGGATGCCGACCTACATAAAAGCAACCCCCGCCTGTCGTCGGCATGGGAATGCCGACCTACATAAAGCAATCCTCCACGAACCGCCTTCCCGCAATGACAGCCCCGGCGCCCGTGTGCAACGGCGCCCCCGAAATCAAAGGCGGGGCCGGGGCTGCGGACGCGTCCTCGATTGCGTCCGCAGCCCCGTTAGCGTTGTCCGGGCAGCCCTTCAGCGTTGCCTGTCAACTTTCCGGATCAAGAATCCGGATCAAGAAAGTCGGGAAGGCCGTCGCCGTTGCTGTCCCTCGGGGTTGTACCGGTATTCTCACCGCCGGCCGCCTCGATCTCCTGGGACAGACCGTCACCGTCGGTGTCAGGGAAGGCGGCGTCGATCTCGCCGTCATTGTCCACGTCCAGGGTGGCATGATCAGCGCCGCTCTCCTCAAGGTCCCAGGTCCCGTCGGCGTCGCTGTCCAGATCCGCACGGTTCTCCCGGCCGTCACCGTCGGTATCCATCCAGAACGGCTGCGAGCAAAAATCAAAACCGGTAAAGCGTATCTTTTGAACATTGGCGGCAACTCCAGTGCCGGCCGTGAGCCCGAAGTGCACCCGGCTGGCTCCACCGAAATACTCGGTCACGAAATCCGTTGTTCCGTCATGCCTATAAGAACCCGCGTTCGCTCCCTTCGGTTTATCGATCCTATAGGAAAGGGTCTTCAAGAAGAGATTCCATGTGACAGAGACATCATGCCAACGCCCATCTTCCAGATTGGGATGCCCAACGGGCTCAGACAGGTATTCATTATTGGGCCTTTCTCCACGAAATGTATCGGTATCCCAGATAGAAGTATAGTCTTCGTTCACGCGGGTACCAACCGCAAGCGCAATTCCGTTTTGGATACCAGCGGCGCCAAGATCAGATCCGGTACGTCCAAGGGCGGCGCTGCCCACGGGGTCATTGTGAAAAACCATGGCGATGCCATTACCGCCGGCCAGGTCGTGATCTCCCAAATAGGCCTGGAATGAAATGGTAAACGACTCACGAAAATCCACTTTGCCCGTAAACATTGCCGCGCCCGCCCGGTGCGGTGAATTCTGCGTCAGTGAAACCTCATCACCTCCAACCGAGACGGCGCTGCCTGATAAAGCAAAAACATCAGTGACTTCCGGGTTATCCAGGCCGTTATCTATGCAGTCCGTGATTCCGTCATTATCATCATCCAGGTCGCAGATATCGCTGACAGTGTCGCCATCGAAATCGCTGTTGCCGGAGGCATAGGGATCGCAGGCGGTGCAGGCATTATTGCTGCTGTCGTCGGCGGAACCGACGCCCTGGGTCGCCGCCCCATCGTGCCTGCCGCGATCATCCGCGGGGTAGATGTTTTGATCCAGGCTCCCGTCCGAAGCGGTGTCCCCGAAATAAAAGGAGGGAACATTAGCCCAGGTACCAGTGGAGTAGCGGCGGATGCCCTCGATGGCGTCCGGGCAGCCGTCGGCGTCGCTGTCACGGTCGTGATAGTCGGGCGTGCCGTCGTTGTCGGTGTCCCTCGGGGTTATACCGGTATTCTGACCGTTTCTGCCCTCGATGACATCGGCCAGGCCGTTATCGCCGACAGGGTAGGCGGGGTCAATCTCGCCGTCATTCCACCAGTCCCAGAATATCCGCGTTTCCAAATCGGCGATGTTCTCCGCAAGATCACTGATCCCGTCGGCGTCGCTGTCCAAATCGTGATGGTTCGGAATGCCGTCACCATCGGTATCAATCTGTAACGGCAGGCTGCAAAAATCACCAAGGCGTATTCTTTGAATATTGGTATAACCTCCAGTGGCGGCCGTGATCCCGAAGTGAACCCGGTGCGCTCCACCGAAATAGGCCAGGTAATGGAACGGCGAAACAGAACCCGCCTCCGCTCCATCGAGAGTATAGGAGAGGGTCCGGGTCCCGGGATCCCATGATATTTCGGCGTCATGCCATTTCCCATCTTCCAGATTGCCATGTCCAATGGCCCTCGTCAGGTAAGATTGGGGATCTCGTCCAAGATGTCCACCCATTTGATCGGTATCCCAGATAGAAGTATGGTCCATCCACCACCACGTCATCTTGGCATATCTCCTCTTTTTCCCCGCGGCATATCCCGGCCAGTTTTCGGATGAGCCAGGGTAGGTATCAAACTCAAGGGCAATTCCGTTTCGGATGCCGCCGGCGCCAAGGGCCGATCCGGGATCTCCAATGGCGCGGCTGCCCCTGGGGTCATTGTGAAAAACCGCGGCCATGCCGTCTGCGCCGTTCCAATCCCTGGTTCCCAAATAGGCCTGGAATGCAATGGTAAACGGCTCACGAAAATCAATTTTATCCTTAGACATTGCCGCGCCCGCCTGGTCCGGTGAATTCCGCGTTAGTGAAACCTCATTATATGCAACCGGGACGGCGCTGCCGGATAAAGCAAAAACATCAGGTACTTTCGCGGTATCCAGGCCATTTTCCACGCAGTCCGTGACCCCGTCATTATCATCATCCAGATCGTTGATGTCGGCGACAGTGTCGCCATCGGTATCGCCTTGGGTACCGCAGTGGTCGCTGTCGCTGCAGGGATTACCGCTGCTGTCGGCGGCGGAACCGACACCCTGGATCAGTTCGGCCCCAAGGTGCCTGCCGCGATCATCCGCGGGGTAGATGCCTTGATCCAGGCTCCCGTCCGAACCGATGTCTCCGCAACCAAGGGAGGGGATGCGGTCGCCCTCGATGGCGTCCGGGCAGCCGTCGGCGTCGCTGTCAAGATCGTGATAATCGGGCGTGCCGTCGTCGTCGGTGTCCCTCGGAGTTATACCGGTATTCTCACCGTTGCTGCCCTTGATGGCATCGGCCAGGCCGTTACCGCCGACCGGAAGATAGGAGACGTCGATCTCGCCGTCATTGTCCCTGTCCAGCACGGCGGCATCGGCGCCGCTCTCCGCAAGATCACTGATCCCGTCGGCGTCGCTGTCCAAATCGTGATGGTTCGGAACGCCGTCACCATCGGTATCAATCTGTAACGGCAGGCGGCAAAAATCATCAAAGCGTATTCTTTGAATATTGGTATAACCTCCAGTGGCGGCCGTGATTCCGAAGTGAACCCGGTGTGCTCCACCGAAATAGGCCAGGTAATCGAACGGCAAAACAGAACCCGCGTCCGCTCCATCGAGAGTATAGGAGAGGGTCCGGGTCCCGGGATCCCATGATATTTCGGCGTCATGCCATTTCCCATCTTCCAGATTGCCATGTCCAATGGCCCTCGTCAGGTAAGATTGGGGATCTCGTCCAAGATGTCCACCCATTTGATCGGTATCCCAGATAGAAGTATGGTCCATCCACCAACTGGTATATCTCCCCAAGTTTTCGGATGAGCCATGGTAGGTATCAAACTCAAGGGCAATTCCGTTTTTGATGCCGCCGGCGCCAAGGGCCGATCCGGGACGTCCAAGGGCGCCGCTTCCATCGGGGTCATTGTGAAAAACCATGGCCATGCCGTCTGCGCCGTTCCAATCCCTGGTTCCCAAATAGACCTCGAATGCAATGGTAAACGGCTCACGAAAATCCACTTTGTCCGTAAACATTGCCGCGCCCGCCTGGCCCGCCTGGCCCGGTGACTCCGGCGTTAGTGAAACCTCATTATTTCCAACCGGGACGGCGCTGCCGGATAAAACAAAAACATCAGGTACTTTCGCGGTATCCAGGCCCTTTTCCACGCAGTCCGTGATTCCGTCATTATCATCATCCAGGTCGCAGAAATTGCTGACAGTGTCGCCATCGACATCGCTGTTGCCGGAGAGTCCGGGATCGCATGGGTCAACCCAGGCAAGACCCGGGCCGCCCATGGCGAAAAGAACGCCACAGGTGAAAAGAAGAACCAGCGCCCCGAAGCGAAACCCTTTTTTGCGGGTGACAGTACCGATGGACCCCGCGTAGACATTTTTCGCCGCCGCTTGGGCCGGGGAGAGCCCGGCAAACGGGAGGGGCGGTAAACTTGCCGCCGTCATCCTCAGGAGATGACGGATTTTTCCCGAACGGCCCTTTTTGATGGGTGTCGTGTTCATTGTCTTGCCTCCTTTTATTTTCGTCCTGTTTTCTAAGACAGAATAAAACCTCTCCTCCTTTTCAAGGAGGAGTCCCCGCCCCAGGCGGGGGAGGTGGTTGGGTTGATGTCGGCATGGGGACGCCGACCTACATATTTTACGCCCGGAACGTCAAACCGAACCGCGCTTGCTCACAAGTCAGGAGACTGCTTCGTCGCAAGCGCCCCGCAATGGCAGCCCCGCCACCATTCCCGGGCTGTATCTCATGGCATATTTGGGCTTTATCTCATGGCACGCATAATGTCAAGAGAAATCTGACACAATATGATATCCCTATTGCATTATATCCTCGGCGTCGGCATGGGGATGCCGACCTACGAAAAACCGAAACATCCGGTAGGGCGGCAATCCTTTGCCGCCGCGCGGGGGCGTTTCTTTTTGGCCCCCCAACAAATAAACAGAATAAAAACTCTCCTCCTTTTCAAGGAGGAGTCCCCGCCCCAGGCGGGGGAGGTGGTTTACGTAATCTGCCCGGGTTAAAAACATTTCGAAAAACCTTACGAAACCACCTCACCCCGGCGGAAAAGCTTGCTGTGGAACTGGACGGCGAAGGGCATAATGGGGTTGCACGTTCAAAAAAAGATCAGCAAAAAGACCTGTTTTTACGGCAGGCTGGTATTTTAGTGCTTCGTTTTGAAAATCAGGTGGTTTGTAATCATCCGGAAGGCCTGTTGGCGCAGATCAGACAGCATTTTAGTTGGAATCAGCAACCACCCCGCCCTTCGGGCACCCCTCCTTGAAAAGGAGGGGAGTGGGAACAGAAATCGGCACTGGATGCAGGCAGGTGATTTATGAAACAGAAACCGGATAAAAACCCGGGTGCCACTGACAAGGCTTGGGGGTGGGTGGCCCAGGCAACTTGTTGCCTGGGTTGAAAGGGGTGTTATGCAAAGGTCTCGGGATGCCGACCTACATAAAGCAATCCTCCACGAACCGTCTTCCCGCAATGACAGCCCCGGCGCCCGTGTGCAACGGCACCCCCGAAATCAAAGGCGGGGCCGGGGCTGCGGACGCGTCCTCGATTGCGTCCGCAGCCCCGTTAGCGTTGTCCGGGCAGCCCTTCAGCGTTGCCTGTCAACTTTCCGGATCAAGAATCCGGATCAAGAAAGTCGGGAAGGCCGTCGCCGTTGCTGTCCCTCGGGGTTGTACCGGTATTCTCACCGCCGGCCGCCTCGATCTCCTGGGACAGACCGTCACCGTCGGTGTCAGGGAAGGCGGCGTCGATCTCGCCGTCATTGTCCACGTCCAGGGTGGCATGATCAGCGCCGCTCTCCTCAAGGTCCCAGGTCCCGTCGGCGTCGCTGTCCAGATCCGCACGGTTCTCCCGGCCGTCACCGTCGGTATCCATCCAGAACGGCTGCGAGCAAAAATCAAAACCGGTAAAGCGTATCTTTTGAACATTGGCGGCAACTCCAGTGCCGGCCGTGAGCCCGAAGTGCACCCGGCTGGCTCCACCGAAATACTCGGTCACGAAATCCGTTGTTCCGTCATGCCTATAAGAACCCGCGTTCGCTCCCTTCGGTTTATCGATCCTATAGGAAAGGGTCTTCAAGAAGAGATTCCATGTGACAGAGACATCATGCCAACGCCCATCTTCCAGATTGGGATGCCCAACGGGCTCAGACAGGTATTCATTATTGGGCCTTTCTCCACGAAATGTATCGGTATCCCAGATAGAAGTATAGTCTTCGTTCACGCGGGTACCAACCGCAAGCGCAATTCCGTTTTGGATACCAGCGGCGCCAAGATCAGATCCGGTACGTCCAAGGGCGGCGCTGCCCACGGGGTCATTGTGAAAAACCATGGCGATGCCATTACCGCCGGCCAGGTCGTGATCTCCCAAATAGGCCTGGAATGAAATGGTAAACGACTCACGAAAATCCACTTTGCCCGTAAACATTGCCGCGCCCGCCCGGTGCGGTGAATTCTGCGTCAGTGAAACCTCATCACCTCCAACCGAGACGGCGCTGCCTGATAAAGCAAAAACATCAGTGACTTCCGGGTTATCCAGGCCGTTATCTATGCAGTCCGTGATTCCGTCATTATCATCATCCAGGTCGCAGATATCGCTGACAGTGTCGCCATCGAAATCGCTGTTGCCGGAGGCATCGGGATCGCAGGCGGTGCAGGCATTATTGCTGCTGTTGTCGGCGAAACCGACGCCCTGGGTCGCCGCCCCATCGTGCCTGCCGCGATCATCCGCGGGGTAGATGTTTTGATCCAGGCTCCCGTCCGAAGCGGTGTCCCCGAAATAAAAGGAGGGAACGTTAGCCCAGATACCAGTGGAGTAGCGGCGGATGCCCTCGATGGCGTCCGGGCAGCCGTCGGCGTCGCTGTCACGGTCGTGATAGTTGGGCGTGCCGTCGTTGTCGGTGTCCCTCGGGGTTATACCGGTATTCTGACCGTTTCTGCCCTCGATGACATCGGCCAGGCCGTTATCGCCGACAGGGTAGGTGGGGTCAATCTCGCCGTCATTCCACCAGTCCCAGAATACCCGCGTGTCAAAATCGGCGATGTTCTCCGCAAGATCACTGATCCCGTCGGCGTCGCTGTCCAAATCGTGATGGTTCGGAATGCCGTCACCATCGGTATCAATCTGTAACGGCAGGCTGCAAAAATCATCAAAGCGTATTTTTTGAATATTGGTATAACCTCCAGTGGCGGCCGTGATCCCGAAGTGAACCCGGTTGGCTCCACCGAAATACCTGGTCACGAAATCCGGTGTTCCGATAGCAATATGCGTATAAGTACCCGCCTCCGCTCCATCGAGAGTATAGGAGAGGGTCTGGGTCCCGGGATCCCATGATATTTCGGCGTCATGCCATTGCCCATCTTCCAGATTGCCATGTCCAATGGCCCTCGTCAGGTAAGATTGGGGATCTCGTCCAAGATGTCCACCCATTTGATCGGTATCCCAGATAGAAGTATGGTCAACCACCCGCCAGTAACCCCCATTTTCGGATGAGCCAACGTAGGTATCAAACTCAAGGGCAATCCCGTTTCGGATGCCACCGGCGCCAAGGGCCGATCCGGGACGTCCAAGGGCGTCGCTTCCATCGGGGTCATTGTGAAAAACCGCGGCCATGCCGTCTGCGCCGTCCCTGGTTCCCAAATAGACCTGGAATGCAATGGTAAACGGCTCACGAAAATCAATTTTACGCTTAGACATTACAGCGCCCGCCTGGTCCCGTGAATTCGGCGTTAGTAAAACCTGATTATCTCCAGCCCAGACGGCGGCGTCGCCGCGTAAAACAAAAACATCCGTTACGCCCGCGTTATCCAATCCATTTTCCACGCAGTCCGTGACCCCGTCATTATCATCATCCAGGTCGTTGATGTCGGCGACAGTGTCGCCATCGGTATCGCCTTCGGTGGCATTGCAGTCGTGGTTGTCGTTGCCGAGGCAGGGGGAACTACCGCCGTTGGCGGCGGAACCGACGCCCTGGATCAGTTCAGTCCCAAGGTGCCTGCCGCGATCATCCGCGGGGTAGATGCCTTGATCCAGGCTCCCGTCCGAACCGATGTCTCCGCAACCAAGGGAGGGGCTGCGGTCGCCCTCGATGACGTCCGGGCAGCCGTCGGCGTCGCTTTCACGGTCGTGATAGTCGGGGGTGCCGTCGTCGTCGGTGTCCCTCGGGGTTGTACCGGTATCCGCACCGTTGGCCGTCTCGATGACATCGGCCAGGCCGTTATCGCCGACCGGAACGGAGGCGTCAATCCCGCCGTCACTGTCCGTGTCCAGCGCGGCGTCATCGGCGCCGCTCTCCGCAAGATCACTGATCCCGTCGGCGTCGCTGTCCAAATCGTGATGGTTCGGCACGCCGTCACCATCGGTATCAATCTGTAACGGCAGGCGGCAAAAATCACCAAGGCGTATTGATTGAGGATTGGTATAACCTCCAGTGGCGGCCGTGATTCCGAAGTGAACCCGGTGCGCTCCACCGAAATAGGCCAAGTAATCGAACGGCGAAACAGAACCCGCCTCCGCTCCATCGAGAGTATAGGAGAGGGTCCGGGTCCCGGGATCCCATGATATTTCGGCGTCATGCCATTGCCCATCTTCCAGATTGCCATGTCCAATGGCCCTCGTCAGGTAAGATTGGGGATCTCGTCCAAGATATCCACCCATTTGATCGGTATCCCAGATAGAAGTATGGTCTATCCACCAACCGCCATATGTCCTCCAGTTTTCGGATGAGCCATGGTAGGTATCAAACTCAAGGGCAATTCCGTTTTGGATGCCGCCGGCGCCAAGGGCCGATCCGGGACGTCCAAGGGCGTCGCTGCCCCTGGGGTCATTGTGAAAAACCGCGGCCATGCCGTCTGCGCCGTTCCAATCCCTGGTTCCCAAATAGACCTCGAATGCAATGGTAAACGGCTCACGAAAATCCACTTTGCCCTTGAACATTACCGCGCCCGCCTGGTCCCGTGAATTCGGCGTTAGTGAAACCTCTTCGGGTTTTCTACTATCTATAACCCGGACGGCGCTGCCGGACAAAACAAAAACATCCCTTACGTCCGCGGTATCCAGGCCATTTTCCACGCAGTCCGTGACCCCGTCATTATCATCATCCAGGTCGCAGATATCGCTGACAGTGTCGCCATCGACATCGCTGTTGCCGGAGAGTCCGGGATCGCATGGGTCAACCTGGGCAAGACCCGGGCCGCCCATGGCGAAAAGAACGCCACAGGTGAAAAGAAGAACCAGCGCCCCCCAGCGAAACCCTTTTTTGCGGGTGACAGTACCGATGGACCCCGCGTAGACATTTTTCGCCGCCGCTTGGGCCGGGGAGAGCCCGGCAAACGGGAGGGACGGTAAACTTGCCGCCGTCATCCTCAGGAGATGACGGATTTTTCCCGAACGGCCCTTTTTGATGGGTGTCGTGTTCATTGTCTTGCCTCCTTTTATTTTCGTCCTGATTTTCTAAGACAGAATAAAACCTCTCCTCCTTTTTCAAGGAGGAGTCCCCGCCCCAGGCGGGGGAGGTGGTTTGGTTGATGTCGGCATGGGGATGCCGACCTACATAAAAGCAACCCCCGCCTGTCGTCGGCATGGGGACGCCGACCTACATATTTTACGCCCGGAACGTCAAACCGAACCCCGCTTGCTCACAAGTCAGGAGACTGCTTCGTCGCAAGCGCCCCGCAATGGCAACCCCGCCACCATTCCCGGGCTGTATCTCATGGCATATTTGGGCTCTATCTCATGGCACGCATCATTTGTCAAGAGAAATCTGACATAATATTATATCCCTTTATCTGTGTCATGAGGCGTTGGGATCCCAAAATCCGCGATTGATTTTGTGCAACCGGCTCATGGGCCCATGTCGGCCCAAAAAACAGCGCGAATCGCTATAAAATCATCCCGGCATGATGATTATGGAACAGCGACGACGCGATGATTCCAAATCAACTACAAATACCCGCCCTCCGGACGCAACTATCCCCCAACCCAAAAGAGATATTGCCTGACGGCCCCTATCCCTCGGCAAACAACCAGCTCCGATGCCGGATACCGGAAAACA
>Ga0209681_1000066_pt1 | contig 27430 bp, 20 predicted proteins | sample WorMetLIZISLAND2_3_FD_187416 | JGI IMG/M metagenome (GOLD analysis project Ga0209681, IMG submission 187416) | Marine gutless worms symbiont microbial communities from Max Planck institute for Marine Microbiology, Germany - Olavius clavatus LIZARD... ... | reverse complement strand
CTTCATCGGGGCCGCTCATCGCGCGCGCTTGGCCCGCAGGGACACCGCGAAGGCGGTCAAAGCCACCGCTCACCAGCTAGCACGTCTCATCTACGCCCTGCTGACTCAGGGCCAGGAATATGTTGAGGGCCAGCAATCCGCAGACCAGGATGAGGCGCAGGGCCTGCTCGAGGTGGTGTCCCTTGAGGTCGGTCGGCCAAGTCTCCTCGCCGATGAAGGCGTGGCCAGAAACTCGGCCCTGATAGCTGATGGGGCCGGCGAGGCGCGCCTGCAGGGCACAGGCACAGGCAGCCTCACTCCATCCCGAATTGGTACTCGCCAGAGCGCCGTGCCAACGGCGGGCGGTAACGAGCACCGACCGCGGGTGCAGGTATAACAGTGCCGCGGCCAGTGCGATCTAAGGGTACCGACAAGCGTGCCGCGTGCGTTCTTGTAGCCGACCAGGAAGTCGAGACTAGAAACCGCCTTGACCAGGATCAGTCCCGGCAGGCCGAACAGACAGAGTGCCCGCAGCGGGGTCAGCACCCCATCGGTGAGGTTTTCCGCCAAGCTTTCGATGGTGGCCCGGACCAAGCCACCGCGCCCAAGCCGTTCGGTATCGCGCTCCACGAGTCCGGCGATGCACCGTCGTGCCCTGGGCAGGTCGTCCAGGGCGGCCAGGACCCGTTGCCCGTGGACCAACAGGTCCCGTAGACACAGCAGGCTATAGGCGAGAAAGGCGTCCCACAACCAAGCCACGCCCGGGTGCAAGAACGTGAGCAGGTAGTGACCACCCCACCAAGTCAGCAGTGCCGAGCCGATGACCAAACACCAATGGAGTAGGCCGCCGAGCCGGCCATCGAGGCCGCGGGCGAAGATGCTGCCTTCCTACCACAGACTCCAGGCCCCGAGTAGCCGAATCGGGTACAGCGGGGAGACGGGATCGCCGAACAGACCATCAGCTAAGCAGGCGGTCAGGACGAGGATGAGGTGGGGGATCGCCTCCATGCTGCGTGGAGGCCCGGTGGGCATGGCCCAGCCTTGTGGAGACTTCGGAATAGTTCGGGGACGGATTTTTTTAAGGTCCCCTCATAATCTATGCTTGAGCTCATCCCATAAGCCCTGGCGGTGGCATTGGCCAGTGCATAGGCGGGCAGGGGACTGGCGGTGGATGCCCATGCGTTCCACGTCCGTGGCATAGGGAATCGGGGTCTCGAATTGTCCCACCGAGGTGCCGATAGGTGATCGATCAGCTCCTGATGTAGGCGTTTGCGACGATCCACCATGGTGAGCAGAGGCATCACGCGCAGGTCTTCGGCCCCAGGGTGCGCGCGTAGGAATTCCAACAGCCGGTCCAGGGCCCACATCGAGAGGGTGGTGGGGATCACGGGCACCAGGAGGACATCGGCGGTCCTGAGGATGTTCTCCGCGACCAGCGAGATACCGGGGGGACAGTCCAGAAAGACATAGGCGTATTCCGCGGCCAGGGGATCAAGCAACCGGGACAGCTGCTTGGCGTCTTCCAACGCTAGGTCCAGGTTGAAGGAGAAGTCCACGGGCAACAGGTCCAGGTTCTCGAAATCGGTCCCTTTCACGGTAGCGTCAAGCTCCCGCTTGCCCCGCACCAAGGCCTTGCTGCCCCCTTGACTTTGGGTTTTATCCGAAAGTAGTGGGTGGCAGCGGCCTGGGGATCCAGGTCTCACACCAGGGTGCGCTTGTCTTTCCGCTGTGGCTAGGTAGGCGAGATTGATGGCGGTAGCGGTCTTTCCTACGCCGCCTTGGATGTCATGGATGCCGAAGACTTTCAATGGAGTCGGCCTCACTCGTGTGCGGGGGCGAACAGGGTGCGGAACAGCGCCTGCTGCTCCTGGGCATCGAAGGCGGCGAAGATGTACAAGAACTCGCTCCGTGCCTGCTGCCGCCGGTTGTGGAGGTCGCCGATCAGGCCGCCCATGGCCAGCAGGGTGTCAGTGGCTACTCGGTGCTGGGTGTGCAGCTGCCGGGCTATCTCTTGCAGGTGGTCGATCTGTACCGATAGGTCTTGGAATCGGCCCAGGTTATCGAGCAATTTCTTGAGGGTCTTGATCAAGACGCCAATCTGCGGCTGCGGATAGAGGCTGCTGAAGAACTCCAGCAGGTAGCGCAGCTTCTTGCAGTGTTTGCGGAGCTCGTGCAGCTCGGGGACGGGGGTGTCGGCGGCGATCACCCGCCCAGCCTTACGCACCCGTCGATATAGGCTCCGGATGCGTGCGTCTGCCACTGCTTTGGTTGGACGCATGGCGTTACGGACGGCGGAACGCTCGGGTACCGGCTGATTAAGGAAGGCCCGCCAGGATGTCAGCAGGGTCGTGAATTCGGTCGCTTCGAGCGCATCACCCAGCGCCTGATGGGCCTTATCATACTGGCCGACCAGGAATTCCCGCAAGGGCTCGAGAGCGGGCTGTAAAAAGGCAGGCAAGCATGCCCGGTAAGTGTCGAAATCCAGCAGATAGACATCCAGGTCCCGCATCGGCCCCGTGTTTTGCTGGACCTGGGCGAAACGTGTCTTGTAGTCCGCGACCAAGCCCGGCGCGAATACGTCCTTGATCTGGGTGAGTGCCGAGCGGGTGCGCCGGGTGGCTACTCGTAGATCGTGCAGAAACTCCGGGTCCAGGTTGGCCTTGGTCCCCTCGACGTTGGCTTCCAGGGTCGCCAGTAGCCCGCGCAAGATCTCCTTGGCGGTAATGTCCGCCCGCTGTGCGCCATCCAGGCGGTAGTCAAGCTTCGAGGAGTAATCCCCTGGCCGGCGGCCCACGGCGGCCAGGGCCTCCGCGAATACCCCGGAGGATGCCGGCTCCAGGTCCCGGTCCCGGCTCAGCATCCGAACCGCTCGCCGGAGGTCGGCCGGATAGCCCTGAACCGGCACTAGGCTCAGGCGCGCCGCCAGCGGTCCTTCACGGTCACGGGCCGGATCCCGGAAGCGGTTGTCTTCCAGTACCAGCCGGACGACGGTCTTGCCGTCCTCGTCGAGCAGACGCAGGGGCTGCACTCGACTGTGCACCTCCGATAGGGGCAATAGACGTCGGATTCCCAACACCGGCTCCAGCCGACTCCGCACCGGACCTTCGGGCAGGTCCCGGGCAAAGCCGAGCTCCTTATCGCCGGGCTGCACCCGGGGTGGGTCGTCGGTGCCCGACTCCCGCCACAGCAGGCGCCGCCGACCGGCCTCTAACCGTTCTTCCAGTGTGGCGTGAGCAAGATGAAGGCGCCAGTCGAAGCTGTCCAAAAATCGCCTAGTTATCTCATAGGCTGGGTCCTCGACGCAGCGCATCCGGTCGCGGAGCCGGTCCTTAATCGATTCCGTATCCATCCCCTCCAGGATCAGGTATTCACATATGCCTTGTGCCATGGCTTCAATGGAACCTCCTCTCGAAGCATGCGGACCTAAATATGATAGTTTTGTTACAAAGCCCAGGATGCTACCACATACCTGTGCGCTGGCCCGGCACGAGCTGTTACCCTGTCGCGATGAAGCACCGCCCGCGCAAGCGTTTCGGCCAACACTTCCTCCACGACCCGCACACTATCCGACGCATCCTCGCGGTAGTAGGTCCCGGACCGGGCGACCGCTTGGTGGAGATCGGTCCCGGCCAAGGTGCCATCACCACCGGCTTGCTGCGGGCCGCGGGCAATCTGGATGTAGTGGAGCTAGACCGCGACCTAATTGAGCCCCTGGCCCACCGGTGCGCGGGGCTCGGCGAGCTGACCTTGCACCGGGTCGATGCCCTGGACTTCGATCTCCGTAGCCTCTACCCGGACCAGCGTCTACGCCTGATCGGCAATCTACCCTATAACATCTCGACTCCCTTGCTGTTTCGCTTTCTCGACCAGGCGGACTGTATCGATGACATGCATTTCATGCTTCAGAAGGAAGTGGTGGCACGCATCACCGCTACGCCGGGCGCCAAGACCTATGGCCGACTTTCGGTCATGATCCGGACTTACTGTCGCGCCGAGCCCCTATTTTACATCGGCTCCGGTGCCTTCACTCCGGCCCCCAAGGTGGACTCCGGTTTTCTGCGCCTAATCCCCCACCGCCCACTGCCCTACCCAGTGCAAGACTCCGCCTTCCTGGCGCACCTAGTTACCCGGGCCTTCGCCCAGCGGCGCAAGACCTTACGTAACAGTCTGCAAGGGTTGGTCGATACCCAGCTGCTCCGGGCACGAGGCCTGGATCCCGGACAACGGGCCGAGGAGCTGAGCGTGGCGGCCTTTGTGGGGCTGGCCAACGCCGCTTGCAAAACCCCGCTCTCGCCCTGAGTTAGTCCACCGGAATCGAGATATATCGAGGACAAATCGAAGAGTTCCAAGGACAGAATTTTTCCAGGTCCCCGCGCTTTTCAAGGTCCCCATCGAATTTCGAGCAAGGCACCACGACCGATGATCAACCAAGCTCCCGAGCCGACCGAGCAAGCCGATCAGACCGACCAGGCCGCACAAGCCAAGCCGACCGAGCAGACGGATAAGAGCGATCTGGCCCGCGCCAACGAACTCTTGCCCGGACTGATCCATTTGTTGCCGGTAGCCGCGCGCCCGTTCTTTCCGGGCCAAGTGGTTCCCCTGCTCATGGATGCCCAGCACTGGGCCGCAACCATGAAGGCGGTCGGCAAGACCGAACACAAGATCCTGGGCGTGATTCTGGTGTGCAGCGAAACCGCCGAAGAGGCAGCCGCCGGAGACTTTCACTCGGTGGGCACCGCCTGCCGCGTCCACCGGGTGAACGAGCAAGACGGTATGCTCCAAGTGCTGGTGGAATGCCTGCAGCGCTTTCACCTCGAGCACTTGGTCAGCCCGAAGACGCCCTTCTCGGCCCAGGTGGACTACCTGACCGAGCCCGCCGAGTCATCGGACGACCAGATCAAGGCCTACGCCATGGCCGCGATCAACACCATCAAGGAGCTACTGCCTCTCAACCCCCTCTACGTTGAAGAGCTGCGCATGTTCCTGGACCGCTTCGGTCCGGAAGACCCCTCCCACTTGGCGGACTTTGCGGCCAGCCTTACCACCTCCACCAAAGCACAGCTCCAAGAGGTCCTGGAGACGGTCGAGCTGCTACCGCGTATGGAGAAGGTACTGGTCCTGCTCAACAACGAGCTGGAGCTCGCCCGCACCCAACAGAAGATCCGCCACTCGGTCGAGGAACGCATGCAGACCCAGCAACGCGAGTTCTTCCTGCGCGAGCAGCTCAAGGCGATCCAAAAAGAGCTGGGGATCGCTAAGGACGACCGTACCGCCGAGCGCGACAAATTCAACGAGCGCCTTGCGAAGCTCACCCTCACCGATGAGGCTCAAAAACGGGTGGACGAGGAGATGGATAAGCTGGCCATGCTCGAGACCAGCTCCCCCGAGTACGCCGTCACCCGCAACTACCTGGACTGGATCACCCTGTTACCCTGGGGCAAACACTCCAAGGACAAGCTCAAGCTCAACCTCAAGCGCGCCCAGCGGATATTGGACAAGGACCACTACGGACTCCAGGACGTCAAGGAACGCATCTTGGAATTCCTAGCCGTAGGCATCATGAAGGGCGAGATCGCCGGCTCCATCATCCTGCTGGCGGGACCACCCGGGGTCGGCAAGACTTCCATCGGCCACTCCATCGCCAACGCCTTGGGCCGCCGGTTCTACCGCTTCTCGGTAGGCGGCATCCGCGACGAGGCTGAGATCAAAGGCCACCGGCGCACCTATATCGGGGCCATGCCCGGCAAATTCCTCCAAGCCATGAAAGACGCGGGCACTGCCAACCCGGTCATCATGCTCGACGAGATCGACAAGATCGGCGCCTCCTTCCACGGTGACCCGGCCTCGGCCCTGCTCGAGGTGCTGGACCCGGAGCAGAACAGCGACTTTCTCGACCACTACCTGGACCTGCGCTTCGACCTCTCCAAGGTCCTGTTCGTATGCACCGCCAACCAGACCGACAGCATCCCTGGTCCCCTACTCGACCGCATGGAAGTGATCCAACTCCCTGGCTACATCGCCGCGGAAAAGCTACAGATCGCCAGAAAATACTTGCTGCCGCGACAAATCGAGCGGGCGGGCCTGACCAAGGGCACGATCAAGCTCGACACTCGCGCTCTGCACGCCCTCATCGAAGGCTATGCCCGGGACGTGGGCGTGCGGCACTTGGAGAAACAGCTCGGCAAGATCGTGCGTAAGGGCACCGTGAAGCTGATCGAGGGCTTGGAGCCACCCATCACGGTGACCAGCACGGACCTCAAGGGCTACCTGGGCAGCCCCGTATTCCGAGACGATCGGCGGCTGACTGGGCCGGGCTTGGTCACCGGACTAGCTTGGACCGCCCTAGGAGGCGCCACCCTCAGCATCGAAGCCGTACGCACCCACAGCTTCACCCGCGGCTTCAAGCTCACCGGCCAGCTCGGTGACGTAATGAAGGAATCGGCGGAAATCGCCTACGGTTACTTGGTCAGTCGGGCCGCGGAATTCGGTGCCGACCCCGCTTTCTTCGAGAAGGCCTTCATCCACCTCCATGTGCCTGCCGGGGCTACCCCAAAAGACGGCCCCTCGGCCGGCATCACCATCACCTCCGCCCTCCTCTCACTGGCCCGCAACCGACCGGCGCGACATATCGCCATGACCGGCGAAATCACTCTCACCGGCGAGGTCTTCCCCGTCGGCGGCGTGCGCGAAAAACTCATCGCCGCCCGCCGCGCCGGTATCAAGGAAATCATCCTGCCGGAAGACAACCGGGGCGACTTCGAGGAAGTACCCGAACATATCCGCAAGGGATTGCGGGTACACTTCGCGTCCCACTTCGGGGATGTGGTGCCGCTGCTCTTTCGTGAGTCGAGACAGAAGCAAACGAAGGCGAGTAGGGAGTAACTCAGGAAGGGTGGTCCTGACCAGATTGCAGCGTGTCCCCCCACTTGGGCGAAACTACCGATCACGGATTATGGACTGTTAACGCAGTAACGGACCTAACAACAGGAGGTCATGCATCTCGGGGACTCCATCACAATAACTGGGAGTGATGGGTTTCGCCAACAAGCCATTAATCGAAGGAATGCCAAGTAGCCAATTGCTCCTCGATTCGATCGACAACAGCGGTCATTCGGTGATGCTAAGAGAGTGTGGTGCCGGAGAAGATCTCGCCTGGGACAAAGCTTTAGGTAACCCGAATCTTTACAATGGGAAAGGGGCGGATGCTAACGTGTAATACAATCCAATTCAGGGCATGAGCTGACGTATGCCTCCCATATTGCAAATGGTAATCTCCCTTGCTTTCCTGTGCTCCTCCACGGTTGGTCGGAACAGTCCACCTAGAAAAACTCCAAAAATAGGATTTTTCAAGGTCCCCGCTTATTTGGTGCCCAGGGACAGAATTGAACTGCCGACACGGGGATTTTCAGTATACGGGTAGCTTCATCTAAAAGGTTCTTAAGAGTTCTTAACAGCCTGTTCTTGTTGCGATCAAAGCCTCATTTCCACATCGCCAACTTCTCATCAACCCCCGATTTTACTGTAACATTCCGGGCAAGTTTGCACAGGAATTACACGCAACTACCAGCAACCTCCGCCCCGCAGAGCCTCCTGGACAATTTTTTCGAAATCCGCCCACCGATCTACACGACACCACCGGTGTTGATAAATCCCGTGCGGGTTTTTACAGGTGGCCGGTTCCTGTGGGCTTGCGATGCGGTGCTACATACGTGGGACTTGTGCGACGCCTGGGCGCGCTACACTTCTGCAAAGCAAAAACGAAGCCGAGCGAAGCGCATCCCGAATCTGACATCGAACTCTACCGAATCCAGGCACCGCCATGTCGGCGTGGCTTGGTGCCTTCTTTCTGTGTTTAGAGAACCTGTGCAGAGCAAAGATCACTGGCGAAAAAACGTGCCGGCGCTCCGCTTCGCGACAAGATGGCAAGATAACGCAATACTTGACAGGCAGCGCTAACCCTGAATCCGCGACATCAAAATCTAGTAATTTCCTCGTACGAGATATATAGTTTATATTGTCAAGAGGCATTTGCAAAAAGTCAAGCACCTTATCTATGCTTAACAATCACATACAGGAGACCACCATGCTTGCGGCAAGACCCGACGCTACTGGTGCACTTGAGCTAGTGCGTCTCGCGCTAGCTATTGTTAGCAACCACAGCGGCACGATCCCTAACGATCTGAAGTACTACTTTGATCGCGTCGTTCGAGAGGCGAAAATCCTCCGTGAGGATCCCGAAATCCACGGCGAACCCCCTTTACCGGAATCGATAGAACTAGCGTACAGAATTACAACCCGCACGGATCTTGGCGATGAACTAGCGACAGTAACCGATATCACATCGGTTTCTCCTGAGTTGGCCGGCAGATTGTTAGCAGGTATGGAGAATGACACTGTTTATTTGGACCAATTTACATCTGCTCCGTGAAGAACTGGTTTCTCTATCAAGAACTCCTTTCTTCAGCCCCTCCCTCGAAGAATATCTAGGAAAACTTATAAAGATAGTCGAAATCGTAATAGGCGATTACGATACTTTCAATCCGCAAGCAACGGAGAAGATCTCCCAACACATTTGGGCAGCAACAAAATATCTAAAAGGGGGGACGTCAAAAACTGTACCCTATGAGACAGTCTACGCCTTAAAACTCGCGCTTTACGATTGGACAAATAGTCCATGCGAAATTACTACTGCGTTATCTGAGGATTTAGACTATCATTTTAGCAGCGTTGATCCAGCAAAGATCATTAGACCCTTTGTGCCAGATATTGATTTCAACACTGAATTGATACAGATTGCGCTCCCCAGGCTTTATCGGCATCGCCCTCTCTACAATGTAGCTTTATATCATGAGCTGGGCCATTACATTGACTCCCATTTCAAGCTCTCCGAGTACTCTCTAATCGCAAATCCTGTTCCATCTGGCGCAACCCCACTGCAGCAGCAAGCCGCCATTAACCATCGCAAAGAGTTTTTTGCCGACCTCTTTGCCGCTATTTATTCGGGCGTAGCCATAAAGAAGTTTTTAGAGGCGGTAGCAGGAGGCCAAGCCATGTCTTGCACACACCCAGCTACTGTTGATCGGATTAGGAACATCGATGACAAGCTTGCCGGAGTTGGCAACCCAATAATTAACGTTTTCTCATCCGTACTGTTAGCACTGAAGCTTCCCCCTTTGACACACAAGTACAAGCTCCCCGATGTTGCAAATGCCTTCGATAACATTCGAACCTATAAAATTGAAGATGATCGAGAGTTGCATGGCATCATGGAGGCTGGATGGTTATTCCTCGAAGATGCACATCAACAAAAGAAATCTCCCTGGAAGAACTTGCCGAAAGAAGACATTAGCCGGATTATTAATGACTTAATCGAAAAATCCGTAAGAAACAGGATGACGAGACTCAAGTGGGACCATGCAAATTCTTAGCGGGAAAACTTTACGCACTTCGCTTCTATCTAACGATGAGGAATCGATTTTTCTGGACCCTTTACTCGATGAAGGTCAAATCGGCCAAGTTACGGTGGACATCCGCCTCGGCTATGATTTCCTTGTATCTGTTGTAACGAGAAAACCCTACGTGGAGCTGTCATCTAGCGCCAATGTATCGCGTCGTGGCGTAGCAACCTATTTCCAAGAGACGCGACGAGAATTAGGGGGTAAATTCGTACTTTATCCTGACCAAGTTGTCGTCGCCACATCCTTAGAGTATCTATCCCTTCCACCAAATACGTACGCAGATATTCTTACTAGAAGTAGTTACACAAAACTAGGCATCCATCTCAACACAATGGTACAGCCCGGATTCAAGGGATGTATTCCGTTGGAACTTTACAATCACAGCAACAACGCCATCGAAGTAGTCGTTGGCAGTCGGATCTGCCAAGCGCGGTTTATTCAAATCGGAGACGAGGTCCAGTATCTGGACGAAACAAATCTGCGTAAATACTACGGAGATGTGAGGCCTAGTGCGTCAAAAGCGGATTTAGACCAAGATCTCGAAATTTTAAAAAATGCCCAGGATGCGCTACTCGACACCAGCAAACCGTGAACGAGTCTGACCGACCGACGACAAGCTATTGAAGCCGGCCTAGGGCCTGTTGAGATTTAGGATTCCCCAACGCATTGATTTATGATTCAAGCTACCTTTCGAAGGAGGTTTGAATGGCAGCAAAGCGTTTTGTGATCACGGATCGTCAATGGGCATTGATGGAGCCACATTGTCTGGGCAAGAAAACGGACTCTGGCCGGACAGGCAGTGATGGCCGGTTGTTTTGGGAGGCGGTTCTTTGGGTTGCGCGGACTGGCAGCCCATGGCGCGACTTGCCGGAGCCGGTTCGGCAAATGGAATACGGTGTTCAAGCGGTTCCGTAACTGGGTCAAAACAGATGCATTCCAACGCATATTCGATGCCGTTTCAGGTGAGCCGGACATGGAATTCGCGATGATCGACGGCACCATCGTCAAGGTCCACCGACACGCCAGGGCGCAAAAGGGGGGCTTGAAGCTAGGCTATCGGCAAATCAAAGGGCGGCCTGACGACCAACATCCTGACCCTGACGGATGCGCTCGGCAATCTGGTCCGTTTCGTTCTTCTGCCCGGGCAGCGTCATGATACGGTTGGCGTCGCTCCGCTGATTGAAGAGATCGAATTCGGTGGTCTGATCGCCGACACGGCATTCGATTCGAACTGGATCATCGAAGACATGAACGAACGCGGCGTACAAATTGTCATTTCCCAGCGCCCACAGCGGAACCAACCTCTGCAGATCGATAACGAAATCTACAAATGGCGTCATCTGATCGAAAACTTCTTCAGAAAGCTCAAGAGTTCAAGCGCATCGCCATGCGAAGCGATAAGACTAATCAAAGCTTCGAAGCGATGATCTACGTCTGTTCCGCTGTCATCAATTCACGCTGAATCTCAACAGGCCCTAGACCCCTCCCGCTTTTCCAAGCAAAGCCATTCCAAAAAACCTGTGGATCACTGGCTTACCGAACGCCCGCCTCCGCGGGCTCGACCGTCTTTAGCCGCCATTCCTGTACCTCCCTAAACGCTTTCAACGCCCGATAGAACTCCCCGTCGATTGCGGTCTGGTACCGAGCGATAAGATCCGCGCAAATAGGTGCCGAGCGACTATCCTGAACCAGGGCGACAACCGCCTGTACGTGCTCACGACTTTCCTGCTTCTCCAATTCTTTCGTGCACCAACGCTGTAAGTCGCGCAAGTACGCGGCCAAGCCAGACGCGGATAGACCGTATTTGGTCATGTCATCGCTGTAGCTTGCAAGAAACTCAGTCACGCCCATTCCTTCCGATTCTGCGTCCCTCACCGTTTGCTCCCACACGATGGGCGCGTTCACTTTCAGTTGGTCAACTGATCCAGCGTTCAGCCCCCCCAATTCGTCGAGGACGTTCTGGCACCACGCAATCTGCTCTCTATCCGGCGGAGAGATGTCGCTGCTGTTAACGGCATCGTAGCGGCCGACCGCTTCGCCGATTGCGACCTTCGATTCCTTGGTATCGGGTTTCCGCTGTAGCTCCAGCGTTGCAGTCTCTGCTCGGATCAGTCGTGTCTGCCGCCACAAGGCGATAGCGACTTTCTCCACCAATGCTTCCTCTAAGGCACCGACAGGAGAAAGAGCCGCCACAAGGTCCACGATGAGCGAGCGATAGTTGGCTGGATCCTCCCCTTCAAGGAGAAGTTTCGTACTCAATATCCCGTGCTTGAGTCCGTTCCCCGCAACAATATCCTTTCCCATCGCCGTACGTGGACCTGTACTTTTTTGGGCGTTGCGCCTGTTCGCTTCAACCTGCTTTGCACTCATGCTCGTCTCCAAGGGTTGTAAACCCGCCCAACACCAGAGCTCTCCCCGGCCATGGCGAATGAGTCGTGGGGTCGGATGGACACATTGGGCCGGTTTTTTCTCATCTATTTTCTCCATGTGCACGCGCGTTGGCGATCAACCACAGAAAGTGCCCCAATCCGCCCATCCGTCCCAGATCCGCTCTCAAGCGACATCTTGGAACTGCGGTTGCGCCTGCTCTGGGCTTACTCGTATACCCCGAAAACCACGTCCTCGCATTCCGCCGGCATTCTTGCAGGAAATAAAACCTCGGCGGGACATCTCCTGCGTAAAACGCTTGGCACTCCCCGACTTCTCGCCATTGTCGTCCGCAAAACGAGACCAGCTACGGAAAAGGTTTGCGTGGGTATCCATTCGCTCGGGGGCCACGTCACAAAGATCCTGGAGCCACGCACCGAATAGGTCTTGCTCTTCGAAGTACCCGGCAGTTGCCTCAATCACACTGTTCGGTTGCAACAGTCCGTGATTGAGCCAGTCGCGACAACCGTTGATCGCCCACCGCAGAATCGCAGACCACTCAGCGCGCAACCTCGTCTCCAGGGTGCGATCTGGACGATCAGGTCTGTGAAGAAAGGGCACAAGGCGGAAACGCCGACGGGCGGCCTCGTCTACGTTGTTCAAAACGGGACGGTGATTTCCGACGATCAGCAATTTGAATCGAGGCTGGAAGGTAAAGAAATCCTGCCGCATGAATCTGGCAGAGATCCGATCCCCGCCGGTTAACTGTTTGATCCGGCTCTCGGCCCAGGCTCGACCTTCCTCTGTCTCGGATGCGGTTACCAACCGCGAACCGCGCAGCATCGCGAGGTCGGTCGGATGACGATCACCCCGCGATGCGGTAAACGTGTCCATGGCCGCCGTTTCTGCGTATTCGTTCATGACCCCAACCAAGGTGTTCAGGAAAACGCTTTTTCCGTTTCCTCCGGGGCCGTAAACGAACACCAGAACATGTTCACTAGTATCGCCGGTCAAGCAATACCCGGTGAGCTGGCGCAGGAAACGGATCAGATCGTCGTCCCCCCGCGTAACTTCTTCCAGAAACCTATGCCAGCGTTCCGCGTCAGCCTCCTCGTCTACAGGCGCGACCGCTACTCGCTTGGTGATCAGATCCTCGCGACGACCTCCCCGCATCTCCCCCGTTCGAAGATCAACAACCCCTCCGGGGACTCCAATCATCAAGGGATCCGCGTCGAGTTGATCAACAACGATAGGAACGCCCGGCTCGGTCGCCGCAAGGTTGAGCGTGGCGTCAACTCGGCCCACCTGCCCAGAAACCTTGGCGTGTCTTTCGAGCGCCTTACGCATGTCGGGATCGGGTGTGTTCTGCGCCTCGGCACGGATCAACTCGTACACGTTCTTCGCGAAACGCGTCGCTTGTCCGTCTCCATCCTCACGCCATTGGTGACCATCCCAAATCAACCAACGACCAGTCTCTGGAAGGTAACGCAAATCCTCCCCGGCGAGATCGACCAGACGTCTCGCATTTCCAAGATCGTTTAGGGGGTGATTAGGACGGTACCGCCATGCCGAACGCAGGACGGCGGCTACCTCGCGCTCCGGCAAAGGCGGAATGGAGCGGGCGGCAAAATCCCGCAGGAGAGTGGCTGCCTCCTGCTCTCCCAAACCACGGGCTCTGAGACTGCACGCGTACCTGAACAGCTCGGAGTTGCGCATTCCCACCGGTACCCCTGCGGCGGCGACCCCGGGGGGTGTGTAAGCGCTCTCGCGTATTTTGGAATTAACAACGACAAGATCAGCCAACCATGCAGGAATCTGCGCTGGCGATTCGAGATTACTTGCCTCGTACTCGTATCGACGGTCACCAATTCGCGAAGGGGGGAGAATGATGTAACCCCCGTCCCCCCGAACGTCGAGACCATCCCCCAATTTCCCCGCGCTACATGGAATGTGGGTACCTGGATGAGCGAAATACAGGTGACGACCGCCCGAGGGTGTAAGAACCCCGACGGTCTCAGGCAATCGTTGATTCTGCTCCTGCAGCTGAAAAAGACTATCTTCGCCATCATGACCATTCTTGACGTCGACATCGAGCACAATGATTCCGGTAGCCAACCCGGTTGGCATGCCGATCAGCGCGCCCGGCCACCGAGTCCACCACTCAGTAATCGTGGCATCGTCTATCGTCGCATCCTTAAAACCGTGCTCCGTCAAGGGCCGTTTATCCGGTCTGCATGGAAACACTGGCTTTCCGCGCGCAGCGTACTTCAGGCACTCGTCTAACATCACCACAGCGTCCCCACGGGATCTATCCTGGGATCAAGCGATCCGTTGCGCCTGTGCGGTGCTGCTAACTCTGCCGTCTTGGATCCACTCGTCCAGGTCTTCCTTGAAATAGAACACTCGGCCTCTCTTGACGTACTTCGGGCCTGTCCGGGTGCTCCGCATCATCGCAAGCGTTTTCGTTGATAGCCCTAAGTATGACGCCGCATTCTTCGCGTCAAGCCGTCCGTCCGGGAGGACCGTTACCCTGACGAAATCGATATCTTGTGTCTGCATTTTCTAAATATCACCACATATATGCTATTTCACCTGGAACATTAGCCAATATTTTTGTGGTTGTCAAAACGATAACGCGTTGCTAGAATAAATCAGAAAATTATAGATACTTTCAGGTTGTGGATATGGCAACAAAAGCAAAACGAAAGGAAGAGAACGGTACCAGTGTCCGCTCAAAGGTTGTCGGCGTGCGTCTTGATCCGAAACTTCGGTACCTAGCTGAACTGGCCGCTCGAAAGCAACGAAGGTCGCTATCGAGCTTTATCGAGTGGGCAGTCGGAGAAAGCTTGAGCCGCATATTCTTGACCGAAGCAAGCGGCTTCAACAGAGAAAGCGATCTCTCTATCGCAGACGAGGCGTCGCGGCTTTGGGACGTGGACGACGCGGAGCGTTTTGTCCGCTTGGCCATCCTCTACGAGGAACTCCTGACACATGACGAACAGCTTGTTTGGAAACTCGTAAAAGATAGTGGCCTTATGTGGTTGGGCGGATACGGTCGATACGTAAACCGCCAAGTTGACTGGGATATCCTCGACCGCGAGGTTTTTCCACAGCTAAGGGAGCATTGGGATACGTTCTGGCGCATCGCCAGGGGCGAGCTTACACGGGACAACCTGCCGATATGGGAAGCTCCCAAGTCGCAGAAGACCGATTTCGACGACTCGCAGAAGACCGATTTCAACGATGACATCCCCTTCTAGGAATAGCCATCATGGCAAAGACCTTCATGAAGCTGACCCGCCCAGCCATGCGCAAGCTTAAGCCGGGGGAAAAGATCGCCGAGCACGGCATCACCTTCGAGCGTTCCAACAACAGAGACGGCGTATTCACCGTCAACGTCATGGTTGACGGGCAACGCATCCATCGTGTCGTCGGACGTGAATCGGATGGCACCACGCGCACGCAAGCAGAGGAATTCATCGCAAAGGTGCGGATCGACGCCAAGCACGACCGTCTGTCTTTACCCAAAGGCCGCAAAGTCGCCTTGGGTTTCCGTCAAGCCGGAGAGAAGTACCTTGAGAAACTCGCCGAAGAGAGCGGAAAGGACATCCCGAAAAAGAAAAAACGCCTAGAGCTTCACTTGATGCCGTTCTTCGGGGCAACCCCTTTGTCGAAGATCACCACCTTCGACGTGGAACGCTACAAAAGGCACCGCAGTAACGAGCCTGCAATCAAGAGCAACAGCCGTGGAAACAGTGTTATGCGCAAGGACTCCGGAGCGACGGGGGGGACGATCAACCGCGAGCTGGCGGTGCTTTCGCACCTCTTCAATAAGGCAGTGGAGTGGGGCTGGATCACACATAGACCCGCAACCATCAAGCGGTTCAAGGAGGATTCCGGACGCATCACCTACCTGACCGTCGAGCAGGCAAAACGCCTCGTGGAATGCGCGGTATCGGACGGGAACGCGCAAGTCTACCCCTTCATCGTCATCGGCCTGGAAACATCCATGCGGATGTCCGAGATCCTTTCCATCCGCAAGGAAAACGTGGACCTGGATCGGAAAGTAATCTATATCCCTGAGGCTAAAGGCGGAGCAAGGGAACAACCGATTACTCTTTATCTCGCGCGATTTCTGGAAGACTACATTGAAGCACTGCAACCAGGGACACCTTGGCTGTTCCCCTCCCCTGCTGCGAAGGTAGGCCACACAACGACGATCAGAAAACCGTTCCGGCGAGTTGTCGAGGTGGCAGGACTGAATCCTGACCAAGTCGTACGACATACCTTGAGGCATACGGCGATAACCCATCTTGTTCAGGCGGGCGTCGATCTGCCGACGGTCAAACGGATCAGCGGCCACAAGACATTGGCGATGGTCGAGCGTTACTCTCACGCCAACGGGGAGCACATCCAATCCGCAATGGACAAGCTCGACCAGCGTTATCGAGAATCCAGAACTAAGTAACGGATGGACGCATGCTCAAGAGCCTGAAAGACATTCTGACTGAGAAAGCCCCTGACCTATTTCGAACGGCTGAAGCTGCCCAAGGCTAACCCTAAGTACATCGATACACGCAGAGCCCACGAGATCTTTCGCGGACGAGAGAAATGCTAACCGGTAAAATCAGCAATCCAGTCGATCAAATCTGGAACGCTGCAGCACACAACAAGAAGCAACACCTTTGCTTACGCTTGAGGACATCAAAAAAGACGCCCAGATCCTGGGCCTCGCCCCCAACGGCATCGCCCGCATCGTCTCCGTCAATCTGGTCGGCACCGACGCGCTCACCGTCTATTTCAAGACCGCGGACGGCAAGTTGTCGGAGCAAATGCTCTTCCGCACCGACGAGGCGCACCTGAGTCTCGCCGAGGCCGGACGTGCTTGGGCCTTCGATGCCCCTGCCGCCGAGTTCAAGCTGGGTCTGGAAGCCTACCGCATACGCCTCGCACATCTCTTCGACCCCATGATGGCGGTCCACACGTCCAACGTGGAGCCCCTGCCACATCAGATTACCGCAGTCTACGAGTCCATGCTCCCTCGCCAGCCTCTGCGCTACGTGCTGGCCGACGATCCCGGCGCCGGAAAAACCATCATGGCCGGTCTGTTTATCCGTGAGCTGTTGATGCGTGCTGACGCCAAGCGCGTGCTCATCGTCGCCCCTGGCAGTCTGGTGGAGCAGTGGCAGGACGAACTATGGGAGAAGTTCGGCGTCGAGTTCACCCTATTTACCGCGGCACTCGACCAAGCCGCGCGGGTTAACGCCTTCGAGGAGAACGACTTCCTCATCGCCCGCCTAGATCAGCTCGCCCGCAACGAGGAACTCCAGGCCAAGCTCCAGAACAGCGACTGGGATCTAATTGTCGTCGATGAGGCCCACAAGCTGTCCGCCAACTTCTTCGGCAGCAAGGTCAAAAAGACCAAACGGTTCCTGCTCGGGGAATTGTTGGGCAGCGTCTGCCGGCACCTCCTGCTCATGACCGCTACCCCCCACAACGGCAAGGAGGAAGACTTCCAGATCTGGCTATCCCTGCTCGATTCCGACAGGTTCTACGGCAAGTTCCGCGAGGGCACCCACAAGGTCGATGTCTCCGACATGATGCGGCGCATGGTCAAGGAAGAGTTACTCAAGTTCGATGGCACCCTGCTGTTCCCGGAGCGCCTGGCCTACACCGCTAACTACGACCTGTCTGGACTGGAATCGGCCCTCTACGCGGCTGTGACCGACTACGTGCGCAACGAGTTCAACCGCGCCGCCGAATTGGACGGCAAGCGCCGGGGTACGGTCGGGTTTGCGCTCACGCAGCTTCAGCGCCGCCTCGCCTCCAGCCCCGAGGCCATCTACCAGTCCCTCAAGCGTCGGCGCAAGAAGCTGGAGGCCCGTCTCAAGGAAGAGAAGCTCCTCCAGCACGGTCATCACGTCGCCGAGACCCTGGAATCCTACAAGGTCAAGGACGTGCCCGACGATGTCGACGAGGCCCAGGACGAGCTGTCCGGCGGCGAGTACGAGCAATGGGTCGAGGACGTGGTGGACCAGGCAACTGCCGCCCAAACCATCCAGGAGCTGGAAGCGGAGATCCGTATCCTCACCGGACTCGAAGGACAGGCACGACAGGTCGTCCACTCGGGTCAGGACCGCAAGTGGGAGGAACTATCCCACTTGCTCCAGGACAACGAGCAGATGCGCACCCCCGAAGGCGCCCGGCGCAAGCTGATCATCTTCACCGAGCACCGAGACACCCTCAACTACCTGATAGAGCGCATCAGGAACCTGCTCGGACAACCGGAGGCCGTGGTCACCATCCACGGAGGAGTCAACCGCGACGACCGGCGCAAAATCCAGGAAGCGTTCCGCTTCGACCCCGCGGTGCTGATCCTGGTCGCTACCGATGCCGCCGGGGAAGGCGTCAACATCCAGAACGCTAACATCATGGTCAACTACGACCTACCTTGGAGTCCCAACCGACTGGAGCAGCGTTTCGGACGTATCCACCGCATCGGCCAGACCGAGGTCTGTCACCTGTGGAACATGGTCGCTAACCAGACGCGCGAGGGCGATGTTTTCCAGCGCCTGTTCGACAAGTTGGAAGTGGTGCGCGCCGCCCTCGGGGGCAGGGTCTTTGACATCCTCGGCGAGGCGTTCGAGAACACCTCCCTCAAGGACCTCCTGATCGAGGCCATCCGCTATGGAGAAAGCCCAGAGGCCAAGGAGAAGCTCAGCAGGGTCATCGAGGGCGTGCTGGATACCACCCACCTGCGCGACATTATGCGCCGTAACGCGCTGGTCGAGCAGCACATGCGCCTGGAAGACCTCTACGCCGTCAAGGAAGAGATGGACAAGGCGGAGGCCCGCAAGCTCCAGCCCTACTTCATTCGCGCCTTCTTCACCGAGTCCTTCGGGGCCTTGGGCGGAGAGATGCGTCCACGCGAGACCGGCCGCTTTGAGATCCGCCACGTCCCCGCCGTCATTCGCGAGCGGGACCGGGTGATCGGCGAGACCCGCACGTCAGTGCTCACGAAGTACGAGCGCATCTGTTTCGAGAAGGAACAGACTCGCGTCCACGGCAAGCCCATGGCAAGCTTGATCCATCCTGCCCAGCCCTTGATGCACGCCGTAACCGACCTGGTGTTGGAGGCCAACCGAGGCAAGCTCAAGCAGGGCGCCGTCCTGCTCGACCCCAACGACGACGGCACCGAGCCGCGGGTGCTCATGGTGATCGACCACAGCGTCCGTGAGGCGGACGGCGATCCCTCTCCGCGCGTCATCTCCCGACGACTCCAATTCATCACCATTGACCCTGCCGGAACCGCCACCTTCGCCGGCTGGGCACCGCACCTGGATCTCCAGCCTCTGACGAACAGCGACCTTGCGGCAGTGAAGGATGCGGTCGACGCCCCATGGATCAACGACGGCCTGGAGCAGATCGCCCTAGCTCACGCCATCAACCGCCTGGTGCCCGAGCACTTCCAGGAGGTCAAGGAACGTCGCGAGCATCAGACCGACAAGATCCTGACCGCCGTCAAAGAGCGCCTGGTCAAGGAGATCAATTACTGGTCCGATCGCTACATCAAACTGAGTGAGGACGTTGCCGCCGGCAAGCAGCCCAAGGTTCAACCGGAAATGGCGAGGCGCCGGGTCGAGGAGTTGACCGCCCGGCTGGAGCAACGCAAGAAGGAGCTCAACGAGCAGCGCAACGTGGTCTCAGCCACGCCTGTCGTTATCGGTGGCGCCCTGGTTATCCCCCAGGGTCTCCTTGCCCAGCGCAAGGGCGAGCCGACATTCAGTGCCGACGCGGATGCCCGTGCACATATCGAGCAGATCGCCATGCAAGCGGTAATGAAGGCTGAACAGGCACTCGGTCACGAGGTCTTCGACGTGTCCGCCGAGAAATGTGGCTGGGACATCACGGCCCGCCCGCCGATGCAGGACGGCAAGATACCAGCGGACCGCCACATCGAGGTCAAGGGCCGCGCCAAGGGGGCGGATACCGTCACGGTCAGTCGAAACGAGATCCTGTATGGGCTGAACCAGTCGGACAAGTTCGTCCTCGCTATTGTGCTGGTAGACGGCGATGACTTTGAGGGGCCGCACTACATCCGCGACCCGTTCCAGCATGAGCCTGATTTCGGGGTGGCGAGCATCAACTATATGCTTAACGACCTGCTGAGCCGGGGAGGACCGCCACAATGAAGACTAGAGCAGCGATGCCGAGATCGCGGTAATGATCGCCAAGACCCAGACGCTGACGCTACAGCCAAACCGCTGGCTGGTACGGCTGGCAGATGCTGCCCGGCTACCGAAACGGTTTTAGGCCCTACTTCTCGCCGGTATTCGTGACCCGAGTGACTCCCAAGAAGACGGGGACGGGCGTCCTGAGTCTCGCGTTCATGAACGCCATGTATGCGCAAGGCGTGCAGAGTTTCGACCTCTACCTGAAGATCCTGGAGAGGTAAGCCGGCTTTCTCATTGCCCGCATCGAAGATACCAGACAGCTCGCGCAACTCCGTACTCAGCCGCATGAGCTTCGAGTGGATACAGGACTTCTGCCCGACGATCTGGTACCACAAACTGCTGACCAGCTTTACCGGCTTGGCCGCGAGCGAGTACGACTACTACCTGAACCAACTCTTCTTTGGCGCTCTGCGACCAACCGAGCCAGTAACTGAATGAATATCAAGGCCCCCAAGAAACTCATAGAGGTCGCCCTCCCCCTGGACGACATCAACGCGGCAGCGGCGCGGGAGAAATCCATCCGCCACGGGCACCCATCCACCCTCCACCTGTGGTGGGCACGTCGACCTCTGGCTGCGGCGCGGGCAGTGCTATTCGCCCAAATGGTCAATGACCCGGGTGGCGAGCGCGGCTGGTACAAGGGGAAGACCAAGGCCCAAGCGGATGCGGAGCGCGAGGAGTTGTTCAAAATCATTCGAGACCTGGTGAACTGGGAGAATACCACGAACGAGACCGTGTTGGATCGAGCCCGCGCTGAAATCCGCAAGTCCTGGCGCGAGACCTGCAAACTCAACAAAGACCATCCACAGGCGGCGGAGCTATTCGATCCGGACAAGTTGCCCGCCTTCCACGATCCCTTTGCAGGCGGTGGGGCTCTGCCCTTAGAGGCGCAGCGACTGGGCCTGGAGGCTTACGCGAGCGATCTGAACCCGGTCGCCGTGCTCATCAACAAGGCGATGATCGAAATCCCGCCGAAGTTTGCGGGCCGACCGCCGGTAAATCCCGAAGTGCGGAGCAGGAAGGAACTGGTCGATCAGGACTGGAGCGGTGCGCGCGGGCTCGCCGAGGATGTGCGCTATTACGGTCAATGGATGCGGGACGAGGCCCAGAAGCGCATCGGGCATCTCTATCCGCCGGTCGAGGTGACGGCGGAGATGGCCCGCGAGCGACCCGATCTCAAACCGTATGTAGGGCAGAAGCTCACGGTAATTGCCTGGATTTGGGCGCGGACGGTCAAAAGCCCGAACCCGGCATTCCGGCATGTCGATGTACCGCTTGCCTCGACCTTCATCCTCTCCAGCAAGGCGGGCAAGGAAGCCTATGTGGAGCCGGTTATTGAAGGCAACAGCTACCGGTTTACGGTGAAGACAGGCAAGCCACCTTCCGAGGCGAAGGGCGGGACGAAGTTAGCACGGGCGAACTTCGGTTGCTTGCTTTCGGGAGCACCGATCAGCGGGGACTACATCAAGGATGAGGGCAAAGCCAAGCGCATGGGGACGTGCTTAATGGCCATCGTTGCAGAAGGAACGTGCGGGCGCGTCTACATTTCCCCGACACCAGAACATGTTACGGCTTCGCAAGAAGCCAAACCCGATTGGGAGCCCGACGTGCCGATGCCAGAAAACCCTCGTTGGTTTTCACCTCCACTTTATGGCCTCAAGACATACGGCGACCTTTTTACCCCCCGACAACTCGTGGCGCTGACGACGTTCAGCGATCTGGTGGCCGAGGTAAGAGAGAAGATTTTGCAGGATGCTGTGGCCGCAGGGCTTCCCGATGACCAGAAGGGGATCGATGCGGGCGGTAAAGGTGCGCGTGCCTATGCCGAAGGTCTAAGCGTGTACCTTGGCTTCAGTTCTAGTCGTGCGGCTGACGCCTGGAGCAGTATCGTCACTTGGCGAAACCAAGTCGAGGCATCGCGCAACACTTTCGCTCGGCAAGCTATCCCCATGACATGGGATTTCACCGAGGCTAATCCGTTTTCAAAATCCTGCGGTAACTGGATTGGTAACTCGGTTGGGTGGGTTGAAAAGAGCCTGCTTCATTTGCCACTTCGCATGATAAATGGCGTTACTTCACAAGCCGATGCTGCGGCGCAAGACATTTCTACATCCAAGGTTGTTTCTACCGATCCTCCTTACTACGACAACATAGGCTACGCAGACCTATCTGACTTTTTCTACGTCTGGCTAAGGCGTGCGCTCAAGCCGATCTTTCCCGGTCTCTTCGCAACCCTTGCCGTGCCAAAGGCAGAAGAACTGGTGGCGACACCCTACCGGCACGGCAACAAGGACAAGGCCGAAGCATTTTTCTTGGACGGTATGACGCAGGCGATGCACCGACTCGCGAAACAGGCGCACCCATCGTCTCCTGTCACCATCTACTACGCCTTCAAGCAATCGGAAACGAAGAGCGAGACGGGAACAGCCAGCACTGGTTGGGAAACGTTCCTAGATGCAGTAATCCATTCGGGGTTTGCCCTCACCGGAACCTGGCCGATGCGGACAGAGAAACAGGGCCGAGTAATTTCTAACAAGACAAACGCTCTTGCCTCCAGCATTGTTCTGGTTTGCCGTCCGCGTCCTGCTACGGCTAAGACGATCTCCCGCCGCGAGTTCCAGCGAGAACTCCGGGACGAGATGCCCGAGGCTCTTGAGACGATGATCGGAGGCAAAACCGGCGCCTCGCCCATCGCACCCGTGGACCTGGCCCAAGCGGCTATCGGCCCCGGCATGGGTATCTTCTCCAAATATGCTGCTGTGCTGGAGGCGGACGGCACACCCGTGTCCGTCCACAACGCCCTGGTGATGATCAACAAGGAGGTCGATGACTTCCTCAACCCCTCCGGCAGCGGCTTCGACGCCGATACTCTGTTCTGCTTAGCCTGGTTCGATCAGTATGGATGGGGCATCGCGAAATTCGGGGAAGCGGATGTGCTCGCACGCGCCAAGGGGACCTCGGTGAACGGTGTGGCCCAGAGTGGCGTCATAACGTCCGGTGGCGGAACAGTGGGCTTGCTCAAGTGGGAGGAGTACCCAACCGACTGGGGCCCCACCGACGATAACCGCATCCCCGTCTGGGAGGCATGCCATCAGCTTATCCGAGCCCTCAATCAGCAAGGCGAATCCGAGGCTGGACGCCTTCTCGCCGGTATGCCCGAACGAGCCGAGCCGATTCGGCAGCTTGCCTACCATCTTTACACCCTCTGCGAGCGCAAGAAAAGGGCCAATGACGCCCGCGCCTACAACGAGCTTATCACGGCTTGGCATGGCATCGTAGATGCCTCCCATGAGACGGGACACTTGGGCGGACAGGTAGAAATCAACTTGGAAGGATGATCATGCGTCACTTCGTGTAGTACTTAAATGCTGAAAAAATGGGATATGGTCCCGAAACCCTAGATGAGTTGAGGATGTACACGAATAAGGGCGTTAAGGTTCTTCCATCAAACTGCGTTTGGGTAATCAGTGGCTCAAACAAGCCGCAACGCTATCACTTAGCGTTGGTATTTAAAAAAGTCGACGACATCTCGGAAGGCGCATACGATCACCCTGACTTTAAGAATACCGCAAGAGGTACGAGTGGGCGAGTCTTCGGGGTAACCCTCGAAATCGGCAGCGAACCCTGGTTCAGATACTCAAGGATTCGGTAAACAATTTCTCGTTCGGGTTGATGGAGATCAGTGATGGTTCGCTGATCCGACACCTTGAGAAGAAAAGCAGCGTAGACCCCAGGAGCTTGTAAGGACATGACAACAAAACCCTGGCGCGAGATCGCCATCCCCCACCAGGATGTCCTCAAGGGCACCTTCCAGCAATCCGAGTTCGCGGCTGACATCTCCCAAGTCCAGCAGGGCAAAGCCCCACCCGAGTACCAGGATGCCCGCCAGTTCTTCGGCCGGACCTTCGTCACCGAGGGTATGAAACTGCTTCTCGACAAGGTCGTCCAACGGCTATCGGGAAACGCCGGGGACCCGGTGATCCAGCTCCAGACGGCATTTGGTGGCGGCAAGACGCACACTCTGCTTGCTGTGTACCACATCGCCAAGCGTGGGTGTCCAATCAACGACCTGGCCGGTGTGCCACCCATCCTGGATGGGGCCGGCATCACCGACTTGCCGAAGGCGAACGTCGCTGTGATCGACGGTATCAACCTGTCGCCTTCCAGCCCCAAGGACCATGGGGACCTGCACACTAACACCCTGTGGGGCGAGCTTGCCTGGCAGTTGGGAGGACGCGAGGGCTACGAACGCTTGCGCGAGGCGGACGAATCAGCTACTTCGCCGGACAAGGACAGCATGATCGGCTTGCTTGAAGCCTTCTCACCCTGCGTGATACTCATGGACGAGCTGGTGGCCTTCTACCGTCAGTTCGGGGAGGGCAAGGGCTATCCTGCCGGGACCTTCGAGACCAACATGACCTTCGTGCAGGCGCTGACGGAGGGCATCAAGTCCGTTCCGAGTGCGGTATTGCTTGCCTCGCTTCCGGACTCTCACAACGCCGGAGAGGGCCGTGGGCAGGTCGTTCTAGCCCAACTCGAAAGCTACTTCCGCCGGCTGCACGCTATTTGGAAACCCGTGTCCAAGGACGAGGCGTTCAGCATCGTGCGCCGACGGCTCTTCGACCGTATCGACGACACCCTGGCAATGGAGGATGCCTGCCGAGCCTTTGCGGACCTCTACCGCGCCAACGGGAGCGACCTGCCACAGGAGACCCAGGAAGGCCAATACCTGGAGCGGATGCGCCAAGCCTATCCGATCCACCCCGAGATTTTCGACCGGCTCTACGAGGACTGGTCGACCCTCGGCAACTTCCAGCGCACCCGCGGCGTGCTCCAGTTTCTCGCCCAGGTTGTTCACCGGCTCTGGAAGGATGGCAACGCGGACGGGATCATCCTGCCCGGTGCCCTACCGCTCTACGATGTCGCAGTCCGTAACAAATGCCTGGACTATCTCCCCCAGGGCTGGGACTCGGTCATCGACCAGGACATCGATGGCGAGCATTCTCGGCCTGCCTACATCGAGAGCAAGGAGCCGCTGATCGGCAAGATCCACGGGGCGCGGCGACTCGCTCGCACCGTCTTTCTTGGCAGTGCGCCCGGTGCGGATCGTGGAGCCCCCGGTTTGCCGCGCGATCATCTGCTGCTCGGGGTCGTCCAACCTAGCCAGACCCTGGGGCACTTCAAGGACGCCTTGCGCCGGCTACGGGATCAGCTCAACTATCTCAACGTCGAACGCGACCGCTACTGGTTCGACACCCGGCCCAACCTGCGCCGCGAGATGGAGACCCGCCGCCAACGTTTCTCGGAGAAGGACGACATAGTGCCGTTGCTGCGGGAGCGGGTGCAGCAGGTGTTCGGCAAGGAACATGTCTTCGACGGTATCCATGTCTTTACACCCTCGGCGGATGTACCTGACGAGTACGGCACGGGTCCTCGGCTCGTGGTACTACGTCCCGCGGCACCCTACCGCCACGGCGCCGACAACCCGGCACGGCGGGCCGCGGAAGAGGTATTGACCAAGCGCGGCGAGCAGCCACGCCAAAAGCAGAACCGGCTATTGTTCCTGGCACCGGATGCGGGCTCACTGGAACGGCTGAAAGATCAAGCGCGGGCCTACCTGGCTTGGGCGTCCATCGTCACCGACGTGGAGGCGATGCGCCTCAATCTGAACCTGATACAAACCAAGCAAGCGAAGGACCAGCGGGACGAGTCCGAGAAGGCGCTGAAACGTACCGTGAGAGACACTTTCCGTTGGCTGATGTCACCTGTCCAGGAGGTACGTAAAGGCCGCTTGGAACCAAAGATTGTGTGGGATGCCGTGCAGGTTTCACCCGCGGCGCAGAACCTCGCATACGAGATCGAGAACAAGCTGCGCGAGAACGAGTGGTTGGTCACTGAGTGGAGTCCAATCCATCTCGCCAATATCCTCAACACCTGGTATTTCAAGGGAAACACCACCGAGGTTGGGGCCATCAAGGTTTGGCAGGACACCTGTCATTACCTCTACCTGCCCCGCCTGCAAAACAGCAAAGTCTTTCAGGAGGCTATCCGCGCCGGCATTGAGACCGAGGACTTCTTCGGCTTCGCTGGCGGAAAGAAAGACGGAAAGCTCCTTGGATTTGCCTTTGGGCGCTCAAGCAGTCCGGTTGTAGACGAAGCCGCGTTGTTGATCGAACGCGAAGCAGCAGGCTCCTATAAAGAACCCGAGCCGGAAGACACTAATCCACCGGACAAACCGGTCTTCCGCACGAAGAAAGAGACCGAACAGTACATCGACACCCATCCCCAGCCAACGGATGCCATCGTCATACCCCGGCAACGGAAAGACGGCTTTTGGGAGTTGATCTACAAAGATAGCTGGGTGTCGCCCGCTGCTCGTCCACACGGGAAAACGAAGACCCGGTTCTACGGCGTAACGAGTCTTGACCCGGTTAAGGCGAAGATGGACTTTGCCCAAATTGTGGATGAGGTCGTGCAGAACTTCACGACCAAGCCCAACGCCGAGGTCACGATCTCCATCGAAATCCAGGCGGAGGATCCAGGTGGCTTCGACGAAAACATGCAACGCGCGGTGCGGGAAAACTGCAATGTGCTCAAGTTTACGTCTGCGGAGTTCGAGGAGGACTGACGGAGGTGAAACACTTGGTGCAGTGCTGTCGGGAGCCTTCGCGATTCGCGACGTAACGTTGCGGAAAAGGGGAAATTGCCGGACAAGATTACACAGGAACTACACAAAAGAAAAGGAGCATGCCTGTATCTAAGTGTAACCCTATGTATTTAATGGTGCCCAGGGACAGAATTGAACTGCCGACACGGGGATTTTCAGTCCCCTGCTCTACCTACTGAGCTACCTGGGCTTCCGGATAAATCACACCTCGAGAAGGATACTTTAGAGAAAGCCAGAGTATCCATGTGGGGCGGGGATACCTCAGCTTTCTCCCAAGCACACAAACGCTTGAGAGTACAATGAAAACGCATATTCACTCGCAACCCGAAAAATCCCAAGGATGGAATTTTCCCAAGCTCTTCCAAGACTTCAAAAACTGCAGGGACGCAATTTCTCCCAGGCCCCCAAGCATGCCACACGGCCCTCAAGTAGCAACTCGTTGATTAATAATAGAAAACCCGAATTCTGATCTTCAGCCCCTCAGGCTCGATTAGATCCTTACTCGGAGGAACTTTCCAAAAATCCCCTAGCATATAAACCGGAAGTGATCATTAGAACGGGATGATGACGACACGTCAAGTATTGACGTCTTGTGTGGTGTTAGCCCAAAGCAGTAATGTCCCCTCTGTCCAAAGGAAGAGGTTCCCTTTTGGTTACGGGAGGGGTCAAGCTGGAGGAGGCGATCGCGATGAGCCGGAAGGAGATCGACCGTCTTGAGGTTATCC
>Ga0209681_1000065_pt1 | contig 27736 bp, 27 predicted proteins | sample WorMetLIZISLAND2_3_FD_187416 | JGI IMG/M metagenome (GOLD analysis project Ga0209681, IMG submission 187416) | Marine gutless worms symbiont microbial communities from Max Planck institute for Marine Microbiology, Germany - Olavius clavatus LIZARD... ... | reverse complement strand
TGTAAGGAGTCGAAGCGACTGAAGGACGGCGGAGCCGTTGACGAAGTGAGCACGCGCGTATTCTTCAGGTCGGCTCACGAGGGAGCGTGATGGATTTTTCTGCGGCTCCTTTCTTGTCAGGAGGGCTGGTGACTGGCTGATGTTGCGCCACGAATCGTGGAGTTCGGCGCGGTTGCAGAGGATTTTTCCACAGTTCGGGCTGGCTAACTATCGGGGAGCTATCGGTATACCTATCGGATTGTCCCGGTAAGTACCCGTGGATAACTTCATTGATCACTAGGTTTTCACACCACGATCATGCGCGCGGAAACCGGCGGTGAACTATGTCTTAGGGTCAGGCCCTCATGGTTTACCTCAACCTTGGCCTTCGGGTAGCAGGTGAGGACTTGGCGTAAGACAAGACGAAATGTTTCCCTGAAATGGTCCATCCGCCTGAACCCAACCCCGAACTGTCCCTTAACGGCCGTCCACGAGACGAACTGTGGTTTCCCATGAGGTATCCGGTGCAAGCGTTGGGCTAGCCAGGCGTAGATGTCGAGCGCCAGGGCCGAGTGCGCCAGGTCGGCCAGCGCACACTCGTCGAGTGGCACGGCGTGCTTCTGAAGGCTGTCGAAGTACTTTTGATTCAGATGAAGGGTCGGACTCCAACGCACTCTGTTACTGTCATTTTTTGTTAGCCACAATTCGATCACGTCCACGAACTGACTGTTGATTTGCACTGTGTGGTCGTTCGCCGTCATGGCCATGCGGATGACGGCAACGGATAGACGCGCGAGCTGCTCCTTGAACGCACGAATTTCGTAACCGTTCGGTCCCGATTTCCCCCGTTTGGTCGGGTCTTGAAGGCGTCGGACGAAAGCGGTCAGACTGCGCTCGACTTCGATTTCGGGAGAGCCGGTCCTGAGCGCCTCGGCGTTCAGGTGAGCCAGGATCAAGCGCGCCTTGGGGCCGAACGGTAGGCCGATTTTGGCGTACCGTTCGGTACTGGGATCGATGGCATATCCTGCCTCGATGTGTAAGAGAATCGCGCCCTGCTTACGCTCCCAAACTCTCACCTCGTCACCAGGGTTTCGGTACGGCATGCCGGGTTGGCAGAGCACGGTGTGCTGGTAGGCGATCTGCTCCAGGGTCTCGGTTGCAATGGAGACGCTGTTCTCCAGGCTGCGTTTCTCTACCAGGGTTAAATGCCGTGGTTTTATGTCTTTTGTATCTTGCATCGACTACTCCCTTCTTGTGTTTTCTTTATTTGGAGATAATTGTGAATCCAGAACAGATTTTTGGTCAATTTAACGTCGTGACAGAGGTCTCGATGGAACCGCAACCCGCAGAGAAGGGCGCCTTGATCCTCTCAGGCGTTCTGAGAGATATTTCTTCGTCACACCCAGTCTTCGACTGAATCCCTAAAATGGAACACCATTGAAAACCGAGTAGAATAAGCCTATCAACACACCAACCCCATCACGAGACGCCGCCCCCGCTCATCGCATTACGAACTGTTGTTAATCAATGGATTATAGAAATATCCCTTACCTAAAAACGCAAAATTACGCCCGATAGGAAACCGCCCAAGAGTGGCATCTGTTGGTCTCCGGGCTGTCCCTGGGCAGGACGGCATATGACCTTCAGATCCCCTGAGAGGCTCAGAGATCCGTTTGTAGCGAATATCCCCCTTCCGCAACCCTTTTCCCCGCAAGTCCCGTAACCACGCTGATTCCGAAGACATCGTCATGAATATCCTTTATGTCCTTGCGTTCATAGGAACCGTCTGCGCGATAATGATCGCCCCGTTCTTAATTGCGTATCCCATTTATCGGCGCATGAAGAAAAAAGGAGAGATTTCTTCAAAGAAAAAAGAAGATATTTTTCAGGTCACTTTTTCGAAGATGCCGAATCTGAAACCCATCCCTATTCCTACGAAGGCATACAAAAAACACGTGAGGCGGCATGCGGTCTGGCTCCGTGAGAGCAGGCGCTGGCAGCTGAGCGACAATTGGACTTATGAGTTGGAAGATGGCACCCGGATTATTCTTCCGCAAGGCTTCGAGTTCGATGGGGCATCGATTCCCAGACCCTTTTGGGTATTACTCAGCCCCATCGGGCTGCTGTTGATTCCGGGGTTGATTCACGATTACGGGTACAAATACGACCAATTATGGCAGATCGACGCAAACAATCAGGTAGTACCTTATGAAAAAGATAGGGGGAAAAAGTTCTGGGACAAGCTATTTCTCGATACCGGGAATCTTGTAAATGGCATCCGCGTAGCCAACTGGGTAGCCTGGCTGGCCGTTACCTGGTTCGGTCATTCCACTTGGAAGAACCATCGCGAAAAGCACTGCTCTCCGAATGAACCGAAATTATGAGGGAATTTGAGTCGTGTTCGGGTCTTTCTCAATTAGAAAGAACACTACGGTTTTAATTGAAGTGCACGACGTCCATGCCTTCCTCAAGGAAGCACAGAATGCCCCAATTGGAGTAGCTGAATAGTTACCTTGCGGTTTTGTCTGGCCGATGTCCGAAAGCTTGCGTGCCTCGAATCGACAGAGAGTGACGTGGGCGGGCTTGTTGTTGCCAACATCTGGCCTAGCCCTGGACCGAAGCCCCGAAGTTTGACCACCTGTCTTCAATCCAAGAAAAGGTAACCTAAAGATGTGCAAAGCAAAAAAAACTCTTCGCGCCCTGGGCTATACGGCCCCTGTCGCGCTCACCCTCGCCTTGGCGGCTCCCATCGCTATGGGTCATCCGTCTTTGAACGTCGGCCTATGGTCGGCAAAGGAGGCAAACATGGCTTGGACTACCACGGATGGTAAATATTGGCAAAGCAAGACCGGGCCCACCAATTTTGCCCCTTGCCCTCTGCTCCCTGCCCCCTGTGTGAAGGCCTCGCCGAAAGAAGTTACCGTGCGCCTCATGTTCGATGTCGATAAGTTCATGGTTCCGGACAATGTCTTCAACCAGGGAGAGGTCGCCAAGATCGATCAATACATCAAGCAGTTGAAGGCGACCCCGGAGAAAGAGCTGATCACCGTGGTGGGTCACACCGATGCCAGTGGCTCCGATAAGTACAATTTCGATCTGGGGCTCAAGCGTGCCAAGGCCGTTCGTGATTACATCATTTCCCGGGGTTATCCTGCCGACAGCGTGGCACCCCCCGAGTCCCGAGGTGAAAGCGAGCCGCTTCCTGGCTTCGACCCGTTGTCGGTCGAGCAACGCCGTGTGACCCTCACTAAGACCGAAAAGACCGAGCTTTGAATCCGGTCTGCGTGTGCGGCCCTATGCGGAGCTCTAAAGCATTTACGGAGTTTTCCACCCCCTTTCCTTTCCTTCGACTGTGGGCTGGCTTCTAGAGGCTGTCTGTGGCTCACAGGGGCACTTCTTCCCGACCAGAATGCCCTGTGGTTTCGGACGGACCCCATTTCGGGTTTCACGCACCCCTTTCCAAATGGCGGCTTTCCGGTGGGAGGAGAGGAGAATCCTGAAAGATTATTGGCCGGAGTTGGAATGACCGTTCCAAAGGAGCTTGCACGATGGGCGCCACGATGGCTTACCAAGACCTGGAAAATCTGCCGGAGCGGTTCATCGGAGAACTTTTCGATGGACGGCTCCACGCGCAGTCGCGTCCCGCCGCACCGCACGTACACGCGCACTCGACCCTGGGTGTGGCGCTAGGCCCGTTTCACAGTGGTCTTGGTGGACCTGGTGGGTGGGTAATCTACGATGAGCCGGAAATTCATTTCGTGCTGGATATCGACGTTGCCGTACCGGATTTGGCGGGCTGGCGGCGGGAGCGGATGCTGAAGTTCCCGACCAGCCATAAATTCGAGATCGTTCCGGATTGGATTTGCGAGATCTTGTCGCCGTCAACTCGGAGCATCGACCGGGAAATCAAGATGCCGCTGTACGCGCGGCATGGCGTATTGTTTCTCTGGTTGGTCGAGCCGATCGAGCAGGTCCTGGAAGCCTACCGGCTAGCGGATGGCGAATGGCGGGAAATCGGCCACTACACGGACACGATCCAAGCCGCCATACCGCCCTTCGACGCGGTGCCGATCAACTTGGGTAGTTTGTGGATGCCAACCGGTTAACGTGACGTTTTTCTCAACAATAAGGAACATCTACGGAGTAAGGCAACAATGGAAATGGATATAGGGCTAATATTCATAGCGATATTATTTCTAATACCACTTTGGAGAATTTTTAAACGTGCCGGACTCAACAAGTGGTTATCCTTGCTAGTCTTGATTCCGTTTATAGGTCTTCTCATCGCGCTCATCGTGCTTGCAGCATCAACCTGGAACGTGAAACCTACAACGGAGGATTGATTATGGACACGGGTGAAATCATCATCTGGATTCTAATGCTTCTCATGTGGGTAGTTTTAATCTTTCTAATCCCTCTATTGGTTTACCGACCAATCGCATGCAAAGCAGGATTTTCTGGATGGTGGGCATTGCTGGCTGTGATTCCAATCGTAAATATACTTCTACTCTGGGTACTGGCTTTTATCAAATGGCCTGCAGAAAAAGCACCATTGCCTGCTGTAGATCTGCCTGTTGCGTCGTCAAGTCTTGACCATCCGTGCTCATACGGGCATAGCCCAACAGCGCGGGCACAAAATCAGCGGTGCCCACATCCAAAGCGTCTTTCATAGGGAGTGCCGCATATTTCCCGCGCAAGTTAACGCATTATGCATCTATAACTTGCAATACGGCTAGCGAACGGACTGCCGGGTTGGTTTCTAGTTGCGCTCGTAATAAGGCCCAATCATTACATGATGAGGTGTACCAATGGCCGCTAAGCGAATCCTGATGTTGGTAGGTGACTTTGTGGAAGATTACGAGGTCATGGTGCCCTTCCAAATGCTCCGGATGGTAGGCCACGAGTGCGACGCCGTCTGTCCCAACAAACAGCCCGGAGACAGCGTGCGCACGGCGGTGCATGACTTCGAGGGCGATCAGACCTACAGCGAAAAGCCCGGCCATAACTTTGCCATCAACGCCGATTTCGCCACCGTCGAACCCGCTAACTACGACGCCTTGGTTATCCCCGGTGGGCGCGCCCCGGAGTACCTGCGTCTGAACGCCCGCCTGATCGAAATCGTGCGCCAATTCGCGGAGGCGGAAAAACCCATTGCCGCTATCTGCCACGGCCCACAGATCCTGGTCGCTGCCGGGGTGCTGGAAGGTAAGCAGGTTACCGCCTACCCAGCGCTCAAACCCGACATCGAGCAAGCCGGAGGCCGCTGGTGCGAGAGCGGCGAAACCTTCTCCAACGTTTGTGTAGATGGCCCCCTGGTGACGGCACCGGCCTGGCCGGCCAACTCGGAATGGATCCGCAGATTTTTGGAGGTGTTGGGGACACGCGTCGAGCCTTGATGACGCGCTAACCATAGCCCCACATGTTCCGAAGGAATCGCCATCCGCGCTCCGCTCGACAAGATCACGCGGAGCCTGACCGGCCCGGTGACCATGGCGATCTCGCTGCTCTGGCATCGTGGTGGCCGGCGGGATGCTGATCTTCGGCGGCGAGCTGGGCGAGTTTGTGCGCCACCTGATCATGCTGGTGCTGACGCTTGTCAGCCTGTTCGCGTCTCCCGCCCTGCTCGCGTTCCTGGGCTTCGGGCTTGGGTCTGCAGGTTGAGATGGATGTTGGAACCTCTCGCAAGCGCCTCTGAGCGGCCCTGAGCGGCTCTCTGAGGCGCTTTTCTGCCTTCCCCCTTACCTTTTCCTCACCCGCCTCCCATAACGGCCTCTACGGGCTTCTATGGGCCTTCTTGCCTTGATGAGGTTGGAAGTATTCCCTTGGTGAGACAGAGTGACATTCCCTCGGAGCCGACACTCACAGTGTTTACGCGCGAGCGTAACGGAAGTCACCCCGGAGGGGCCGTAAGGAGCGAAGCGACTGAAGGACGGCGGAGCCGTTGACGAAGTGAGCACGCGCGTATTCTCCAGGTCGGCTTCGAGGGAGCGTATGGATTTTTGGCTTGGCGCGTGAGCTTCTGAGGAGCTTGTAGAGCAGTTTTGCGTTCTTTGCTGTTCCGGTCTATTCCGGACAGTCTGTATCTGGCCGGTGCTGTGCCACGAATCGTGGAGTTTGGCGCGGTTGTGGAGGGTTTTTCACAGTTTGGGCCGGTTAACTATCGGAGAACTATAGGTACTACTATAGGATTGTCCCTCCAAGTAGCCGTGGATTTCCCCTCCAAGTAGCCGTGGATTTCCCCTCCAAGTAGCCGTGGATAACTTTCCTTATCCGCTGACTTCTTCACACCACGATCATGCGCGCAGAAACCGGGGGTGGGCTGTGTCTTAGGGTCAAGCCCTCATGGTTTACCTCAACCTTGGCCTTCGGGTAGCACAGAAGAACCTGAGACAACGCGGTACGGAATTTCTGTTTGAAATGATCCATCCTCCCGAAGTCCACCCCGAACTGCCCCTTGACGGCCGCCCACGAAACGAACTGTGGTTTCCTATGAGGTATCCGGTGCAGGCGTTGAGCCAGCCAAGCGTAGATGTCGAGCGCCATGGCCGAGTGCGCCAGGGCGGCCAGCGCACGCTCGTCGAGTGGCACGGCGTGCTTCTGAAGGCTGTCGAAGTACCGTTGATTCAGGTGAAGGATCGGACTCCAACGCACTCTGTTGCTGTCATTTTTTGTTAGCCACAATTCGATCACGTCCACGAACTGATTGTTGATTTGCACGGTGTGGTCGTTCGCCGTCATGGCCATGCGGATGGCGGCAACGGATAGGCGCGCGAGCTGCTCCTTGAATGCACGGATTTGGTAACCGTTCGGTCCCGATTTCCCCCGCTTGGTCGGGTCCTGAAGACGCCGGACAAAGGCCGTCAGACTGCGCTCGACTTCGATTTCGGGAGAGCCGGTCCTGAGCGCCTCGGCGTTCAGGTGAGCTAGGATCAAGCGTGCCTTGGGTCCGAACGGCAGGCCCAACTTGACCCACCGGTTGGTTTCCTGGTTACGAGTTATCCCTGCTTCGACACACAGCGCAATGTCGCCTTGCTCCCGCTCCCAAACCCTCACCTCGTCGCCAGGGTTTCGGTACGGCATGCCGGTTTGGCATAACACGGTGTGCTGGTAGGCGATCTGCTCCAAGGTCTCGGTTGCAATGGAGACGCTGTTCTCCAGGCTGCGTTTCTCCACCAGGGTTAAATGCCGTGGTTTTGTATCTTTTGTGTCTTTCATCGACTACTCCCATCTTGTCTGGCGACAAGGTGTGTTCTTAGGAAGGGATGTTGTGGATTCCGAAATCCCTGAACGACTGATCGGTCTGTATATCCAAGATCTGCGGCTAAGCCGTGGGTGGACGTTGAATGAATTGGCAATGAGAGCAGGATCAAACAGATCTTCTATATCTCGTCTTGAACGCGGTGAACAGGGAATTTCTGTGGCCTCCCTGTGTAAGTTAGCGAAGGCATTTGGCATAACACCGAACACGATTTTAATAAAATCCGGGTATATGGATAAAGTACTGAGTTAAGGCTTATATAAGTATAAAAATTTTTAATTGTAATTTCTCTAATTAGAGATTTAGTTTTCTCTAATCAGAGATTTATACCCCCCCCCAAAAAAAGATGACTCCTGGAGACCTCAAGCGAGAGAAACGTGACTACCTGCTCGGCGGTCTCCGCACCAAGCTGGGACCGGCCGTGTTACAGGCGCTGGAGGACCCGGCGGTCACGGAGGTGATGCTCAATCCGGACGGTGTGCTCTGGGAGGAACGGCGCGGTGAGATGAACCGGATCGGGGCTATGGACACGGCCGGCGCCGAGGCCGTGCTGCGGAGCGTGGCGAACCTGCTGGAAACGGTGATCACGCCGGAGCAGCCGATCCTGGAAGGCGAGCTACCGCTCGACGGCTCGCGCTTCGAGGGTCTGCTTCATCCCGTGGTGCCGGCCGCCGCGTTCACGATCCGCAAGCGCGCGTCGCTGATCTTCACCCTGGCCGATTACGAGCGGGAAGGGCTGCTCACGCCGGAGCAGCGGCTGAAGCTGGAGCGAGCCATCACGGCGCAGGACAACATCCTGGTGGTGGGCGGCACGGGGACCGGGAAGACCACCTTCGCGAACGCGCTCATCGAGGGCATGACGCGGCTGTGCCCCGGCGACCGGCTGGTGATCATCGAGGACACGGCGGAGATCCAGTGCGCGGCGGAGAATTCCCTGCTGCTGCACACCACGCCGACCGTCGGCATGCTCCGGCTGCTGCGCGCCACCCTGCGATTGCGTCCCGACCGGATTCTCGTCGGGGAGGTCCGGGGCGCGGAGGCGCTCGCGCTGCTGAAAGCCTGGAACACCGGGCATCCCGGCGGGATTGCGACCGTCCACGCGGACAGCGCCTAGGCCGGGCTGATTCGACTGGAGCAGCTGGTGGCCGAAGCCGGCATGGATGCGGTCGCGGGGCTGATCGCGCCGTTGATCGCCGAAGCCGTGGACGTGGTGGTCGCCATGGAGCGGCATGGCGGCCAACGGCGTGTCCGGGAACTGGTCGGTCCGGCGGACGCCATGAGCGTGATTACGACTGCCAACCGCTGTGAATTAAGAACCTCATCGCGGAAACAGGGAGGTCTTAGGGGACTCATCGCGAAAGCGCCGGCTGGGGATGCCCCCCCTGGAAGCCCCCCCTGGCCGAATTGCGAGAAATCCGAAGATCGAGCGCTTCCGGGAAGCCTTCGGAGCTCGACCGATCCTTCCGCAGCCTGAGAAGAAACGTGAACCAGGAGACCGAACCGATGATGCGGCCGACCTTTGCGCAGCTCACCCTGCTCGCCCTCGTAATCGTCCTGTTCACCGCGCCCGACTGGGCGCTCGCGGCGGATGCGGGCATGCCTTGGGAAGCTCCGCTCGACAAGATCACGCGGAGCCTGACCGGCCCGGTGGCCATGGCGATCTCGCTGCTCGGCATCGTGGTGGCCGGCGGGATGCTGATCTTCGGCGGCGAGCTGGGCGAGTTCGTGCGCCGCCTGATCATGCTGGTGCTGGTGATCGCGCTGATCGTCACCGCCGCCTCGTTCCTGTCGACGCTGTTCGGCGTCAATGCCCATGGGGCCACGTCCGGCTAAGGGGCCGGTGTGGAACCGCGCAAGATCCCGATTCATCGGGCGCTGCACCGGCCGAGCCTGCTGGCGGGGTGCGAGCGGGAATTGCTGTTGGGCACGGGGCTGGTGGCGGGCGTGCTGATTCTGGTCGCGCTCGACCTGACGGCAGCCATCGTGGGCTTCCTGCTCTGGGTCGCCGTGGTCTCGGGCCTGCGCCGCATGGCCAAGGCCGATCCGGTCATGAGCCGGGTCTATCTGCGCGCGGTGCGGTACCGGGAGTACTACCCGGCCGCCGCGACGCCGTTCGCCCCCTCGGCTGACCCCGGTCGGCGCTGATGTTGCGCCTGAGCCGCTACCGGTCCAGGGACCCTGGCGCTGCCCGATCTGTTGAATTGGGCCATGGCGATCGACGACGGCGTGGTGCTGAACAAGGATGGTTCCCTGTTGGCGGGCTTTTCGTATCGCGGCCAGGACCTGGCGACGATACCGCTGGAGGAGGCCAAGCATATCTCCGCCGTGGTCAATGCGGCGCTGTTGCGGCTGGGCAACGAGTGGATGCTCCACGGCGACGCCACGCGGCTCCCGGCGCCGGACTACCCGGCCGCCGCCGCAAGCCACTTTCCGGATCCGGTCTCCCGGGCGATCGACGAGGAACGCCGCCGGCAATTCCAGCATGGGCGCTATTACGAAAGCTGGTACACCCTGTATTTCACCTATCTGCCGCCGGCACAGCGGCAACAGCGCTTCGAGGCGCTGTTCCTGCGCCCGGGCGGGGGCGGCCCAGGGAGCGCCGCCGACGGGGAAATCACCCAGGTCGGGCTCCAGAGCCTGCGCTACTTCGAGGCCACGCTCGAAGAGGTGATGGAGCGCCTGACCAGCGTCCTGGACATCGAGCGGCTGCGGACCATTCGCTTCCGAAACGCGGACGGGCGCACCGTCACGCGCGATCCGCTGCTGGGTGGCCTGCACCAGGACCTGACCGGTTTGGCGCATCCGATCAATGCTCCGGCCTGCCCCGTCTATCTCGATGCGCTGATCGGTCGGCACGAGCTCTGGACCGGCACCGCGCCGAAGCTGGAAGAGCGCTACATCCAGGTCGTCGGCGTCGATGGCTTTCCCCAGGAGTCCTATCCGGGGATTCTCACGGCGCTCGACCAGGCCCGGATTCCCTACCGCTGGAGCACGCGCTTTCTGTTCCTGGATCCCGTCGACGCGCGCCAGCGGCTGCGCGCCTACCGGCGTAAATGGCAGCAGAAGGTCCGTGGGTTCGGGGAGCAGATCTTCCGCAACCGGCCGGCCAACGCCGGCGCCATCGACCAGGACGCGCTCCTGATGGTGGGGGAGACCGACGAGGCGCTCTCGCAGGCGTCCAGCCAGTTCGTCCAGTACGGCCATTACACCTCCGTGGTGGTGCTGATGGATGAGGACTACGAACGGGTCATCAGCGCCGCGAAGACGATTCGCCGCCTGCTGAACAATCTTGGCTTCGCCGGCCGGATCGAGACGGTCAACGCCACGGACGCCTGGCTCGGGAGCTTGCCGGGCCATGCGCACCCGAACCTGCGGCGGCCGCTGCTGCACACGCTGAATCTGGCGGACCTGCTACCGCTGTCGGCGGTGTGGGCCGGGGAAGCGCACGCGCCCTGCCCACTGTATCCGCCCGCGAGCCCGCCGCTGCTGCAAGTGGCCACCGATGGCAGCACGCCGTTTCGGCTCAATCTCCATGTGAGCGATGTGGGACACACGCTGCTCCTGGGACCGACCGGAGCGGGAAAATCCACGGCGCTTGCCTTGCTGACGGCGCAGTTTCTGCGCTACCCGGCGGCCTCGGTCTACGTCTTCGACAAAGGCAACTCGCTGGAGGCGGTGACCCGCGCCGTCGGCGGCCAGCATTATCGGATCGGGGGTAAAGACCTATGCTTCGCCCCGTTGGCGCAGCTCGCCGCCCCCGGCGAGCTGGGCTGGGCGGAGGAATGGCTCGGTGGCTTGTTGCGGCTGCAAGGCGTGGACTTGCAGCCGCAACACCGCAATGAGCTGCACCGCGCCCTGGCGGCCTTGAGCCGGGGCGCGATGCGGACGCTCACGGCGTTGCAGGAGGATCTCCAGGACGCGAAATTGGCCCACGCCCTGGAGGAGTACACGCGCTCCGGAGCGCTGGGGGCGCTCCTGGATTCCGATACGGATGATTTGAACCTGTCCCGCTGGGCGTGCTTCGAGCTGGAGGCGCTCATGGAGCGCGAGGACCGCACGCGGCTGCCGGTCCTGCTCTACCTGTTCCACGCCGTCGAACGCCGGCTGCGAGGCCAGCCGGCCCTGATCGTTCTAGACGAGGCGTGGCTGATGCTGGGCCACGCAGTCTTCCGGGACCGGATCCGCCAGTGGCTGAAGACCTTGCGCAAGAAAAATTGCGCGGTGGTCCTGGCCACCCAAAGCCTGTCGGACTTGTCCGGATCGGGAATCCTCGATGTTCTGATCGAAAGCTGCCCGACCCGCATCTTTTTAGCCAACGCCGCGGCGGCGAACCCGGAGAACGCCGCCCTGTACCAGCGGTTCGGCTGCAACGCGCAGGAAATTCGGCTCATCGGCCAGATGCTCCCCAAACGGCAGTATCTGATCAAGCAGGGCCGGAACAGCCGGCAGTTCGATCTGGTGCTCGGCCCGCTGGCGTTGTCGTTTTGCGGGATCTCCCGGCGCGGCGATCTGGCGCGCATTCGGGAGCTGCAAAGCATCCATGGTGAGAGCTGGCCATCCAGCTGGCTCGAAGAACGAGGACTCGAAGCATGAATCGAAACATCACGCACGCCGCCGCGCTCGGGGCGCTGGCCGCCGCCCTGGCCCTGCCGCCGGGACCGGCCGGGGCCGCCGCGAGCAAGGGCTGGGTGAAGAGCACCGCGCGTTCGATCGTCCTGAGCTACCTGGCGCCGGCGGCGTCGGAGATCACGGCGCTGCAAAACCTGATGGCGACCCAGGCCATCGAGCAGGGCGTGCGGGGGCAGCTCGACGAGCTGCGGCGCTATCACGAGCTGGCGCAACGCGGATTGAGCCGGAGCCACCGCTCTCAGGCCATCGAGGCGATCCGCGAGCTCGCCAGGATCGTGCAAGGCGGGCAGGCGCTGGCCTATTCCAACGCGGACATCGCCACCGCGTTCCGGGAGCAGTACCGGACGTTCGAGGAGCATCTGGCGCGCCTGCGGGGTCGCCGCCATGCGGACCTGGCGCAACGCTTCCGGGACTGGGCGGAGACCAACCAGGACTCCATCCTCGGCGCGTTGCGGGCGGCGAACCTGCAAGGACTGCAATTCGAGGACGAGGCCAAGACGATGCGGATGGTCGAGGACAAGATGCAACAGTCCGAGGGCCAGCGGCAGCTGTTGCAGGCCGCTTCCGAGATCGCCGCGATGCAGGTCGGGCAGCTGCAAAAGCTGCGGCAGCTGAGCGCTTCGAGCATCCAGCTCCAGGCGGCCTTCCTCGGCGGCCAGGCCGACCGGCGGATCGAAAAGGACGCGGCGATCCGGCGCGCCATGGGTTCCGACGAGAACCCCTTCGACCCGAACATTCCGCCGGCAACCCGGTGGTGGATGGAGCGATGACCCGCGTCCGGTGGCTCTGTCTGCTGCTCACGTTCCTCGGCGGCCTCGCGCTCGCCGCGGCGGCGGACGCCGGCATCACGGATACCGTGCGGGATCTTCAGACAGAGATGGAGCAGCAAACGGCCCGCTGGACCGGGCAGTTGAAGGAGATCGTCGTCGAGCTGGTGCGGTACATCCTCTACGTCGGCTTCTTCCTGGCGCTCATCCTGAACGCCGATGTTTGGTCAAAAGCGTTAATCAACGGCTTCCTGTGGGCCGGTAACCACGTCACGAGCGGCGGCGCGAAAAGCGTCGATCCGGTCGCGATTCTTGGACGCGGATTTTTTCTCGGCAAGGAGATCTTCCAGGCCGGCGGCTGGCTGAACTTCCTGGCCTATATGCTGCTGGCACTCATGATCGTTATCGTCTACGCGATCATCGCCGCCTATGTTTTCCTGGTCTACGCGGAGATGTACATCGTCACCGCCGCCGGCGTGCTGTTGCTCGGCTTCGCCGGCGGCATGGGGTGGACGGACGACTACGCGCGGCGCTACCTGACCTATTGCCTCAGCGTCGGGGCCAAGCTCTACGTGATGCTGCTGGTCGTTGGCCTCGGCGAGGGCTGCATCTCCGATTGGGCGCTGGCTGGCGATCGGGACAAAGGAGAGCTCGACGTCGTGCTTTCGATCGTCGGCGTGCTGATCATCATGATGCTGCTGGTGAAGATGATCCCGGACATGGTGCAGGGAATCATCAACGGCTCCACGATCGGCAGCGGTCCGCCGGTCACCGCCATGGGGGTGATGGCGGGCGCCGCGTCGGGCGCGGCGGCGGTCGGCAGCGGCTACATGGCGGTGAAAGAAGCATCCAATCTGGCGAGCAGTCAGCTCGGGTCGCTTGGCCCCTATACGCCGCCGGGCTCGAAAATGGCGCAAACCCTGACGAACCTCGGCCAGGCCGCGGGGCAAACCCTCGGCGGGCGCATGCTCGGCGATCCCGGCGCGAAAGGCTCGATCGCCGGTGGGATGGCGCGGAATCTCCATGCCAAGAACCTGGGCGACACCTTGGATCCTGGGGGGAGGGATCCCGGAAAGTCCGCGATTCCCACGATCAGCATGGATCCCTTCTCGGCCGGGTCGGCGCAACAAGCGTATGGACAGATGGCCGCCGGATACATGGGCGGAGATTCCTATGCCTCGGGCTTCGAGGGGGCGGTAAAGACTTCCTGGACGGGTGGTCTTGACGATATTGCGAGTAGCGCAGTTTGACCGAGGGGCAGGCGTATGAGCGATTCACGGCACTCTCCTTATCTGGACGCGCGCCGGGAATGGAACGAGCGGTACGGGAGCTACATCGCGGCGGCCCGGAGCTGGCGGCGCGCGGCGTTCGGATCGCTCGCGATCGCCGGGCTCTGCGCCGGCGGCCTGGTCTACGTCGGCGGGACCCACGAATGGGTTCCCTATGTCGTCGAGGTGCGGGAAGGCGCGGTCGCGAACGTGCAGTCGCTGCGTCCGGCCGAGCGGACAGGTCCGCTCGATCGCCGGCTGGTTCGCGCCCAGCTCGCGCAGTTCATCCAGGATATTCGCGCGGTCAGCATCGACGACGCGGTGCAACGGCAGGCGATCAAGCGCACGTTCGCGCATGTGAGTCCGGAGCATGCCGCGCATACCAGCCTGAAGGCGCATTTCAGCGCCCACAGCCCCCTGAAACGCGCGCAGGAGGAGACGGTCACGGTCGAGATCGCGCAGGTCCTGCCGCTGACGGCGGGCACGTGGCGGATCGAATGGACCGAGCGGGCCTGGTCCCGGTCCGGCGAGGCGCTCCCGGCGACCCACTGGATCGGCACCGCGGTGGTGGTGCGCGGCGCGGTCGATGAGCACCTGGTGTTTCTGAATCCACTGGGCCTGTTCGTCAAGGAGTTCACCTGGGCGCAGGATTTCACCGCCAATTCTTGAGGTCTCGGCCATGCCAACCTGGAAACGACTCGCCGCGGTCTTCGCGGTTTTCGCGGTCTTATTCAGCCTCCCCGTCCTGTCCGCGGCCACGCCGTTGACGGCGAAGGAGCAAAGCGCGCTGCGGCGCGCGAAGGACTGGAAGTCCGCCAGGCAGTACCCGATCCGGGACGGCCAGTCGGTGATCTACCGCTTCGCCGCCGGTCAGCCGGTTCTGGTGTGCGCGCCGTTGGAGCTGTGCATCGTCCGGCTCGAAGCCGGCGAGCGGGTGGCGGAAGGCGGCGTCCACGTCGGCGACGCGGCGCGCTGGCTCGTCACGCTGGCGGTCGGCGGCGCGGACCGGACCCATCTCATCGTCAAGCCGGTCGAAGCGGGGCTCAAGACCAGCCTCGCCGTGGTGACGGACCGCCGCACCTACTACATCCGCCTGAAATCGCACGCGACGCGGCACATGCCCGAGATCGCCTTCCGCTACCCGGAGCAGCTGGAGGAAGCCTGGCGGGCGTACCACGCGCAGTCGCGCCGGGAGCAACAGCGCCGCACGCTGCCGAGCGGGCAGGACATCGCGGACTTGGACTTCGAATACCGCGTGAGCGGCTGCGATTGCGCATGGAAGCCATTGCGCGTCTTCAACAACGGGGAGCAGACCGTGATCCAGATGCCGGCCGGCATTCGGCACGGCGAGTATCCGGCGCTCATCGTGGTGGGAAGCGGCGGTGAGAATCAGCTGGTGAACTATCGCGTCCGCAATCGGCGTTACATCGTGGACACGGTGTTCGACAAGGCGTTCCTGGTGCTCGGCACGGGTCCGCGGCAGGAGCGCGTGGTCATCGAGGCCGAACCGGACGCACCGGCCGGATCGACCCGGCGGGGGTGAAGATGAAGTCGGCAATCGCCTCCCTGGCCGGCAGCGTCGCGTTGCTCGGCTGCTTTCATACGGGTCCGACGCTCAAGCCGGATGCCGAGCATGTCACCCTGGGCGCGGACGAGGCGGCGCGCATGGCCCGGGCCATTGCTGCGACGACCGAGCGCAAATACACCCCGGGCGGCACGGTGTTCCGGTTACGAACGGATGGCGCGCTCCACCGCAGCCTGGATCGCCGGCTCCGCGGGCTCGGCTATGCGATGCAAGGTCAGCCGGGAAAGCCATCGGCCAAGGACGCGGCGCGGCCGGCCACCCCCATTCGGCTGGCGCTGGACGCGCTCGGACCCACTCACTACCGGGTCAGCGCGTGGATCGGCGAGGCGGACTCTACGCACTTCCTGTTCCTGAAGACCCGGGAAGGCCCGCAGCTCGAAAGCGTCACGCAAGGCCGGCTCCGATGAGCGCCACGCCGCAGGATCCGGGAGCCAGCGCGCCGGAGCGGAGCCTGTTCGTGACGAAAGCGCCGATCTTGCTGGCGCTCGGGCTGGGTTGCCTGGTCCTGGCCTTCCTCGTGTATGCGGTCTGGTCCCGGCAGCAGTCGGCGGTCCTGCCGGATGCGGGCGAGACGGTCACCGCCGAGCAATCGCGGGAAAGCCTGGAGGCCGCTGAACGGTTCCTGGCGAAGGACGCGCGTCGGCGCGCGCCGCGAGAGCCGGCGCCGGTGCCGCCCGAGCGTGTTGCCGAGCCCGCCGTGGACTTGTCGGCGGAGGAGCGCGAACGCGACCGGCGGCGCGCCGAACGGGTCCAGCAGGCGCGGCAGGCCGGCACCGGGATCGACACTTCGCAGCTGTATCAGCGGGAGCGGGCGGCCAGGCGCGATCCGGCCGCCACCGGCCGTGCGGGCCAGCCGTTTCCAGCGCCCCTGGCCGGGCCGGGGCGCAACCGCGACGAGATCGATCCGAATCTTCGGAGGCGCAAGGACGCGTTCGTGAAAACGACCCGGACGTTCGGCTACAGCACGGAAGGCGTCACGGCTCCGCTCTCGCCGTATGAGCTCCGGGTCGGCCATCTGATCCCGTCGGTGCTCATCGGAGGCATCGACAGCGACCTGCCGGGACTCGTGGTGGGACAGGTCCGGCGTCCGGTGCGGGATACGGCGACGGGACGCCACGTGCTGATCCCCGCCGGGACGCGCGTGATCGGCCAATACGACTCCCATGTGGCCTTCGGCCAACAGCGGGTGTTGGTCGGCTGGCACCGGTTGCAGTTTCCCAATGGCGCGACCATGGCGCTCGGCAGCATGCCGGGAACCGATCCGGCCGGGATGGCCGGGTTCCATGACCAAGTCGATAACCACTATTTCCGGACCTTCGCCAGCGCCACGTTGATCTCGATCCTGGGCGCCGGGGCGCAGCTTGCCATGCCGGACCGCAAGAAAACGCGAGAGCCGGTGACGACAACGGGGGACATCATCGCCGAGCAGCTGGCCTCGCAGTGGAATCAGGTCGGCCAGGAAATATTGCGCCGAAACCTGAACGTCCAGCCCACGCTGACCATTCGTCCCGGCTACCGGTTCAACATCGTCGTCGAGAAGGACCTCATCTTCGAGGCGCCCTACCGAGGGTAAGGTCTATCTTCTTTCCAGCCGAGGAATGCCAATGACCGTCACGAACCTGGCCGCGGAAGACATCGCGTACATTAAGGAGCATCTCGGGGAGTGGCTCGCCGAGAAGTCCCTGGGAAAGCCGCCGGCGGTCTACGAGATCGAGCTGCGCGAGCGCCTGGTGCGCATCGAGGAGGAGCTCAAGCACCAGCGCGAGCTGATCAAGACCATCCTGGAGCAGATGGACAAGCGCTTCGAGGCCATTGATCGGCGCTTCGATGAACTGATGCGACAGATCAACCGCTTCATGGCGTGGTCGTTCGCCACCACCTTGACCGTCGGTGGCCTCGTCATCGCGGCGCTCAAGCTCTGACCGTAGTTCCGTTGCCAACCATGATGCGAGAGACCGCATGAGACTTTACATCGCCGAGAAAAAGGAAGTCGCCACCGCCCTGGCGGAGGCGATCGGAAATCCGACCCTGACGGGCGGCCCCGCGTACCTGGTCGGGCACGACCGGATCACCTGGCTGCGGGGGCACCTGTTGCGGCTTACGGACCCGGATGAGCACGACGAGAAACTGAAAACCTGGTCGCTCGACGACTTGCCGATGAGCTGGCCGATCAGCTACCGGCCGGTCTCCGACCGGCCGGGGCAGGGGCAGCTGGACGCTGTCATTGCCTTCATCAAGCAGGCGGACGAATTGGTCAACGTGGGCGACCCGGACCCGGAAGGCCAGCGCCTGGTCGATGAGGTCATCGAATACGCCGGCGCGCAAGGGAAGCCGGCTTACCGGCTGCTGATCAACGACAACAGCGACGCTGCCATCCGCCGTAGCTTGGAGCGGCCGGAGGACAACGCGCAATACTGCGGCCTGTCGCTGGCGGCCCTGGCCCGCTCGGTCTGCGATCAGCGGTATGGCTACAACCTCACGCGGGCCTACACCCTGCTGGGGCGGCAGCAAGGCTATGAGGGCGTGCTCTCGGTGGGCCGGGTGCAAACGCCGATTTTGGGCTTGGTCGTGCGCCGCGACCGGGCGCACGAGGCGCATGAGAAAAAGGCGTTCTACAACCTGTTCGCCCAAATCCGCATTGAAAAAGCTGGCGCTGCGCTAACCGCCAGAGCGCGGTACCAACCGCCTGAAGATGCCCCCACGGATGGGCAGGGAAGAATTGTCGATGTAGGGTTCTTGAAGGCCATCGCGTCGTCCATCGCGGGGCAAGCGGCAACGGTCAAGGAGGTGGAGATCAAGGAAACCGAGGAGCTGCCGCCCTTGCCGCACAACCTGCTGTCACTCCAGGCGGAAGCCGCCGGGACGTTCGGGTACAAGCCGGGCAAGGTGTTGGAGACCACCCAGGGGCTCCGGGACCGGCACAAGGCGATCACCTACAACCGCAGTGATTGCCGCTATCTGAACGATGAGCGCTACGAGGAAGCACCGGGGTTGTTGCCGCGTCTCGCCCTGCTCTATCCGGAGACCGACCTGGACGCGCCGCGAAAAAGCCGGGCCTTCGATTCCTCCAGGGTGACGGTGCACCACGCCATCATCCCGACCGCGAACGTGCCGGACTGGGAAACGCTCTCCGGAGATGCCGCGTCGTGGCACATCTACGACCTGATCGCACGCGCCTACATCGCCCAGTTTCACCCCCCGGCGAAGTTACGCACGACGACCGTCCGGTTCCAGGTGGACGCGCACCGGTTTCGCGCCACGGAGACGGTGATCGTTGCGCCCGGCTGGCGGGCGGTCTGTTCGGCAGAAACCGCAGCCGGCGAGGAGCCGGAGGCCAGCACCGGGCTGGAGAAGCTCGCAGCGCGGGATGCGGGAACCGTGGATGGGCAGGAGGTTAAGAAGGAGTTCACCAGGCCGCCCGCGCGCTACACGATGAAGACCTTGCTGAGGGACCTGACGCGCGTGTCCAAGTATGTGGAGGACCCGGCGATCCGCAAGCTGCTGCTGGAGAAGGACGCCGGCAAGGAAGACGAGCAGGGGGGGATCGGGACCCCGGCCACGCGGGACCAGCATTTGGAGACGCTGTTCACGCGCGGCTATGTCGAGGAGAAGGCCAAAAAGCTTGTCTCGACCAAACTCGGCCGGGACTTCCACGACGCCCTGCCGGAATTCGCCACGCGGCCGGACATGACCGCGCTTTGGCATGCCGAGCAAAAACGCATCGAATCCAACGAGCTCGGCTATGAGGAGTTCGTCGAGAGCGTCGAGCAGACGATTGCGCGGGAGGTCCAGCGCGTGACGGCGGAAGGGCTCGCGCTGCGCATCGATGCCGCGCCGTGCCCACGCTGCCAGGCCGGGGCACTGCGGCGTCGACAGGGCCGCAACGGGGCCTTTTGGGGATGCAGCCGATATCCGGACTGTAAGGCAGCCTATCCGGAGGGGAAAGACGGCAAGCCGGATTTGTCCGGGGGCGTCGCCGTCTCCACGGAGCATCGTTGCCCGAAATGCGACCAGGGCCTGATTCGCCGGGAGGCGAAGAACGGCGGCAAGCCGGGAGCCGGGAAAGGCCGGAGGAAAGGAGCGGAGAAGCGGTACTGGTGGGGGTGCAGCGGGTTCCCCGCCTGCGACTATCGGGCCTTCGACGAGGGAGGCCGACCAAAATCCGCCTCTGTTTCGGATGCGGTGACCGCGCGCTTGCCACCGGGTAAATAGCGATACACCGTCGCTGGGCTAACGTCCATCCGCCGCGCGGCCTCGACGACCGAGATGCCCTCGGTCTTCAGCAGCTGACGCAACCTCCTCAAATCTTCCGGCTGGAACGCGCGTTGCCGGCCGGGAACCCTCCCCTGCTCGCGCGCCGCCTTCTGCCCGGCCACGATCCGCTGCCTGGAAATCGAGCGCTCGAACCGGGCCAGGCTGGCGAAGACACGGAAGATCAGCTGGCCGTCATCCGTCGTAGTGTCGAGATCATCCATCAAGGAACGGAATCCAATCCCTCGTCTCTCCAGGTTCTGGACCGTCCCGTACAGCCGCTTGAACGACCAAGCCAGCTGGTCGAGCTGCCACACGACCAGGGTGTCGCCCTGGCGCAAGTAATCGAGCGCCGCCTGGAGCTGTGGCCGGGCGCGCTCGTCCTCAGCGGCATTTTCCTCGAAAACACGCTCGCATCCGGCGGCTTCGAGCGCGTCGAGCGGCGCGGTCGTGGGTTCCCGCGTCTCGACGCGGGCGTAGCCGATTAGCATCTATAAAAAATACTTATATTTTCGTATTATTAACTCTATATTAAGAGAGTATATTTTTAATGATCGAGGACGCCCGTCAAGGGCGCGGTCGAATCCTGGATGCTTTGGCGCGGGGAGGCGGGTGATCGGCGGGAAGAAAAAACCTCCGCTTTGGTTGAAAGCGGAGGTATGCGGCTTTCAAGAAATTTTCATTTAATCAATTGTTTGATTATTTTTTCAGTTTAGGGAATTTACAATACACACGCTATCTGTATAATTAGATATAAAATCGTAGTATGGAAAATCGAATATGAACCGGAAATCGGCTGGCCATATCCCTTGGAACAAGGGCCGAAGCATCGGTCAAATGCGTCCCTTGAGCCGCGAGCAGGTCCAGACTATCCGGCGGCTTCTGGAAACCGAGGACAACCCACGAGACCTGGCGCTGTTCTCCACCGCCATCGATACGATGCTGCGCGGGGTGGACTTGCTCGCTCTCACCGTTGCCGACGTGACCGACCACGAAGGGCGGATCCGTGATGAGTTCATGGCCCGCCAGCAGAAGACCGGCAAAGGAACCCTGGTGTCCCTCACGCCCGACACCCGGAAGGCGCTCGCCCGGTGGATCGCGGCGAGCCGCAAGCTACCCTGGGCACCGCTGTTCACCCGGCTCCGCGGCGACCCGGACCAGGCGATCTCAACCTGGCAATACCGCATGCTGGTGAAAAAGTGGGTGGGCTATGCCCGCCTGGACCCCGCGATTTACAGCTCACACAGCCTGCGCCGGACGAAAGCTGCATTCATCTACGAGCAGACTCGCAATGTGGAGGCCGTGCGCGAGCTCCTGGGGCAAAGCACGGTCTCGGCAACCTCGGCCTATCTCAACGTCGGCAAGCGCCGCGCGCTTGAAATCGCCAAGCAGCTTGAGATGTGAGCTCCGTCTGGTCCGGATAAGCTCGGCCGATTTTTCGCGCGCGTGCGGACCCTTTGGGTACCGAGAAAGGGTTTTCTAAAACGCGTTTTAGCGAATGGGTTTCTTCGTGCACCGAGTCTAATTGAGTCCCGTTAAGTAATTGATTATAAATCAAAAATTTTCCTATTCAAGGCCGCCTGGAAATTTGCCAAAATGGTAAATTGGATGGATCCTAGCGGACATTCCGTCTCCTTCTCCCATCAAAGACTTAAAGACTTGAGTCAAGCTCCGGGGAGGGGGTGGGCGGGTTCTGCGGCGGCCGCGGTGGCTCGGGATCCGGGATGCGGTCACTCTGCGTCGGCGGCGGAATGGCCGCTCGCTCGGAGAACACCTCATCCTGGAAGTGCAGGATCTGGCGGCCATAGATCGGGGCCTGCCCGGCGACGAAGATCAGCATGTGTCCGGTTTCCGTAATCTTCCCCTTGGCGTCCTTCACCATCCCCGGCAGGCGCATCACCTCATCAGGGGTGATCAGTGGCCTCTGGACCTCTTGTACGGCTTCCTTCCCATGTCCATAGAGCGTCCCTTTACGGATCCCTGCGGCACGCTTCATCACGGTGGTCGTCCCGGCCATGCGGCTCAGGATCTCGGCGGTTTCAAGCTTGTTCGGCGCATAGGCGATCCGGATGTGGCAGTTCCCGGTCAGGCCCTCCTCCCGTCCGTAGGCGCTGAAGATCTGCTGGAGATCCTGCACGATCAGGTAAGCCTTGAGACCGTATCCGGCCATGTAGGCCAGGGCCTCCTCGACAACGGTGAGCCGTTTCAAGCTCGCGAACTCGTCGATCAACAGCAGCAGGCGGTACGTGTAGTGCGCCACGCTTCTGCCCCCTGAGAAGTCCATCTTCTCCGTCAATCGCCGCACGATCTGCGTGAGCACCAGGCGGATCAGCGGCCGGAGCCGGTCGGCGTCCGAGGGCCGGACGACCAGGTAAAGCGTGACCGGAGACTCCAGGTTTATGAGGTCGGAGATCCGGAAGTCCGATTGCGCGGTGTTTTTGGCGACGAGCGGATCCCGGTACAGGGAGAGGAAGCTGAGGGCGGTCGAGACGACGCCGGAGCGCTCGTTCTCGCTCTTGTTGAGCAGGCTCCTGGCTTCCTGGGCGACTACCGGGTGCGGCTCCCCATCCCGGTGCGGGAAGTCCATCATGAGCTCCAGGACTTCCTGCTGTTCCCGGCTCGGGTCGGAAAGGAGTCTCTCGACGTCGGCCAGGCTCGCGGTGCGGTTTGCTTCCACCCGGATCGCATAGCGGCAATGGAGGATGGCTCCGGTCAGCAGCGCATAGCTGGTCTTGGCCCAGTGGTCGGACAGGCCCTTCCCGTCGGGATCGACAAGCATGGTGGCGATGTTCTGGGCGTCGCTTACCTCCTGGGCCGCCCCGATTCGGATCTCGGCCAGCGGATTGAAGGCCGTGCCGTCCTCGGCAGTCGGGTCGAAGCGCAGCACCTTGTTGCCGGCTTCCCGCTGGCGCCAGCCGGCGGTGAGCGCCCAGTTCTCGCCCTTGATGTCGTAGACGATGGCACTCTCGCGCCAGGACAAGAGGGTGGGGAGCACCAGGCCAACGCCCTTGCCGCTGCGGGTCGGCGCGAACGCGAGGACGTGCTCTGGGCCAGAGTGCCGAAGATAGCGCACGGGGCCGTTCCGCCGTTCCTTCCAGCCCCCGACGTAGACGCCCGTATTGCCTTCGGTGGGCAGCAACCCGCTGGCGCGCACCTCCTTTGGCGTGGCCCAATGCGCCGAGCCGTGGAGCCCCTCGATGGCGTTGGGTCGCTTTCTCATCAACAGCGCGGCGTACAGACCGAGGAGCAGTGCGCTGCCACCGGTCCAGATGGAGAAGCCCTCCTGCAGGAGCCCGTACCTCAAGCCCCAGTCAATCCACTGGAATGGCCAATGCAAGCCGGGGGCTCCCTCATAGCGCAGCACGAACCAGTAGGTGGTCAGCAGGCTCATCCCGAGCAACAAGCCGGCCACAATGAGGCTTCTACCGAGAATGGCCTGGATCGTGACCGCTTTCTCTTGGGGGCCTTCGGTGGTCATGCGATGGGTCTCTTCTCGCGGCCTTGTCCTTCATTGACTGGAGCTCTTCTCGCTGGCGCCGGTCGAGTTTCTTGGAGAGCTCGACTTTCTGACCCGCGGAGAGCATCCAGTCTTTTTCGATCGCTTGCCGTTGCTTGTCGTATTTCTCATTGATCCGGTCGAGCGCGCTTTCCTTCCTTTCTTGCTTCCGTTCGGCGTTTTCATTTCTCGACAAGGATTGAAGCAGCTCGCGCTTCTGCCGCCGTGAGAGCATCCAATCCTGCCGGATCTCCTTTCTTTTACGCCTGGATTCCTCTTTCTGCGCTCTCTTTTCCTCCAGAATCTTTTGCTTCAAACGGTTGGTCTTATTCAGCTTCGTCTGCAGCGTGATCCGCTGCTGTGGGCTCAGCGTTCGATCGTTTTTGATCTTCTCCTATTGCTTCTTATAGAAGATCGCCGCCTGTTCGATCTCTCTTTCCGAATCGAAAGGTTTGAGCTTGTTCTTATCGTAGCTTCCGAGTTTGAGATCCCTGTCCGGGTTGGCTTGATATTTGCCGATCTTCTGCTCCAATTGTGGCCGGCTGAATTCCTTTCCGAGCCTGCTCGCCTTCATATCGATCGCGCGATCATCGGAAACGATAACCAGACCGGCTCCTTTCGGCTCTATCGATAGCCCGTATTTTCGGAAGGACTGATGAAGATCGTTCCACGATTCAGCCTTTCCAAGCGCATCCCTCAGTTGATCTCCATGTTCGTGCAACCAGACATTGAATGACTCCTTTTCGGAATGCGCTTCCATGGTCCGTATCCGTTCGGGTTTCTGCTTTTGTTTCCAACCCTCCCGATCGATTCGATTGTCTCTGTACAAGCCATGTTTTATCTCCAGTCGTCTGCACGCCTCATCCAGCCTGTAATAATCTCGGATCAATTCCACATTGCGGTGGGTTTCTGGGTGAATCTTGTTGACCGCCACGTGCAGGTGCAGATTGTCCGTATCCCCATGTACACAGCTGATTCGCTGGTGAGCGCCGAGCCCGACCGATTGACAAAGCTCATCCTCGATATTCTCCAATTGCTCGACTGTCGGTTTCTCGCCGCAGGGAAACGACACGACAAGATGAAACGTCTTATCGGCTTGAGACCGGGTGTTCCGCTGCTGCTTGGCCTCGATCTCCTTGATGGCGAGCGCCGGATCCTCGAACCCGCAATTGGTGACTCGCGTATAGATCAGCGGCTCTTCTTCACCCCGGAGAAGATAGCCGACCAGAGCCCTGAAGCTGGAGTTATTTTTTTCGTCACCTTTTTTGCGATCATGGCTTAACTTTGAACCCGAATATATATTCATTCTGGCAGGTAACGAAAATGCCCAGATTAAAACAAATAAAAGTGCGGGTGACCGATATTGAGTTCTCGTTAATCAAAGGCGTTGCCGATCTCTATGATCTTCCGGTTTCTACCTTTGTGAGAAACAAGATGCTTGGGATTAAATCTCCAACTCGCACGGAGGCGCAGATCATCGATCGGCTGGCCACGCTCAATGGCGATTTGGGGCGCGTCGGTGGATTATTGAAGCTGTGGCTATCGCGGGAGATTCCAACGGATGAATCCGTGAACGCTCAGGCGCTACTCCATCGGCTCGGCGAGCTGCGGAACGACATCGCGGAAGCTGTCAAGCGATTGTAGCGTGCCTGCTTGAGCCTTGAGGCGAATGAGGACAGCCCCCTTTGAGCCCGATAGAGGCGAATAGGGCAGGATACGTTCGGACCCCGAACGCCTATCCAACCCCTCCCATGCGCGGAGGATTGCAGCCCCTCGCTGAACGCGAGGACCGAAGGGCGGCCGACCGGAGGCGGCAATTCTAATTCAAAATCGAATCGTTACTCATCGGCGAGGATTTCTCTCCGGGTGGCTCTTTATAAGGGACCGTACCTTGTTCCGTATCCGGGTTTGTTGGAAGATCAAGTGTGCACTATCCAACGACCGGGAACAGCTTGATGGTTATTAGATTACACCCGGTCTTTTCATGCAAATTAAATCGGCATTTTTTTCTCATGAACGGACGATCTCCGAACCGCCTTTCTCCGAGCCCGGAATTGAGATCGGTAATCACGGCGGAAACGGGCCACATTCCGCCGTGATTACCGATCTCAATTCCGGGCTCGGAGAAAGGCGGTTCGGAGATCACGCCCAAAAGGGCATTATATGCGGCATAAGGAATAACAGATTTCTATTTCTTTTCAAATCACATAAACCATTCGGTTCATTTGAATTGAGAGCACCATATCGTGGCTCTCAATTCAAATAAATTCTTTACTCAAGAGATGAATTATGTTTTTATAAAACCTAAGTATGCGCCATGTGATTAGTGGAGTCCGTGACATGACCGACATCTCCCTCACCCAGATCGAAGCCGACAAACTAATTGGGATGAAGAAGAGGTCAGAAAATTTCGATCCTGTGAACCTTACTGGCTTGGGTGGGCACGTCCAGGTCCCGTTGGTTTCATTCGACTTTAAGGAGAAGTTCGTTCTCGATGCTCGTCGTAGTCACATCGATCTTCAAAGAGGAAAAAATCAGATGCGAGGCCGACAAGTAATCATGCTTGTAAGACTCGACTACGGCGGTGCCCCTCACCGGAATCCTGATGGAGAGGAAATTAGGCTGTCCACACTTGCATATCTATCGCGAGAGTTATGCTGACAAGTGGGCGTACCAATTGCCAGAAGGCCAATTCTCCGATCTCTCCGATCACTGGCAAACACTTCATGATTTCATGACCTATTGTCAGGTTGATCAGCCTCCAAACTTTCAGAGGGGGATCTTCTCATGATCGAAGAAGTGACAACACTGGTCGAATGCTATCGCTCATGGCTGAAGGACAAAACAGCTTTGCGTGAGATTAATGGCCATATCGAGATCACAACCCCGTTTCTCGACCGCCATAACGATTTCATACAAATATATGCGCGCCGCGAGAACGACGGTTTCCTTTTGACTGACGACGGCTACACAATCGACGACCTATCGATGTCCGGCTGTTCGCTGGACACGCCAAAGCGCAAAGACCTTCTCAGGTCCACTCTAGCCGGGTTCGGAGTAAAGAATAAAAATGGCGAACTATGCGTATATGCGACTAAAGACAACTTCCCACTAAAAAAGCACAGTCTCATCCAGTCTGTATTGGCGGTGAACGACCTTTTCTATTTGGTGACGCCACATAATGTTTTTTCCGGAAGATGTTAGCCTTTGGCTCGATTCCATCAATGTCCGTTATACGCCTAGTGTCAAATTTACGGGCACGTCTGGTTATGATCATCTGTTCGATTTTGCGATTCCAAAATCGAAGCAAGAACCGGAAAGGCTGCTACGTGCCATCAATGACCCTACAAACACCGCGGTACAAACGTTTATTTTCGCATGGTTGGATACACGGCATGTGCGTTCTCCGGATTCAATATCCATTGCGATCTTGAATGACAGAAATCGACTCATTCCTCCAAACGTGGACCATGCACTACAAAGCTATGATGTGAAGCCCGTTCATTGGAATCAGCGGAAGGAGTTCCAGGATCAGCTAGCGGCATAAACCCGTTCACTTTGAACTCAACAACACCCTGGCGTCCTGCCGGAGCAACAAAAGGAAAGACTATGAAACTAATCGCCGCCTTAACGGCTGTTTGCTTTCTCGCCGCGTGCGCCGGCCGGACACCGAATCCGGTCCTGATTTCCCAGTACGGAGATGAACGGAAATCACGCAAAGCGCTTGGACTCGAAATGAATGATATCCAAGGCGAAATTCAGCGTTTGTTACCCGAGAAAGATAAAACAGCAAAAAACGTGGCCCTTGGTGTCGCCGGCTGGTTCTTGCTTGTGCCGTGGTTCTTCATGGACTTTAAAAACGCGGAAGCGCAAGAGTATGAAGCCTACCGCCAACGGTATAACCACCTCTCCCGCATCGCGCAGGTCAAGAATTGCCGGTTAACCACGATCGATCTGCCGTCTATCCAGCAGATGAGGGAGGAACATGAAAAGCAACGTAGGAATCAAGGGGAAGAATCATGAGTAGAGAATTCGGTCAAAGAAGCACCGGAACCGGCATGGTTCCTGGGATTGTCGCCTGCGTCTTGGCGATCCTTGGAATCTTCACGGTTGGCATTGTGTTTGTGCCGTTGGCCGCGGTCACGGCGCTGGTCGGGACGATCATTGCCGCGAAGAACACGCACTGGGGCGGCGCCGGAGTCAATATACTGGCTTGGGTTTTGACGCTTGTCAGCCTGTTCGCGTCTCCCGCCCTGCTCGCGTTCCTGGGCTTCGGGCTTGGGTCTGCAGGTTGAGATGGATGTTGGAACCTCTCGCAAGCGCCTCTGAGCGGCCCTGAGCGGCTCCCTGAAGTGATTGCCTGCCTTTCCCCCTGCCCCCCTTCCCCTCACCCGCCCCATAACGGCCTCTACGGGCTTCTATGGGCCTTCTTGCCTTGATGAGGTTGGAAGTATTCCTTTGGTGAGACAGAGCGACATTCCCTCGGAGCCGACACTTACAGGT
>Ga0209681_1000064_pt1 | contig 28133 bp, 23 predicted proteins | sample WorMetLIZISLAND2_3_FD_187416 | JGI IMG/M metagenome (GOLD analysis project Ga0209681, IMG submission 187416) | Marine gutless worms symbiont microbial communities from Max Planck institute for Marine Microbiology, Germany - Olavius clavatus LIZARD... ... | reverse complement strand
GACCCCCAGGCCGCCCTCCTGTAGCCGGGCGAGCCCCGTGAAGGTCGCCGACTTCCGCTACGACCTCCCCGAGGAGGCTGTCGCCCAGTCCGCCGTCGAGCCGAGACACGACTCCCGCTTGCTCGACACTCGCGACATGACCGACCGCCGTTTTCTCGAGTTGGCTGAGATGCTGGCCCCGGGCGACCTTCTCGTCGTCAACGAGACCAGGGTCCGGGCCGCCCGGCTGAACGGCGTGAGGCGGGGGACCGGCGGACGGGTTGAGTTGCTCATCTTGGGCCGCGGCCGCGACGGCGCCTGGGAGGCGGCGGCTCGGCCGGCGCGGCGGCTCCGCCCCGGCGCGGTCATCGAGTTCGACGCCCTGACGGCGACCGTCGCGACGGCGCCGGAGCGGGGGGTGGTCGAGGTGACGTTCGACGCCGCCGACGTTGAGCGGGCGTTCGAGGCCGTCGGCGCAGTTCCCCTCCCTCCCTACTTCCGCGGGCGACTGGCCGACCCCGACCGCTATCAGACGATGTTCGCGGCCGCGCCGGGCTCGGCGGCCGCCCCGACAGCGGGCCTCCACTTCACCGACGAGGTGGTGACCAGGCTCAAGCGGCGCCGGGTGGAGATCGCCAGAGTCGACCTGCATGTCTCTCTCGACACCTTCCGGCCGATGACCGCTGACAACGTCGAAGACCATCGGATGCACTCCGAGTGGTGCGCCATCTCGGAGTCGACGGCGGCCGCCGTCAACGCGGCCCGGAAGGTGATAGCGGTCGGCACGACCGTCGTGCGCACACTCGAGTCGTTGGCGGACGGGCCGGGCCGAGTGCGGGCGGGCTCGCATCACACCGACCTCTTCCTGCGCCCCGGCGCCGAGATCCAGGTGACGGACGCCGTCATAACCAACTTCCACATGCCGGGCTCGACGTTGGTCGCCTTGGTCGCGGCCTTCATGGGGGACCGATGGAGAGGCGCCTACGGCGCCGCGTTGGAGCGCGGCTACAGGTTCCTCTCGTTCGGGGACGCCATGTACGCCGAGCGAACCTGACTCGATGGCCGTCGTCTCCTGGGAGCCGGCCGCGACCGACGGCGCCGCTCGCACCGGTTGGCTCGACACGCCCCACGGGCGGGCGCGCACGCCCGCCTTCATGCCAGTGGGGACGAAGGCAGCCGTCAAAGCCGTCGACAACGACGACCTGAAGGGCGCCGGGGCCGAGATCGTGCTCGCCAACAGCTACCACCTGATGTTGCGCCCCGGGGCCGACCTGATCGCCGATATGGGCGGCCTGCACGGTTTGATGGGCTGGGACGGCCCCATCCTCACCGACTCGGGCGGCTTCCAGATCTTCTCGTTGGGCCCGGAGATCTCCGAGGACGGCGCCGTCTTCAAGTCGGCATACGACGGCGACCGCGTCCGCCTGACGCCGGAAGGCGCCGTCTCCATCCAGGAGCGTATGGGCCCGGACATCGCGATGACGCTCGATGTCTGCGTCGGGCTGCCCGCCCCGAGGGAGCAGGTCGAAGCCCAGATGCGCCGCACGTTGAGGTGGGCGGAGCGTTGCCTGGCTGCTCACACCCGCGACGATCAAGGGCTGTTCGGGATCGTCCAGGGCGGGGTCGACGCCGAGCTGCGGGCTGAGAGCGCCCGGGAGACGGCCCGACTCGGCTTCGCAGGCTTCGGCATCGGAGGCCTCTCGGTGGGCGAGCCGCCGGAGGACAGGGCCGAAGCGCTCGACGCGGCGCTCGCCGAGTTGCCGGAGGGCAAACCCAGGTACGTCATGGGCCTCGGGGACACCGCTGGGATCATCGACGCCGTCGGGCGGGGCGCCGACATGTTCGACTGCGTCCTGCCCACCCGGCTGGCCCGGCACGGCAAGGCCCTCACGCCCCGGGGCGACTTCAACTTGAATCAGGCCCGCTTCGAACGGGACGACACCCCCATCGACGCCGGTTGCCCCTGTCACACATGCGCCCGCTTCTCGAAGGCCTACCTGCGTCACCTGGTCCGGATGAGAGAGCCCGGCTCGCAGCGGCTGCTCACCATCCACAACCTGCGGTACACGCTGGACCTGACTCGGGCGGCGGGAGAGGCGGTGGCGGCCGGCCGCTTCGCCGATTTCAAGGAATCGAGGCTGCGGGCGCGGGATGAATGGCCTTTGACCGGGCGGAGCGCCTAACCTCGCCCGGCATGCCCCCCAACTCCACGGAGGAACCGTGAGCCTTGTTGTGTTCGCCCAGGAAGCCGCAGGAGGCGGCGCCTGGTCATCAATCATCTTCCTGGCGCTGATGGTCGGCGTCTTCTACTTTTTGATCATCAGGCCGCAGCGGAACAGGGCCAAGGCCCAGAAAGCGCTGGCCGAGTCCTTGACCCTGGGTCAGGACGTCAGGACCATCGGGGGCCTCCACGGCCGCGTGGTCTCAATGGACGAGGACGCCGTCGTGTTGGCCGTCGAGGAGGGCCGCATCCGCGTCTCGCGTCGGGCCATCGCCGGCCGCGTGGGAGAAGAAGCCTGAAGTGTCCCGGCGCGCAGTCGGGCTCGCCGCCGTCCTCGCCGTCGCTTGGGGAGGGCTCGCCGGAGCGATGGCGCTCGGCCTGACGCCGCGTCTCGGGCTCGACCTGCAAGGAGGCACCGCTGTGGTCCTCACGGCGCCGGAGGGCACGGCCCCGGAGGTGCTGGAGATCTCGGTCGAGATCATGACCCAGCGAATCGAAGGTCTCGGGCAGGTCCAAGAGCCGGACATCGCCATCTCGGGCGACGACACGGTCGTTGTGCAACTCCCCGGGGTGGAAGACGAGCAGCGGGCGATCGAGGCCGTCGGCCAGACCGGGCAGCTCTCCTTCCGCCCGGTGCTCGGGTCGACGCCGGGCAACGTCGGGCCGCTCGCTCCCGACGCCGAGACCGACACCGAGACCGGCTCCGAGTTTGTTGTGACGATCCCTGAGGGTGAGCACACCGAGTTTGTCGTGACGATCCCTGAGGATGAGACCGCGCCCGAGGACGAGGCGGCCCCTGAGGATGAGACCGCCCCCGAGGACGACGAGACCGTCCCGGAGGATGGGACGACCGTCCCCGACGTTGACGAGACGGCGCCTGAGGACGACACCGTGCCCTACACAGATGACACGGTCTCCGAGGCTGAGGAGACCGTCCCCGAGGAGACCGTCCCCGAGGAGACCGTCCCCGAGGAGACCGTTCCCGACGCTGACGAGGCGGCGCCGGAGGATGAGGCCGCGCCGGAGGATGAGGCCGCGCCGGAGGATGAGGCCGCGCCCATCGACCCCAACATCGACCCAGTGACCGGGTTGAGCATCGAAGACGACATCGACGCCGAGTCCTACCTCCTCTACGACGACGGGTTCGCCCCAGTGGTGCTCCTGGTGGGTCCCGCCGCACTCGAAGGCGCCGGCGTGGCCAACGCCGCCCCGGTCTTCGACCAAGGCTCGGGCTCGTGGGGCGTCAACCTCGACCTCACCTCCGAGGGTGGCGAGGCGTTCGCCCGAGTCACCGCCGAGGCGGCCGCCCACCCCGGCGGCGACCCGCGGCGCCAGATAGCGATCGTGTTAGACGGAGAGGTGGTCTCGGCCCCCGCCGTCAGCTTCGACGTCTCGCCCGACGTCGGGATAACCGGAGGGTCCGCCTTGATCACCGTCGGCGGAGGCGGCGAGGCTCAAGCCGAGGCTCAGGATCTGGCGTTGATCCTCCGCTACGGGTCGCTCCCGGTCGAGTTCGAGGTCTCTTCGGTCCAGAAGGTCTCAGGCACGCTGGGGGCCGACTCCCTCGAAGCCGGCGTCACGGCCGGGCTGCTGGGGCTCATCCTGGTCGCCGTGGCGTTGCTGGCGATCTACCGCTCCCTCGGGTTGGTCGCCGTCGTCGGGCTGACGGTCTTCGGGTCGCTGCTGATCGCGGTCTTCGGCCTTCTCGGCGCCTGGCAGGGGTTGACGCTGACACTCGCCGGGGTCACCGGGATCATCGTCTCGGTGGGGATCACAACCGACAGTTACATCGTCTACTTCGAGCGGCTCAAGGAGAAGCTCCGCGAGGGCCTCTCCGTCGAGAAGGCGGCTGAGGAGGGGTTCCGCCTCGCCTACCGCACCATCTGGGCAGCGGACACGGTCTCCCTGCTGGCGGCGATCCTCCTCTGGATGCTGGCTGTGGGTGCCGTGAAGGGGTTCGCAATCGCCCTGCTCACGGCGACCATCCTCGACTTGTTGATCGCCCCCCTCTACACGAAGAGGGCGACGCTGATCCTGGCCCGCACCAGGCTCGGCTCGGGCGGGCCGATGAGCATTGAGGGGGTGGGGCGGTGAGCGCGTGGAGACGGCTGACCAGGGGCGAGACGAAGATCGACTTCGTCGGTCACCGGCGGCGGTGGTTCATCCTCTCCTCGATCCTGATAGCGGTATCGCTGGCGAGCTTCGGGCTGAGGGGGCTCAGCCTCGGCATCGAGTTCGAGGGCGGGCTGGGGATACAGTCGCCCAACCCGGCGGGCGCCGACGTCGGCGAGACGCGGGACGCGCTCGAGTCGGCGGGAGTCCGCGACGCCACGATCCAGCTCCTCGACGACGGGGAGGCGGTCCGGATCACCACTCAAGAGTTGAGCGACGAGGCGCTGGGCGCCGCTGTCGACGCGGTGGCCGACGTGCTGGGCGCCGACCGCTCCGACATGTCGGTCGAAGCCGTGGGGCCGTCGTTCGGCGCCCTGGTGGCGCGAAGGGCCCTCATCGCTCTGTTGGTGTTCCTCGGCGCCGTCGTCGTGTTCATCTCGTGGCGCCTTGAGTTGAAGATGGCCCTCACCGGCTTGGCGGCTCTGTTCCACGACCTGCTGATAACACTCGGCGTCTACTCGCTCACCGGGTTCCCCGTCACGCCGGCGACGGTGGTCGCCGTCTTGGTGATCTTGGGGTACTCGCTCTACGACACGGTGGTCGTGTTCGACAAGGTCGAGGAGATCATCGAGTTGGAGGCGAGGCGGAAGCGGCCCCTCAAGACGATCTCGGAGATCGTGAACGAGGCCATGAACTCCGTGCTGGCCCGCTCGTTGGCCACCTCCCTGACCTCGTTGGCGCCCGTGGGCAGCATCTTGTTCGTGGGATCGCTCGTCTTGGGGGCGCCCACCCTGCGCGACTTCGCTCTGGCGCTGTTCGTCGGGATCGCCGCAGGCGCCTACTCGTCGATCTATGTGGCGGCCCCGCTCCTGGCCGTGTGGAAGCAGAGGGAGGAGAGCGGGGCGGGCGCCGCCGGGAAGCCGGCCCGGCCTTAGACTTCTCCTTGTGGAACACCTGACCTCCCTCATTCGAGACATCCCCGACTTCCCCGAGCCGGGAGTCGTCTTCAAGGACATCACCCCCGTCCTCGCCGAGGGCGATGCCTTCGGCGACTTGGTTGACGCATTGGCCCGGCCCTTCGCCGAGGCTCGGGTCGCCAAGGTCGCCGGGATCGAGGCGCGGGGCTTCACCTTGGCGACGCCGGTCGCGGAGCGGCTGGGCGCAGGCTTCATCCCGATACGCAAGCCCGGGAAGCTGCCCTGGGAGACCGTGAAGGAGGAATACTCGCTCGAGTACGGGGTCGACGCCCTGGAGGTCCACACCGACGCCGCACATGAGGGGGAGAGGGTCCTCGTGGTCGACGACGTGATCGCCACCGGGGGCACGGCGGCGGCGGCGATCAAGCTCCTGCGGCGCCTCGGCGCCGAGGTGGTCGGGTTCTCAGCGTTCATCGAGCTGGCGTTTCTCAGCGGCCGTCGGCTGCTGAACGGGGTGCCGCGGCATGTCCTCGTCACCTACGACTGAGCGGGCGGCGCCGGCGAGGCTGGTCGACGTCCTCGACGCTTTCCGGGCCCATCACCCCGACGGCGACGCCGAGCTGCTGCGCCGCGCCTACGAGACGGCGGACGAGGCCCACGCCGGGCAGAGGCGGAAGACCGGCGAGCCGTACATCACCCATCCGGTGACGGTGGCGCTCATGCTGGCCGGCTACGGCCTCGACGAGCCGACGGTGGCGGCGGCGTTCCTGCACGACACCGTCGAGGACACCGACATCACGTTGGACCGGCTCCGCTCCGAGTTCGGCGAGGAGATCGCCGGCCTGATCGACGGCGTCACCAAACTCGACCGGGTCAGGTACTCGAACCGGGAGCAGGCTCAGGCGGCGTCCATCCGCAAGATGGTGGTGGCGATGGCCAAGGACGTCAGGGTCCTCATCATCAAGCTGTTCGACCGGCTCCACAACCTGCGCACGGTCTACGCCCTCCGGGAGGCGAAGCAGGTCAGAGTGGCCCGGGAGACCTTGGACGTGTACGCGCCCCTGGCCCATCGCCTCGGCGTGCAGGAGATCAAACACGAGTTCGAGGACCGCTGCTTCGCCATCCTCTACCCGGGGCCCAACGCCGAGATCCAGGCCAGGCTGAGGCACGCGGCGCCCGAGCGCGAGGCCTTCATCAAGAAGATGGTCGTCGAGGTGACCGGCATGCTCGAAGACGCGGGGATCAGGGCGGAGGTCACCGGGCGGCCCAAGCACCAGTACTCGATCTACAGGAAGATGGTCGAGCAGGACCGCCCCTTCGAGGACATCCACGACCTGATCGGGATCCGCATCGTGACCAAGACGACGCGAGACAGCTACGCCGCGCTGGGGCTGGTCCACAGCCACTGGGCCCCGGTGACGGGGCGTTTCAAGGACTACATCGCCATGCCGAAGATCAACCTCTACCAGTCTCTCCACACCACGGTGATAGGGCGCGACGGGAAGCCGCTCGAGATCCAGATCCGGACCGAGGAGATGCATCAACGCGCCGAGGCCGGCGTCGCCGCCCACTGGCGGTACAAGGAGGGGCGGGTCGGCGAGGCGCCGGCGGTGGAGGTGCTGGAGGAGGACCCGGAGGAGTTCCTGGCCAACCTGAAGCTGGACCTCTATCAGGACGAGGTGTTCGTCCTCACGCCGGGAGGGGACGTCAAGGAGATGCCGAAGCGGTCGACCACCGTCGACTTCGCCTACGCGGTCCACACCGAGGTCGGCCACCGTTGTGTGGGCGCCAAGGTGAACGGCCGTCTTGTCCCGCTGTCGACGCGGTTGGAGTCGGGGGACATCGTGGAGATCCTCGCCTCAAAGGCGGAAGGGGCGGGCCCGAGCCGCGACTGGCTCAAGTTCGTCCGCACCGGCAAGTCGAAGTCGAAGATCAAGCAGTGGTTCCAGAGGGAGCGCCGCGATCAGGCCGTGGCCGACGGGCGCGAGATGCTCGGAACGCTATTCAGGAAGGAGGCGCCCGAGTTAGCCGCCTCGGCTCGGGAAGACCACCTGGGCGCCATCGCGCATGAGCTGGGTCAGAGCGACGTTGAGAGCCTGGCGGGCGCGTTGGGCGAGGGCCATGTGTCAATCGACTCGGTGGCGGCTCGCCTCACCCGGAGGCTGGCGCCGGGCGACGGCGACGAGTTGTTCCGGCCTGTGCACGGGCGACGGCCCACGGCGCCCGTCGGTGTGGTGGTCGAGGGCCAGGACGACATGCTCGTCAGCTTGGCGCGTTGCTGCTCCCCGGTACCGGGCGACCCCATTGTCGGGTATGTGACGGTCGGCAGGGGCGTGTCGGTCCACCGCGCCGACTGCACGAACGTCGCTTCCCTCGCCGATCGCCGGGAGCGGGCCGTCGAGGTGTCCTGGCCGGGCGGCGACCCGGGAGCCTTCGTCGTCTGGATCCGGGTGGAGGCCCTCGACCGCACCCGGCTTCTCAGAGACGTCACGTCGGTGGTGTCGGACACGGGAGGCAACATCACCGCTTCGTCCACCGCGGTCGGCGAGGGGCGGGTGGCGGTGCTGAAGTACGAGGTCAAGTTGTCCGACCCCTCCCAACTCGCCCGGCTCCTCACCGACGTCAGGGGCGTCGACGGGGTCTTCGCCGCGTTCCGCCTCGCCGACGACCCGGCGGCGGGGTAGGGGAGGGACAGTGCTCATCAAGCAGATCCCGGCCTGGCTCGTGGAGACCAACGCGTGGGTCGTCGCCGACGAGCCGGGGGGCGAGGCCATCGTGATCGACGCCCCGCCCGAGACCGACGCCATCGGCGCCCACCTCGCCGAGCTCGACGTCTCCCTGGTCGGTGTGGTCCTCACCCACGGGCACGTCGACCACACGGGGGGCGCGGGCCGGTTGGCCGGGCTCACCGGAGCGGCGACCTATGTGCACGAGGACGACGACTTCCTGACGCTGCACCCGACGGAGCAGCTTCGTTGGCTTCTCGGGACGGTCCCGCCCGGGGACTTCTCGGTTCCGAAGAAGCTGGAGCGACTCGCCCACGGCCAGGTGCTGAAGCTGGCCGGGGTCTCGCTCGAGGTGCGGTGGACGCCGGGTCACACCCCCGGCCACTGCTGCCTCTACTGGGCGGAGGAGGGGATCTTGTTCTCCGGCGACCAGCTCTTCGCAGGGTCGGTGGGGCGGACCGATTGGGACTACGGGAGCTGGGACGACCTGTGCGAGTCGATGCGGGACCAGGTGATGACCCTCGACGACGATGTGCGGGTTCTCCCCGGCCACGGCCCGGAGACGACAATCGGCCGGGAGAGGCGCACCAACCCCTACCGCGCCGAGTGGGCCAAGCCCGGCGGGCAGCGTCCCCCCTTATGAGCTTCCGACCCCCGAAGGGGACCGACGATGTCCTCGCGCCCGAGTCGCAGGCGTGGCGGCGGGCCCTGCGCCTCTGGGACGAGCTGACGACGCGCTACGGCTACCCGCCCGTCATGACACCCGTCGTCGAGGCGACGGAGCTGTTCGAGCGCGGCACCGGGGACAGCACGGAGATCGTCACGAAAGAGATGTACACATTCGCCGACAGGGCGGGACGGTCGCTGACGTTGCGGCCCGAGGTCACCCCCGGCGTGGTCCGGGCCTATCTGCAGGCGGGCATGCAGGGCGCCTGGAAAGGCGCCTACTCGGGTCCCTGCTTCCGCTACGAGCAGCCTCAGGCGGGCCGCCGCCGTCAGTTCTGGCAGGTCGGCGTCGAGTACCTGGGCGTGGAGGGGCCGACGGCCGACGCCGAGGTGATCGAGCTCGGATACCGCTACCTCGAGGCGGTCGGGGTCCCCGACCTGGAGCTGCGCGTCAACAGCCTCGGCGACCCCGAGTGCCGCCCCGCCTACGTCGAGGAGCTTCGCTCCCACCTGAGGTCGATCGCCGCCGACCTGAGCGCCGACTCGGCCAAGCTCATCGACGTCAACCCGCTGCGCGCGCTCGACTCGAAGACGGACAAGCCCCTGCTGGGGGACGCCCCCAAACCAGCCGACCGTCTGTGCGCCGCCTGCCGGCGCCATCACGAGTCCGTGAGGCGGGCCCTCGACGGCCTGCGCGTCCCCTACACCCAGGACGACTCGCTGGTCCGCGGCCTCGACTACTACACGAGGACCGCGTTCGAGTACGTCGGGCGCGGCCTCGACGCGGCCCAGAACGCCGTCGGCGGGGGCGGCCGCTACGACGGCCTCGCCGAGGCGTTGGGGGGACGGGCGGTCCCCGGGCTCGGCTTCGCATTGGGGGTGGAGCGGATGTTGTTGTCGCTGGCCGAGCCCGTCGATCCAAGCTTGGGCGCGTATCTCGTGTCGGAGACCGGCCCGGAGGACGCCATCGCGGCGGTGTCCCTGCTCAGGCGCGAAGGCGCCTCCGTCGACTTCGACACCGAGGGCCGGTCGGTCAAGGCGCAGTTCCGCGCCGCCCGCCGGCTCGGCGCGCCCGTGATCCTGGTCTGGAGAGGCGAAGGGCGGTTGGTGGACGCACAGACTGAGGGCGAGCGACGGGAGATGCCGCTCGGGGAGGCGCCGGCTTGGCTCAAGGCGCGATGAGGACCCGCGGAGCGGGCACGGTCGCCGAGCCCGACGTCGGCGGCGAGGTGGTCGTCGCCGGGTGGGTGCAGAGGCGAAGGGACCACGGCGGCGTCGCCTTCTTCGACGTCCGCGACGCCTCGGGGCTGGTCCAGGTGGTGGCCGACCCGGCCGAGCTCCCTCAGGTCGGCGACATCAAGATGGAGTATGTGGTCCGCGTCGCGGGCGAGGTGAGGCTGCGGCCCGAGGGCGCGGAGAATCCCGACCTGGCCACCGGCGCCGTCGAGATCGGGGCCAAGGAGGTTGATGTGCTCGCCCCGTCGAAGGCCCTGCCCTTCATGATCGACGACAGGTCGGAGGTCGACGAGCGGGTCCGTCTCCAGCACCGCTACCTCGACCTGCGCCGCCCCCGGATGGCGGCGAACCTGCGGGCCAGGTCGCGTGCGGCGTCGGCGGTCAGGCGAACCCTCGACGAGGCGGGTTTCCTCGAGTTGGAGACTCCGACGCTGGTCGCCTCGACGCCGGAAGGCGCCCGCGACATGCTCGTCCCGTCGCGTCTTCGCCAAGGCGAGCTTTACGCTCTCCCGCAGTCGCCGCAGCTCTTCAAGCAGATCCTGATGATCTCCGGCGTCGAGCGTTACTACCAGCTCGCCCGCTGCTACCGGGACGAGGACCTCCGCGCCGACCGGCAGCTCGAGTTCACGCAACTCGACCTGGAGGGCTCGTTCTGGGAGAGAGACGACGTCTTGGAGGCGATCGAGTCGGTGATGGCGGCGGTGGTGAGAGAGCTGAAGGGCGAGGATCTCCCCCTCCCGTTCCCCAGGCTCACCTGGCGGGAGGCAATGGACCGGTACGGGACGGACAAACCCGACATCCGCTTCGGCATGGAGATCGAGGACCTCTCCCACCTCTTCGCCGAAACCGGCTTCGCCGTCTTCAAGGATGTGTTGGCCTCGGGCGGGACCGTCAGGGGATTCAACGCAGGCGCCCTGGAGTGGTCTCGCAAGCGCGCCGACGAACTGACCGACCGCGCCAGGGAGCTTGGAGCGAAGGGCCTGGTCTGGATGGTCGTCGAGGAGGGCGGCGCCGTCCGCTCGCCCGCGGCGAAGTTCGTAGATCAGGGCGAGTTGGAGGGGACGCGAGCCGCTCTGGGCGGCTCGCCGGGCGACGTCCTCCTGCTCGCCGCCGACTGTTGGAGGGTCGCCGTCGAGGCCCTCGGCGGCCTCCGCGACGACCTGGGCCGGCCCGACGGCCACGACGAGCTGGCGTTCACCTGGGTCGTCGACTTCCCGCTCTTCGAGGAGGCCGAGGACGGGTCGCTCACGTTCTCGCATCATCCGTTCACCTCTCCGGCGTCGATCGAGGCGATGCGGGACGACCCGGCCAACGCCCTCTCCAAGGCCTACGACGTCGTCTTGAACGGGGTGGAGCTGGGCAGCGGGTCGATCAGGATCCACGACCCCGAGGCGCAGCGCCAGGTGTTCGAGATACTCGGCGTGGACAGGGAGACGGCGGAGCGGAGGTTCGGTTGGTTCCTCAACGCCCTCGACTACGGGGCTCCCCCCCACGGCGGTTTCGCCTTCGGCCTCGACAGGTTGGTGATGGTCCTCCAAGGCGAGAGCTCGATCAGGGAGGTCATCCCGTTCCCGAAGACCCAGACCGGCCTCGACCCGATGACCGGCGCCCCCACCTGGGTCGACGACCCCCAGCTCGCCGAGCTGGGGCTGGGGTTGACCGCCGAGGCCAGGCTGAGGCGGGAGGCGGGAGGCGGCGCCGCCTCGGAGGAGAGCCGGGCTGGGCCGAGCAAATCGGGGCCGGGCCCGTCCAGGCCGGGTCAGTCGGGGCCGGGTCAGTCGGGGCCGGGTCAATCCAGGTAGGGGCGAGCGGTTAACCTCGCCGCGATCGACTTACGGGGCCCCAGGTGGACAGCAACCGGATACGCCGAGCATTCATCGACTTCTTCGCCGAGCGCGACCATGAGGTCAGGCCGTCGGCGTCGTTGATCCCCGTCGACCCGACCCTGTTGATGACCAACGCGGGCATGGTGCCCTTCAAGCCCTACTTCCTCGGGGAGGAAGAGGCGCCGTGGGACCGGGCGGTCTCCGTGCAGAAGTGCGTGCGCACGATCGACATCGACATCATCGGGACCACCCGGCGGCACCTCTCGTTCTTCGAGATGCTCGGCAACTTCAGCTTCGGCGACTACTTCAAGGAGAAGGCCATCCCCTGGGCCTACGAGTTCTGCACCGAGTCGCTGGGCCTCGACCCCGAGCTGCTCTGGTACACCGTGCACGAGACCGACGACGAGGCGGCCGACATCTGGGTCGACGCCGTCGGGGCGCCGCCCGACCGGGTGCAGCGAGGCGGCAAAGACAACTTCTGGCAGATGGGCGTGCCCGGGCCTTGCGGCCCGAGCTCGGAGGTCTTCTGGGACAGGGGCGCAGCCTACGGCGAGGAGGGCGGGCCAATCGGCGGCGACGAGAGCCGGTATGTGGAGATCTGGAACCTGGTCTTCATGCAGAACATCCAAGACGAGCCCTACAACGTCGTCGGCGACCTGCCCGCCAAGAGCATCGACACGGGCATGGGCCTCGACCGCATGGCCTCGGTGATGCAGGACGTGCCCTCCGTCTTCGACATCGACACCACCCGTCATGTGCTGGGGACCGCCGAGCGGTACACGGGGCTCGACTACGGGGCGAGCGAGCAATCCGACGTCTCGCTCCGGATCCTGGCCGACCACGGGCGGGCTGTGACCTTCCTCATCGGCGACGGCGTGGTCCCGTCCAACGACGGCAGGGGTTACGTCCTGCGCCGCGTGCTGCGCCGCGCGGTCAGGCACGCGTGGCGCCACGGCGGCGAGCGGCTGGTGACCCCCCTCCTCGTCGACTCCGTCATCGAGGTGATGGGTGAGGCCTACCCCGAGCTTCAGGGCAAACGAGACTTCATCGTCGACGTCGTCACCCGCGAGGAGGAGCGGTTCAGGAGGACCCTCGAATCGGGTCACCAATTGCTCGACACCGAGTTGGAGGACGGCGACGACACCTTGAGCGGCCCGACGGCTTTCAGGCTGCACGACACCTTCGGGTTCCCCATCGACCTCACCAAGGAGATCGCGGCGGAGCGAGGCGCCCGCGTCGACTTGGAGGGGTTCGACGTCGAGATGAGCGCCCAGCGCGAGCGGGCCCGGGCCGCGTGGAAAGGCGGCGCCGGGGCCGACGAGGCTCACCGGGCGGTCCTCGACGCCCACGGCCTCAGTGACTTCGTCGGCTACGACTTCGAGGTCTCCGACGGCGTGCTCCTCTCGATGGCCGCCGGCGGCGAGGTCGTCGAGCGGGCCGACGAAGGCGCCGAGGTGGAGCTGTTCCTCGACAAGACCCCTTTCTACGCCGAGGCCGGCGGCCAGGTCGGGGACCAGGGCCGAGTCGAGACCGAGACGGGGGCCGCCCAGATCCTCGACACGCAACACGCGGTCCAGGGCCTGCACGCTCACACGGCGCGGGTAGTGGCGGGTTGGTTGGCGGTGGGCCAACCGGCCCGGTCGACGGTAGACAGCCCGCGTCGGGAGGCGATCCGCAAGAGCCACACCGGCACACATGTGCTCCACTGGGCGTTGCGCGACGTGCTCGGCGAGCATGCGGGCCAGGCCGGGTCGCTGGTCGCGCCCGGGCGACTCAGGTTCGACTTCTCCCACTTCCGATTGCCCGCGCCCGAGGAGCTGGCCGAGATCGAGGCGGAGGTCAACTCGAGGTTGATCGCCAACAGCGGCGTCACGACCACGGTGACCTCGAAACGGGAGGCCGACAAGATGGGCGCCATCGCCTTCTTCGGCGACAAATACGGCGAGACGGTTCGCGTGGTGCGGGTCGGCGACTTCTCAACCGAGCTCTGCGGCGGCACCCACACGGCCACAGCCGGTCAGGTCGGGCCGTTGATCGTGACGTCGGTGTCGTCGATCGGGTCGAACCTGCGCCGGGTCGAGGCGTTGACCGGGATGACCGCCTACCGCCGCTTGGCGTCGATGCGCGATGCCCTGGCGCGAACGGGCGAGGGGCTCAAGGTCGCGCCGGGCGACGTGCCGGCCCGGGTGGAGCGGCTCACAGAGCGCGTCGCAGGGCTGGAGAAGGAGTTGGGCGACATCCGCCGCGCCGAGCGCGGGTCGGCCGCCGGGGAGTTGGCGGCGGGCGCGGAGACCGTCGGCGGGGTCAAGCTGGTGGTCGCCGACGCGGGCGATGTCGCAGGGGCGGGGTTGCGGGAGATGGCGCTGGGGATCAGGGACAGGGTCGGCGGGTCTTGCGTTGTCATCGTCGGCTCATGCGCCGGCGGGAAGGGAGCGCTCGTCGGCTTGCTCTCAAAGGACCTGGTCGACAAGGGTCTCTCGGCCGCCGAGCTGATCACCGGAGCCGCCAGGGCCCTGGGCGGCGGGGGGTCGAGCGATCCCGAGCTGTCGCAGGCCGGAGGCCCGAGAGGGGACCGCCTCGACGAAGCCCTCGATTCCGCCAGGGACGAGGCGGAGCGGGCGCTGGCCGAGTTGTGACCCGTTACCTGGGAGTCGACTTCGGCTTGAGGAGGGTCGGCTTGGCCGTCTCCGACGAGCTGGGCCTGACGGCTCGCCCGTTGGAGGTCGTCGCGAGGCGCACGGCTGTGAGGCGGATCGCCGAACTGGTCGCCGAGCACCGGGTCGACAAGCTGGTGGTCGGGGTGCCGACAAGGCTCTCGGGCGGTGAGGGCGAGTCGGCCGCCGGGGCGCGCGCCTTCGCCCGCGAATTGGAGCGGGGCCTGAGGCTGGAGGTCTCCCTTGTCGACGAGCGGTTCACCTCGAAGATGGCCGAGGCCGCCCTCGTCGAGTCGGGGATGAGAAGACGCGATCGACGCGGGACGGTGGACAAGGTGGCGGCGGCCATCATCCTGCAAGGTCACCTCGACTCCCTGGCGGCCTCGAGCGGCCGCGACGGAGACCACGCCGCCGAGGAGACACATGACAGTTGAGCCGGCGCCGGAGCGGCCGCCGTGGAAGAGGGTCGTCAAGGCCCTCGCCGTCATCGCCGCGGTAGCCCTAGCCGGGGTCGTCGTCGTGGGCGGGGCCCGATATCTGGGGCGGAAGGTCGGGACGGCGGTCGGCCCCAACGAGCCCGGCGCCGAGCGGGTCGTCGTCGAGCCCGGCCAACCCGTCACCATCAAGGTCAAACCCGGCGCGTCAGGTCAGGACATAGGCGCGATGTTGACCGCGCAGGGCGTGGTCCAGTCCGCTGTCGAGTTCGAGGCAGCGGTGCGCGACGTCGAGGCGGCTGAGCGGCTCCAGGCGGGCTCGTACGACTTCGTCACCCTGATGGACCCCCGCGAGGTGGTGGCGATGCTCGTCGCCGGGCCTGAGCCCGCCGTCTACCGGCTGACGGTCATCGAAGGCCTCCGGGTCGAGGAGATCCTCGTGTCGCTGGCTGAGAGCACGCCGCACGGTTACTCCGACTTCGAGGAGGCCCTCCTCGGCGGGGACGTGTCGACGTCTCTGCGGAGGATTCCCGAGACCCCCGATCTCGCCGACTGGGAAGGGCTCTTGTTCCCGGACACCTACGAGTTCTCCGAGTCGGCCCGCCCGGCGCCCATCCTGCAGCGGATGGCCTCGACGATGGAGCAACGCGTCAACAGCGTCGATTGGTCGGCGTGGGAGGGGCTGGGGCGCACCGAGTATGAGGGTCTCGTGCTCGCCTCACTCATCGAGGCCGAGGCCCGGGTCGAGGCGGAGCGGCCAATGATCTCCAGCGTCATCCACAACAGGCTGGCCGAGGGCATGAAGCTCGACATCGATGCGACGGTCCTGTACGCCCTCGGCGCCCGCGACCCGGATCGGTTCGACAAGACGATCGACTCTCCTTACAACACCTACGCAGCGGCGGGCCTGCCGCCGACCCCCATAGCCGCGCCGGGTCGGGCCTCGCTGGAGGCGGCGGCGCGCCCGGCCGACACACCTTTCTTCTACTACGTCCTGTCCGACCTCGAGGGCGGCCACGCCTTCGCCGAGACCCTTGAGGAACACAACATCAACGTCGCCAAGGCGAGGGAAGACGGCGTCCTCCCGTAACAGCAGTTGATCCGTGCCACACTTGTGCGATGGCGACACCTTTGCGCCTGGCAGTGCTCGGTGACCCGGTCGCACACTCCCGGTCGCCCGCCATCCATGCCGTCGCTCTCAGGCTGGCGGGGCTGGAGGGCGGCTACGAGGCGATCAGGGCCGACGAGGCCGTGTTGGGGGAGGCCGTGGAGGGGTTGGAGCGGGGCCAATTCTCCGGGCTGAACGTGACGATGCCCCTGAAGGAGGCCGCCCGGGGGCTCGCCGAGCGGGCGACGAGCGACGCCGGACGCGCCGGCTCGGTCAACACCCTCCGATACGCCGACGGGCGAGTGGAGGGCCACTCCAGCGACGTGACCGCCTTTCGAGAGATCTTCGGGGGTGGTCGCTTCGGCGCCGAAGATGAGGTGCTGATCCTGGGCGCAGGCGGGTCTGCCCGCGCCGCGCTGGCGGGCGCCGGGGAGCGGCGCGTCCATGTGTCGTCGAGATCGGAAGGGAAGGCCGCCCGGCTCGCCGCTGCCCACGGCGCGGCGACGGTCGGGTGGGGGGCGGCCGTCGCCGGGGCCGTCGTGGTCAACGCCACGCCGTTGGGCATGAGCGGCGAGGAGCTGCCCGAGGGCGTCTTGGGCGCCTCCTCCGGGCTCATCGACCTGCCATACGGCGACGAGCCGACCTGGGCCGTGTCGGCCGCCGCGGGGCGGGGCCTGCCGACAGTGGACGGCTTTGAGTTTCTGGCCAGGCAGGCGGCGGAGTCCTTCCGGTGGTGGACGGGGGTATCCGTGAGCTTGAGACCCCTGATCGAGGCCGCAAGAGACGGCGGCGGAAACCGCTAAAGGGCCATGCGGTTGGCTCCGAAGTGGTTGTGTAGGGCTTTTCGCAAGGAGTTGAAGATGTCTCTGACCGGTGACCTGGGTTTCGTCTCGCTGCCCGAGGTCCTGCGACTGCTCATTCGCTCCGGCAGGCGGGGCGCCGTGAGCGTCGCGGGCAATGAGCTGAGCGGCCGGATCTTCATCGCTGACGGCGGGATCGCCTTGTCGACGACTTCGGACGACTCCGAGATGGCTGAGCGTCTTGTGAAGGCGGGCCTGGTTGACGACGGCTTCTTGGGGCGCGTCGAGTCGGGAGAGGCCACGCTGGCGTCGATTGCCGAGAGGAGCGACGGCGCCCTCACTGAGCTGCTCCGCGAGGTGACGGTCGAGAGCCTGTATCAGCTCGGTCGAGACGGCGGCGCCTTTGACGTCCAGGAGGGTGAGACCACCCTGTACGGCCACCCGAGGCCTTTCGAGTTGGAGGGCATCCTTGAGGAGTCCGAGCGCAGGCTCGCCGACTGGGCCGAGGTGTCGAGGTCCGTCGGCGACCTCAACACGCCGATGCGGGTCAAAGGCGACCTCGGCGATCGCTCTGAGATCAGCATCGACCGCGACGCGTGGCGGGTCCTGAGCCGGATCGGCGCCGGGTCAACCGTCTCGGCTGTCGCCGACGAGCTGGGCATGACCGCCTATTGGGCGGCGCGGGTCGCCGCCCGCCTCGTGGCGGACGGCCTGATCGGTCTTGAAGACGGCCAAGGCGAGGTCGGGGCCCGGGACGAGCATGGGGCCCGGGATGGGTATGAGGCCCGCGACGAGTATCAAGCCCGGAGCGGGTACGAAACTCGGGACCAGATGGAGACTCGGGACGGGCTTCTGGCCCAAGACGGGTTTGTTGCTCAAGACGACCTCGAGGGTCGGGATGAGGCCGAGGGCCCGATCGGTCTTGATGAGGGTCGTGACGAGGTTGAGGCCGAGAGCGAGATCGAGGCGCCGTCTTGGGCGGCCGGCGGTCACGAGGACGACGACGAGGAGATCGACTACTCGGGCTCGTGGTGGCGGGAGTCGACCGACGACGAGTCGACTGAGACGGTCGAAGAGGGCGTCGAGGCGCACGAGCCCACCGAAGAACAGCCGATCACCGAGGTGCAGCCGACTGCCGCGTCCGACGAAGAGCCTCCGGACGGGGCCGGCGAAGAGCGGTCGCAATCGCGACACGAGACCCTGGAAGCCGACGACGAAGACGGGGATGATGACACTGATGCGTTCCTCGCGAAGGTCTTCTCAGAGCTGGAGGCGCCCTAGGGCCCGTCGGGCAAGGGTCTCGGGCGCCCGGCGCCGATCCTCCCGCTGAGGCCGCCCGACGATGACATACGCAGTCGTGGGAGCTCTCGGCGCCGTATTGGGTCTGGCGGCGCACGATTTGGCGATCGGGGCCCTCTCCGACGACCTACCGCTGCGCCCGCTGACGGGGGTTTGCCCCGGATGCGGGCATGAGCGCGGGTGGCGGCGGGTCAGGTGCCCCGAGTGCGGCCGGGCGATCCAGAGAGAGCCTGTTGTGGTCGTCTTGTCGGCCTTGGTCGCCGTCGGGTTCGCCAACACCGTCGGCGCGACTTGGCTCCTCGTCCCCTACCTGGGCTTCCTCGGCCTGTCGGCGGCCCTTCTTGTCACCGACTTGGAGGCGTACCGCATCGCCGACCGGCTGAACATCAGGGGCACGCTCGCGGCGGCCGCCCTGCTCGCCGCGTCGGCCTTCGCCGCGTCCGACCTGGCGGGGTTGCTGCGGGGCCTTGCAGGCGCCGCCGCCTACTTCGCGGGCGCTTTGATCCTCTGGTTGGCTGTCCGGGGCCGAGGCTTCGGCGCAGGGGATGTGAAACTCGCCGCGCAACTCGGGTTGTTCACGGCGTTTGTGTCGTGGAGCGCGCTGGCGTGGGCGGTCTTCGCCACGGCCATGATTGGGGGAGTGGTGGCCGTGGGGTTGGTGGCGACGGGCGCGGCCGGGATGAAGACCGAGTTGCCGTACGGCCCGCCGATGATCCTGGGCGCCTGGTTGGCGATCATCCTCGCCGGCCTAACCCCCCCTTAACCGGTTTCCTAATGCTCTGGATTCGGTATACCGTAGTTTGTGCATTGAGAATCGGGCCGGTGGGCGAGAGTCGGCCCCAACTGGCTAGCTAGTTCAGCGACGGGCCGCCGGGGCGGTGGGCGACCCACGATCAGTGTGACAAGAGCGGCGAATCTGTCCCAGCCTCCGGATACGTTGGCTGCCATGGTTGATTCACCCTCAAATCGGTGCGGAAAGCTGTCCCCCGACGACATGGTCGGCGACGAGGCGGAGGCCCGCGCGAATCTGTCATGGGGTCCCGATACGTTGGCTGCCATGGTTGATTCACTCTCAAATCCGTGCGGAGAGCTGTCCCCCGACGACATGGTCGGCGACGCGGCGGGGGCCCGCGCGAATCTGTCGTGGGGTCCCGATACGTTGGTGGGCATGGTCAATGCGAGGTCACATCCGGCGGGCGAGCAGTCCGTCGACGACATGACCGGTGACGCGGCGAAAGCCCGTTTCGAGCCGGGCGGCCGGCAGGTCCTCCCAGAGGGTTTGGATGAGATGGCTCCCGGCGCGGCGCTGGCCGCGGTCTTGGAGACGGTGGAGTTGGGCCGGTTGAACGGCTACGACCTGGTCACGGTCCTCCGCGCCGGGCAACGTCAAGTCTCCCACTACCAAGCCGTGGTCTACGAGGCGATGGCCGAGACCGCCCACGCCGTCTCCGCGGCCACAGCCGAGCGGAGTGCCCGTCCCAATGAGCACGCCGCCGACGAGATCGCCGCCGCTGTCGGCTACACCCGCCGCAAAGCGGAGAACGAGCTGAACATCGCCCTCAGGCTGCGAGACGACCTCCCCGAAGTCCGCACCGCCCTCAAGTCGGGGGACATCGACGGCCACAAGGCCTCCGTCATCTCCGACGCCACCACCGCACTGCAACCTGGTGCTGCTCGGGGGGTCGCCGTCAAGATCCTCGCCTCCGCTTCCGGGCTGACAGTCGGTCAGATCGGTGCCCGGCTGCGTCGCCTCTGCATCCTGGAAGACCCGGCCCACGCCCAAGCCCGATACGAGAGGAGCTTGGAGCGCCGTCGGGTCGTGGCTCGCCCCACCGCGGACGGCACCACCCACTTGCACATCCTCGACTGCGCCCCCCATCTGGCTCAAGCCGCTACGGACCGGGTCAACAGGATCGCCCGCAGCCTCAACACCAGGCACGAGGCCCGAAGCGTCGATCAGCTCCGCGCCGACGTCGCCTTAGATCTGCTCGCAGGCCGCCGCATCGACGCCGACACGGGAGAGGGGAGGGCAGGGTCGGTCAACCTCCACGTCGACCTCACCACCTTGGCCGGGCTCGACGACCACCCCGGAGACCTGGCCGGATACGGGCCGGTCGTCTCGGAGGTAGCCCGCCAAGTCGCCGGAGAACAGCAAGAAGAGCGAATGGAACGCGGTCGTCTCAGACCCAGAGACCGGCGAGCCTCTCCACATTGTGTCCGTGAGGAGAAGGCCCACGACAAGGCAGCAGAAGATGATCCGAGCTCTTCACCCTGTCTGTGCCTTCCCGGGGTGTCGTATGCCCGCGGTCGACTGCGACCTCGACCACCGCGTCGACCGCGCCCGAGGCGGCCCCACCACGGTGGAGAACCACGCTCCGCTCTGCCGTCATCATCACATGGCGAAGCATCGGGGCGGGTGGCGTTATGCGAGGACGGGCAGGGTCGCCGTGGAGTGGGTCAGCCCTCTCGGGCGCACCTACCGGACCGGAGGACTCCTCACCGGGGGGAGAGACCCGCCCTGATCCCGGAGAACAAGGGGGGAGGGGGACATGAACCACACGACCGACTACTAACCGCCCGACCAATACGGCCCGGCCAATACGGGCCGACCGTTCGGGCCCGATCACAGGCGCCGCGACGCGCAAGACGCGACCCGCGGTTTGACAACTGAATAACGAACAGCGGATGGCCCGCGTACCATCTCGGCCGATGTTGAGGTTCCTCACCGCAGGCGAGTCGCACGGACCCGGCCTTACGACAATCGTCGAAGGCCTCCCCAAGGGTCTGGCCGTCAGCCGCGAGGCTCTGGCCGCCGAGCTGGCGCGCCGCCGCGCGGGATACGGGAGGGGGAAGCGAATGTCGCTTGAGGCCGACGAAGTCGAGATCCTGGGCGGGGTGCGCCACGGCCGGACGCTCGGCTCTCCCGTCTCCGTGTTGATCCGCAACACCGAGTGGCCGAAGTGGAGTGAGATCATGTCGCCCGGGCCGGGCAAGCCGGGCAAGGAGGTCACCCGGCCCAGGCCCGGTCACGCCGACCTGGCGGGCATGATCAAATACGGGGCGGCGGACGCCCGGGACATCCTCGAGCGGGCGTCCGCCAGGGAGACGGCCGCCCGCACCGTCGCCGGGGTGTTGGCCAAGCAGCTTCTCGGTGAGGTCGGCGCTTCGGTCATGTCGCACGTCGTCGGGATCGGGCATGTTGTCCACGGGGGGCCCGCGCCGGGCGCGGACGAGGTCGACGCCGTCGAGAGCAGCGAGGTGCGGTGCGCCGACGCGGCGGCGTCCGCGGCGATGATGCGGGCCATCGACGCCGCCGCCGAGGCGCGAGACACGTTGGGCGGCGTCTTCGAGGTGTTGGCGTTCGGCGTCCCGATCGGCGTCGGCTCACACGTCCAGCACGACCGCAGATTGGACGCCGCTCTCGCGGCCGCCCTCATGTCCATTCCGGCCGTCAAAGGCGTCGAGATCGGAGACGGTTTCGAGACGGCGAGGCTTCGCGGCTCCGAGTCGCACGACGAGATCGTCAGGGTGAGCGGCGCCGTCGGCCGGGAGACCAACCGGGCCGGGGGGATCGAAGGCGGGATCAGCAACGGCGAGGTGATCCGGGTGCGCGCCGCAATGAAGCCGATCTCAACGTTGATGCAGCCCCTGCGAACGGTGGACATGGCGACTGGAGGCCCGGCGCAGGCGGTTCGCGAGCGCTCGGACGTGTGCGCCGTGCCCGCGGCCGCCGTCGTCGGCGAGCAGATGGCGGCGTTGATAATCGCCCGCGAGATCCAACGTAAGTTCGGCGGCGACACCGTCGCCGAACTGAAGAGGTCGGTCGAGGCCTATTCGGCCGACGTCGAAGAGCGGATCTCGGGGTGATCCTCTGGCTGATCGGGATGATGGGGTCGGGCAAGACCTCGGCGGGCAGACTCGCGGCCGAGCGCCTGAAGGTCGGGTTCTCGGACACCGACGCCTGGGTCGAGGAGCGGCTCATGTGCTCCATCTCCTTTCTTTGGGTAGCGCATGGCGAACTTGCGCTCCGCGAGACGGAGAAGGCGGCTGTGCGGAGCCTGGCCGAAGGCGAGGGCCTTGTCGCCACCGGAGGCGGCGTCGTTCTCGGCGGCGAGAACCGGCGGATCATGGCCGAGTCGGGCGCCGTCGTGTGGCTTGAGGCCTCCCTGAAGACTCTGGCGGCCAGGCTGGAGGGCATCACTGACCGCCCCGGGTTGATTTCCGGCGGACCCCCGGACGCCTTCTTGGAGAAGACCCTGGCGCAGCGGCGCGAGCTGTACGCCGAGGCGGCGGCCCATCGCGTGTCCACTGATGGGCGCAGCATTGAGCAGACGGCGGCGGAGATCGAGCAGATATGGCGCGGACTCTGACCGCGGCGGGCGTCACCGAGATCCTGATCGATCCCGCCCTGCCCTCGCCGCTGTTGCCGCCCCGGGAGGGCCGGAGGCGGGCGGCGGTGCTGACTCAGCCGACGGTGAGCGGCCTCGCTCACGAGATCGGGGTCTCGTTGCGCTCCGACGGCCTGGACGTCGAGGTGATCGGCCTTCCCGATCGCGACGAGGCCAAGACGCTGGCGGTAGCCGAGTCCGTCTACGAGGCGTTGGCCGACTTCGGGTTGGGCAGGCAAGACACCGTGGTCGGCGTCGGGGGCGGCGCCGTCACGGACATGGCCGGGTTTGTCGCCGGGACCTGGTTGCGCGGGGTGGAAGTCGTGCACATCCCCACCACTCTGTTGGCCGCGGTCGACGCCTCGATCGGCGGGAAGACCGCGGTCAACCTCGCCGGGAAGAACCTGGTGGGAGTGATCTGGCACCCGACGCGGGTAGCCGTCGACACAACCCTGCTCCAGAAGCTGCCGCGGCCCCTGCTTCGGGAGGGGATGGCCGAGGCCTTCAAGGCGGGCCTGATCGGGGACGGCGGCCTCGCCGACCTGCTGGGCGAGCGGGGCCTCGACGCCCCCTTGGACGAGGTCGTGGCCCGGGCCGCCGCCGTCAAGGCGGGGATCGTCACCCGCGACGACCGGGAGTTGGGGGAGCGCGCCTTCCTCAACCTGGGGCACACCATCGGCCATGCCATCGAGTACGCGGGCGGCCTCTCCCACGGCGACAGCGTCGCCGTCGGGTTGGTGGCCGCGGCCGCGGTCTCCGGAGAGCGCTGCGGATTCGGGGACGTCGACATGGTCGTTGGCGCCTTGGGCCGTCTTGGGTTGCCGACGCGAGCGGAAGGAGTCGACCGCGCCCGCGTCGTCGAGCTTCTCGGCCGCGACAAGAAGAGGGACGCCCAGGGGCTGCGCATGGTCCTGCTCCGCGCCGTCGGCGACCCTGTGCTCGAACACGTTGGCCGCGCCGACGTCGACGCGGCCTTGACTTCGATCGGCCTGTGAACGGGGTACCGTGCCCACCCATGGGTCCCAACCGATGATCAGCACCAACGACGTGAGGCCGGGGATGGCCCTCCAACTCGACGACGGCCTCTTCTCGATAGTCCGACACCAGCACGTCAAGCCGGGCAAAGGCAAGGCGTTCGTGAGGATGAAGCTGAAGAACATCGAGACCGGCCAGGTTCTCGACCGGACGTTCCGGGCCGACGAGGGCGTTCAGCAGGCCATCATCGACCGCCGCGACCATCAGTATCTCTACTCCGACGACCTCGGGCGCCACTTCATGGACCTCTCCGACTACAGCCAGGTCGTCCTCACCGACGTGGGCGACGCCGCCGGGTTCCTGGTCGACGGCATGAAAGTGAGCCTTCTCATGCACAAGGGGACGGCCATCGGCGTGAGCATGCCCGCCTCCGTCGAGGTCGAGGTGACCTACGCCGAGCCCGGCGCCAAGGGGGACACCAGGACCGGCGCCGTCAAGACGGTGACGATCGAGACCGGGTTGGAGATCCAGGTCCCGTTGTTCGTTGAGCAGGGAGACCGGGTGAAAGTGGACACCAGGACAGGGGAGTACCTGAGCCGAGCATGAGCCGGCCCCAGGCGATCATGATCCCGGCTCAGGTCTCGGTTCGGGGCCTGGCGGAGGCGATCTCCCGCCCCATCGCCGATGTCCAAACCGCGTTGAGGTCGCAGGGCGAGCCCGACGCGCCCAACGAGTTCGTCGGCGCCGCCCTGGCGGGCGAGATCGCAGGCGCGCTGGGAGGCAAGGTCAAGGTCGAGACCCGCGACATGGCCCTGGAGCGCCTCTACGAGCGCGAGGCCGTAGGAGCGCCGTCCGGCGCTACGGGCAGAGCCGGCGAGATGCTCGCCGGGGTCGTCGCCGACCTCGACGACCTCGACTCCGCGATCGCGTCCGTGTCCAGGGGCTGGAGCGTGGCCCGCATGCCGGTCATCGACCGGAACATCCTGAGGCTCGGGCTCTTCGAGTTGATCAACAACCCGGGCACGCCGGTCGCTGTGATCATCTCCGAGGCGGTCCGGCTGGCTCAGACCTACTCGACGGAGCGCTCCGGCGCCTTCGTGCACGGGGTGCTGGCTACCCTCGCCAGGGAGGTCCGCTCGTGATACTGATCAAGGACGGGATGGTGTGCGCCGAGGGCGGTTTCACGGCGGCCGACGTGGTGATTGAGGGACGGGAGATAATCGCGGTCGGCCACGGCTACGTCAGCGAGGCGGCCGGGGCCGTTCAAGTCATCGACGCCTCCGGGTGCCTCGTCGGCCCGGGTTTCGTCGACATCCACGTCCACTTCCGAGAGCCGGGGCAGACGTGGAAAGAGGACATCGAGTCGGGGTCCCGGGCGGCCGCCGCGGGAGGTTTCACCGCCGTGGTCATGATGGCGAACACATCGCCGCCGATCGACCATCCCGGGGCCGTCCGCCGCGCCCTGGAGCGCGGAGAGGAGGTCGGCTTGGTGGAGGTCGCCGTGGCGGCTTCGATGACGGCCGGCCACGGAGAGGCCCCCACCGACCTCGAGGCCCTCTACGACGAAGGTGTGCGCATGTTCAGCGACGACGGGGCCTCGGTTCTCGACGGATCCGTGCTCCGGTCGATCATGGAGCGTCTGGCAGGCCTGGACGGCGCGGTCGTCTGCCAACACGCCGAGGACTCGGCGATGACGGCCGGGGGGCACATGCACGAGGGCGCCGTGTCGGCGAGGCTCGGCATCGGCGGCCTCCCGTCGGAGGCGGAGTCGTCTGTGGTGAGACGCGATCTCGGCCTCGTCGAAGCGACCGGCGCCGCCTACCACTGCCAGCATGTGTCGGCGGCGGCGACCGTCGAGCTGATCCGCGAGGCGAAGGCGGAGGGACTGCCGGTCACGGCCGAGGTGACGCCCCACCACCTCGTCTTCGACGACACGGCGCTCGAAGGCCTCGACACCAACTTCAAGATGTACCCGCCGATCCGGGCCGCGGCGGACCGCGACGCTCTCCGGGACGCGCTCGGGGACGGGACCATCGACGTCGTCGCCACCGATCACGCGCCGCACACCGCCGACGAGAAGGCGACGACCTTCGAGCTTGCGCCGAGAGGCGTCATCGGGCTGGAGACGGCCGCCTCGGCGGTCAGAGAGACCGTCGGCGACCCGGGCCGGTTGTTCGATGCCATGAGCTCGGCGCCCGCCCTGGTCGCGGGGCTGGAGCGGCAAGGCCGTCCGCTGGCCGCGGGAGGGCCCGCCAACGTCGTCGTGCTGGCCCCGGACGACACATGGGCGCCGCGGACATTCGAGTCGCGCTCGTCGAACAGCCCGTTCTTGGGCCGCCGGATGCGGGGGCGGGTGCGGGCGACGGTTTCCGAGGGCAACATCGCCTGGCGGCTGGGGGACGGCGAGTGACCGGCGGCAAGCCCGCGTTGCTGGCCACCGCCGACGGCGCGGTGTTCAGGGGCCGCTCGGTGGGCGCCGACGGCGTGACCACCGGCGAGGCCGTGTTCAACACGTCCATGACCGGCTACCAGGAGATACTCACCGACCCGTCCTACGCCGGGCAGATCGTCGTGATGACCGTGTCCCATGTCGGCAACTACGGCGTGACCGAGGTCGACGCCCAGTCTTCGGGCCCGGCGGTGTCGGGTTTCGTCATGCGCTCCCTGTCTCGGCGCGAATGGAGCCCACGGTCGGAGGGCGACCTCGGCGACTACCTCAGGGACAACGGCGTGGTCGCCTTGACCGACATCGACACCCGCAGGCTCACCAGGCGCCTCAGAGATCGAGGCGCCATGCCCGCGGCGATGGGCGCCGGGGTCACCGAAGCCGAGCTTGTCGCCGCGGCGGCGGAGGCGCCGAGCATGAAAGGCCGAGACTTGGTGTCGGCGGTGACGACGGCCGAGCCCTACAGGGCGGACGCGGTCGGTGAGCGCCGCGGGCTGGTGGCGGTGATCGACCTGGGCGTGAAGCGGGACATCATCACGAGCCTCACCGCCCGGGGACTCGACGTCGTCGTCATGCCCGCGAGCGCCGGGGCTGATGAGATCGGTGGGCTCTCGCCCGACGGGGTGCTCGTCTCCAACGGCCCGGGCGACCCCGAGCCGTTGCGGGCCGCAACGGACACGGTGCGGGCGTTGCTGGGCGAACACCCGGTCTTCGGGATTTGCCTAGGGCACCAGGTGTTGGGGTTGGCAGCGGGCGCCCGGACGTACAAACTCCCCTTCGGGCACCACGGCGGGAACCACCCGGTGCGGCGAATGGGCGACGGCGGTGTGGAGATCACGGCCCAGAACCACGGGTTCGCGGTCGACCTGTGGTCGCTGGCCGACGGGCCGCCGCCGGAGCGAGACGGGCCCGTCGGGCCTGCCCTCCTCCCGGAGTCGGTCGACACCGAGCTGGGCGCGGTCCGCCCGACCCGCCAGAACCTCAACGACGGCACCTTGGAGGGCATGACCTTCGAGGACGTCCCGGCCTTCTCGATCCAATACCACCCCGAGGCCGCCCCCGGCCCCAACGACGCCGCGCCGGTCTTCGATCGCTTCGTCGAGCTGATCGAAGAAAGCCGCTGATGCCCCGCCGCGACGACCTGCAGTCGATCCTTCTCATCGGGTCCGGCCCGATCATCATCGGGCAGGCGTGTGAGTTCGACTACTCGGGGACCCAGGCCGCGAAGGTCTTGCGCTCCGAGGGTTACCGGGTGATCCTCGTCAACTCGAACCCGGCGACGATCATGACCGACCCGGAGCTGGCGGACGCCACCTACATCGAGCCGATCACACAGGATGTCGTCGCCGAGGTGATCGCCAAGGAGCGCCCCGACGCGCTGCTCCCGACCCTCGGCGGCCAGACGGCGTTGAACGTGGCGTCGGAGCTGGCCAGGTCCGGCTACCTGGAGATCAAAGGCGTCGAGATGATCGGCGCGGGCCTCGACGCCATCGACAAAGCGGAGGACCGGGGTCGGTTCAAGGAGACGATGGAGGCCATCGGGCTGGAGGTCCCCCGCGCCGGGTACGCCCGTTCGATGGCGGAAGCGACGCGGATCGCCGCCGAGATCGGGTTCCCGGCGATGGTCCGCCCGTCGTTCATCCTGGGGGGCGGGGGAACCGGGATCGCCGACGACGAAGCCGAGTTCCGGACGGTGGCCGGCAACGGGTTGGCCGCCTCGCCCGTCGGCGAGATCTTGGTCGAGGAGTCGGTCTACGGCTGGAAGGAGTACGAGCTTGAGGTGATGCGGGACCGCGCCGGGGCCGCGGTGATCGTCTGCTCCATCGAGAACCTGGACCCGATGGGCGTGCACACGGGCGACTCCATCACCGTCGCCCCCGCCCAGACCCTCTCCGACCGGGAGTACCAGGAGATGCGCGACGACGGCGTGAAGGTGCTCGAGGCGATCGGGGTGGAAACAGGGGGCTCCAACGTCCAGTTCGCCGTGGACCCGAAGACGGGGCGCAGGCTCGTCATCGAGATGAACCCCCGGGTGAGTCGCTCGTCGGCGCTGGCATCGAAGGCGACAGGGTTCCCCATCGCCAAGATCGCGGCGCTGCTGGCCGTCGGCCACACGCTCGACGAGATCGCCAACGACATCACCGGTGTGACGCCCGCCTCCTTCGAGCCGGCGTTGGACTATGTGGTCGTGAAGGCCCCCCGCTTCGACTTCGCCAAGTTCCCCTCCGCTCCCCGCGAACTCGGCACCTCGATGCGGAGCGTCGGCGAGGCCATGGCGATCGGCCGCACCTTTGCCGAAGCGCTCCAAAAGGCGTTGCGCAGCCTCGAGAACGGGCGGGCGGGATT